>ERZ724527.50-NODE-50-length-52307-cov-10.603250_pt1 | contig 52307 bp, 45 predicted proteins | sample MGYA00376060_ERZ724527 | MGnify/ENA primary metagenome ERZ724527 (study PRJEB28724, sample SAMN07190886) | activated sludge metagenome | isolation source: activated sludge of sewage treatment plant in Hong Hong | place: USA: Christiansburg, Virginia | collected...
GCCATTCTCAAGCAGTTCTTTATAACTGGTCGCTTTTATTTTTTTTGAATTTTTTAACCAAAAAATAATCTAATTTTCTTGTTTTGTGAGCATATTTTCTTTTATCATTTTCCAAAATGAATCAAAACTTTTTGTAGTATCTTTCTTCCAATTGGCTGTTTCAGTTGCTAGTATTTCGAGCCTAGCTTCTTTGGTTTGTTTAAAGAAATTTTCAATAAATTCTTTGTCTTTTTCAAATGCCAATTGATTGTATAATTCTTTCAACTCAATTTCTTTTTGGGTATTGCTTTGAATTGTTTGCTCTTCAATTTGTTCTCGACCAATCACTTTTTTATCGTATGAACCAATGGGCAAAATACTTTTTGCTATAATTGGCATTAGTTCAATCAATAGTAATAAAACAATTAACAGCCAATACCTATATTGTAGTGTAGTATTGGTTTTAATTAAGTTGTTTAAAGCTTCTATTTGTGTAAGAAAACCATTGCTTAAATTATTGGCGAAATAATGTTGCTCTTTAGCAATTGATTGTTCAATAGCTAGCAATGCACTATCGGCCTGTGTTATTTTGGGAGCAATTATTAATTCATCCAACTCATATTTTTTTTGTAAGGTTTCATAAGCTTGCTTTTTAGTTTTGGCAATTGCTTCTAATCCAATTTTTTTGCTTCCTCCAGTTCCATCAGTTTCTGCAATAAAGCTTTCTCTAGCTTTCGCCACTTCTGCATATTTTATGGCCAATTCTTTTTGTAGTGTTTGTTTTTGTTGTTGCCAGTTTTCTTTTTGAAGAGCATATACTGCAACTTGTTTTTGTAGCTTTTCACTTTTCTTAAATTCTTGGTCTAAAGAAACTTGTTGTTTAATTTCTTGCTTAAATAAATAGAGCAAAGCTGGTTGAGCCATAAATGTACCAATGGTTGTAGCCAAGATTAATCTAAACACAAAAGGAGCTGCTTTTAGTTTGTTCTTGCCAGTAATGCCTTTAATTAAAGCTCTATCAATACATAAAATAATAAAACCCATAAACAAGCCTAAGGCTACATAAACTAAAGGTTGTGTAACTACTAAACTAAAAAAGTAGGTCCATGCCATACTTGCAAAAAGCCAAGTACACAAAACGGTAGAGCCTACAATGGCGTACCTGTTTCTATCAATAACACATTCTTGAATGATTTCTTTTTCTGTAGTTGCCAACCACCATAAAAATTCAGTCCATTTTGTTGGGGCATAACTTTCTCTTTGAGAAAGCATACCATTGCTTTGCTTCATAACAATTTATTGTTTAATTGTGTGGTTGAAGCCGAAAACTGGTTGAAGTGGAAACATTGTAAAAGTAAGTAAAACAGCTATTGTAATGAAGTTAATTTGAGTAATAATGAATGGCTAAATAAAAAATCAATAAACTTGCTTATAAAAATATTCATTCCCTTATTTTTGCATTGGCAGGTCTTATACGACCAGCTCCTGCTGAACCTCCCCAGGGTAGGAATACAGCAAGGATAGGCGGTTGAGCGGTGCGATGTGAGTAGCCTGCCACTTTTAAAATATTTTAAAATGCAACATTTGAAGGTTTAACAAGTTTCATTTGTTGCATTTTTTGCTTTAATATTAAAACCACACGAATAACATGAAATTTTTTATTGACACAGCAAACCTTAGTCAAATTGCAGAAGCCAACGATTTAGGCATATTGGATGGTGTTACAACCAATCCATCTTTAATGGCAAAAGAGGGTATTAAAGGTGAAGAAGCAATTACAAACCATTACAAAACAATTTGTGAGTTGGTAGATGGCGATATTAGTGCTGAAGTTTTAGGTATTACTTATGAAGGAATTATTGAAGAAGGAAAAAAATTAGCAGCCATTCATCCAAATATTGTTGTAAAAGTTCCAATGATAAAAGATGGTATTAAAGCCATTAAATGGTTTACTGATAATGGAATAAAAACAAACTGTACGTTGATTTTTAGTGCAGGACAAGCCATTTTAGCTGCAAAAGCTGGTGCTAGCTATGTTTCTCCTTTTTTAGGCAGAATTGATGATAGTGGCTGGGATGGTGTACAATTGATAGAACAAATTGCTCAAATTTTTGAAATACAAGGATTTAAAACAGAAATTTTAGCTGCATCCATTCGCAATCCAAATCATATTATTCGTTGTGCTGAAGCTGGTGCTCATGTATGTACATGTCCATTAGATTCAATTTTAGGGTTGTTAAAACATCCCTTAACTGATCTTGGATTAGCCAAGTTTTTAGAAGATGCTAAAAAAATGTAACTAAAATACTATACCATTAAAAAGCCCAATTACTTTAGTAGTTGGGCTTTTTTGTAAGGTTATAATTATAGAACTTTACTTGTATTCGCCGTATACATTTCTTAAACAATCTGAAATTTCTCCTAGTGTGCAATATTCCTTTACAGCTTCAACAACCAACGGCATTAAGTTGGTTGTTCCTTTTGCTGCAAGCTCAATAGCTTGTAAAGATGCTGCTACTTTTTCATTGTTGCGTTTATCCTTTAATATGTTTAATTTATCTATTTGTAATTGACGAATGCTATCATCAATTTTAAAACCTGGCACAGGTTCTTCTTTATCAATTGTAAATTTATTTACACCAACAATAATTTTATCGCCACTTTCAATGTTGCGTTGATATTCGTAAGCACTTTTTGCAATTTCATTTTGCATAAAACCTTCTTCAATTGCACTTACACTTCCACCCATTGCATCAATTTGATGAATTAATTCCCAAGCTTTTTGTTCTACTTCGTTGGTTAATGATTCTACAAAATAACTTCCTGCCAATGGATCAACAGTATCGGCAATGCCACTTTCAAAAGCAACCACTTGTTGTGTACGTAAAGCAATACGTGCAGCTTCTTCTGTTGGTAAACTGAGGGCTTCATCGTATCCATTGGTATGTAAACTTTGAGTGCCACCCAATGCAGCAGCCAATGTTTGTATGGTAACTCTACAAATATTGTTTAAAGGTTGTTGGGCAGTTAATGTTGCACCACCAGTTTGTGTATGAAAACGAAGCATCATGGCTTTTTCATCTGTTGCTCCAAGTTCTTTCATTATGGAAGCCCACATGCGTCGTGCTGCTCTAAATTTTGCTATTTCTTCAAATAAATTGTTGTGTGCATTGAAAAAGAATGACAATCTTTTTCCAAAAATATTAATGTCTAAACCTTTGTCTAAAGCTGCTTTTACATAAGCTTTACCATTGCTTAATGTAAATGCAATTTCTTGAACAGCTGTACTTCCTGCTTCTCTAATATGGTAGCCTGAAATTGAAATAGTATTCCATTTGGGCACTTCTTTACTACACCATTCAAAAATGTCTGTAATAATTCTCATGGATGGTTTAGGAGGATAAATGTAAGTGCCTCTTGCAGCATATTCTTTTAAGATATCGTTTTGAATTGTTCCAGAAATTTTTTTTATATCTGCACCTTGCTTTTGTGCCAATGCAACATAAAAAGCCAATAAAATAAAACCTGTTGCATTAATAGTCATTGATGTAGATACTTTTTCTAAATCAATTCCACTAAACAATCTTTCCATATCTTCTAAGCTATCAATGGCAACGCCTACTTTACCCACTTCACCTTCTGCTAATTCGTGGCTACTGTCGTATCCAATTTGTGTAGGTAAATCAAATGCAACACTTAGCCCCATTACACCTTGGCTTAATAAATAGTGATATCTTTTGTTGCTTTCTTCGGCAGTTGAAAAACCTGCATATTGCCTCATCGTCCACAATTTGCCTCTATACATATCTGGTTGTACACCTCTTGTATAAGGAAAAGTTCCAGGTAGTTCTAAGTTAGGTAAATCGGTAGTTTCTTTTTCTGTATAAACTGGTTTAATCTCAATACCGCTATCTGTTGTTCTAGTTTCATTCATGGCAAAACAATTGTATCAAAAAGAAAATTAGAGTGAATATTACATTAGTTTTTTAGCTTCAAAACTTAAAATTTCACTTACAATTTCATGTAAAGTTCCTTTCTTATCATTCAATAAATATTCGGCCAATACTCTGTTTAAATCAAATCCTGTTGCAGTTTCTGGAAGCATATTGGCAATTTGAGAAACAATCGAAATGTTTTGCTCTTTTAAATTTTTTATAGCTGTCCAAGCTTCGGAGCTAACATACATTTGCTGGGTTATATTGTATTCAAACTCTTGCTTAATATTTTCTATTAACAACAATTGCATTTGTTGTGCTGTAAAACCTGGTTGACTTAATCGTGGAATTAAGTTAGGCAAAGCCATTCTATCTGCCAATAAAATTAAACGTTCATACGCTTGTAATTTTAGTTGTTTAGAAGAAGGATCTTGAGTAGCATTTGCAGTTGATGTTGCTCCTTTTTTCTTTTTTCTAAAAACAGGAATTATTGAAACAATTAAAAAGAGTACAATTGAAACAGCAAATACAATACTTGCAATAGTGATAGAAACCATGTAATAAATTTTTGCAAATATAGTTACCAAAAGGGTATGAGTATTTCCTGTTATCGAAAGGCTACAGTATGTGTTTAAAGAATGCTATCGTTATTTTTGCATAAATATTTTATTCATGGAATCTGTAGCAACTTTACCAGTTCAATTTACTCAAAATGCTATTATAGAAGTAAAACGATTAATGGCAGAAGAAGGGTTTGACACAAATACTAAATTACGTGTAGGTGTTAAAGGAGGAGGTTGTAGTGGCATGACTTATGTATTGGGCTTTGATGCTGTGGAAGCTGAAGATGAAGTATATGAAACCGCTGATTTTTCTTTTATCATGCATAAAAGCCATGGACTGTACTTATTTGGAATGGAAGTGGACTGGCAAGATGGGTTGAACAGTAGAGGCTTTACTTTTAGTAACCCGAATGCAAGTAAAACTTGTGGTTGTGGGACTTCATTTGCAGTATAATAGTATAAACATTTACATATACATCATCTTTTTTTGTTTATTTGTAGCGTAAATAGCCCAAATGAAATTTTTACATAAAAATCTCGATTTCTTAAATCATCTCTTTTAATATTGTATTGCCAGCTAATTAATTAGCTGGCTGTTTGTGATTCCTTTTATTTTATTTTTTCAATTTATTTATTATGTTAGTTAATACTGTATCTGAACGTACTGCACATTATTTGCAATTAGAAGAACAATATGGTGCACACAATTATCATCCAATTCCTGTTGTCTTAGAAAGAGGAGAAGGTGTTTTTTTATACGATGTTGATGGCAAAAGATATTTCGATTTTTTAAGTGGGTATTCTGCCGTTAATCAAGGTCATTGTCACCCATTTATTATCAGTGCATTAACAGAGCAAGCATCAAAACTCACTCTTACGTCAAGGGCATTTTATAACAATTGGTTGGGTGAATATGAAAAGTATATTACTCAATATTTTGGATACGATAAAGTATTGCCCATGAATACTGGTGTTGAAGCTGGTGAAACTGCCATTAAATTAGCAAGGCGTTGGGCGTATGATAAAAAAGGTGTGGAAGAAAATAAAGCCAAAATTATTTTTGCTGAAGGAAATTTTTGGGGAAGAACAATGGCTGCAATTTCATCATCTACCGATCCAAGTAGTTACAAAGGTTTTGGGCCATTTATGCCAGGTTTTGATTTGGTGCCTTATAACAATATTGAAGATTTGGAAAAAGCATTGCAAGATAAAAATGTTGCTGCTTTTATGGTTGAACCAATACAAGGTGAAGCAGGAGTTGTTTTACCAGATGAAGGTTATTTAACAGCAGTAACTAATTTATGCAAACAATACAATGTGTTGTTTATTGCCGATGAAATACAAACTGGTTTGGCAAGAACTGGAAAAATGTTGGCTTGTGATCATGAAAATGTACGACCAGATATTTTAATTTTAGGAAAAGCATTGAGTGGTGGAACTTTACCTGTAAGTGCAGTTTTATGCGATGATGAAATAATGTTAAACATACAACCTGGTGAACATGGTAGTACTTATGGAGGAAACCCATTGGCTTGTGCTGTTGCAATTGCAGCATTACAAGTATTAAAAGATGAAAACATGGCTGCCAATGCAGAAGCTATGGGCATTGTTTTACGAGAAGAATTGGCAAAATTAAACTCTCCATTTATTACAACAATTAGAGGGAAAGGGTTATTGAATGCTATTGTAATTAAACACGAAAATCCAGAAGCTTCTTGGGATTTTTGCTTGGCATTAAAAGAATTGGGCTTGTTGGCAAAACCAACTCATGGCGATAAGATTCGTTTTGCTCCACCTTTAACCATTACCAAACCACAAATATTAGAAGCTGTGGGTATTATAGGAGAAGCTTTAAAAACATTGGTATAAAAAGATAAGGGATAACGTAAATGTTATCCCTTATCTTTTTATGTTTAAACAACAAATATTTTGTTCTGTTTAGCTGTTTTTGAAGTTATTACTCAACCCTCAGTTTTATTGTTTCTGAATTGCTTAACCCAATTACTTTTACTAAATAAATACCTTTCAGTAAAGAGGTAATATTTATAAAAGTACTGTTTGAATTTAAAACACTGATGTTTTTTACAATTTTACCCGTAATATCCGTAATAATTACTTGCTTTATTTTTGGGTACAATATTGTAATATTTTCTTTTGCAGGATTTGGGTATAGTTTTAAGGTTTGGGGTTTATGGTTTAAAGTTATTTGCAGTGTTTTACTGTAAGTTATTTTGCCATCTTTATCTACTGCTTCAAGCCTATAAAACAAGGGTTCTTGTTTTTGGTTATTTGTTGGTTGGTGTGTGTATTGGTATTCATTAAAATTGCTGTTGTTTGCAATTACTTTACCAACTGTAGTAAACTCAATACCATTGCTACTTTGCTGAATATTAAAGTGTAACACATTGATTTCGTTGGCTGTTGAAAACCTCACCCCAACCCTCTCCAAAGGAGAGGGAGTAAGTGTAAACGTTACAAAGTTTAACGGTACAATTGTGTTTACAAACACATTTACTGTATCTCTACTATAAAAACCATTAACCGTTTGCTCTACAATGTAAAAAGTATTTGTTGTTGGCTTTACATATAAAAAAGGTTTGCCCGTAGCAATAATATTACCAGTACTATTTAACCAATTAATATTGCTAATGCCATTTATATAACTACCTACAAAAGCACTATCTCCTACATAAATGGAAGTGTCTCTACCTGCATCTGCATTTAATTGCATACTATCTAGTGGTATAAGCTTTACGTCATCTATATAGTACCCTGCTTTTCTGCTAGAACCCGGTAAACTGTGTATCTGTTCTATTTCTGTATGGTCATCGTCTTTAAAATTACCAATGGTAACAAAACTTTCTCCTCCTTGTGCAGTAAATACCCCACTAATTTTTACCCAATTCAGTGTATCTCTTATAACAGGGTTGCTGTAATTATATACTTGTGGGTTGGCAGGTATTAAACCAATACTCATTGGATAATCTACGCTATTTACTCGTACAGCAGTATCTGTTAACAACATTGCAATATTGTTAACAGCGTATCTTGAGTTATTACCAAGAGAGGCCCAAAATTCACCATAGTATTTTTTACCAAATAGAAGCGATGCTTTTAAAGGGACTTGCAAATACCCTCTTCCATTGAAAAAAAAAGATATATAAAAGTCTGTTGTGCTGTAACCTTGACCACTTTTTGGGTATTGGAAACCAACATTATTATTGGGAACTGAGTAACCAGGATCAGTGGAACAGGTATTTGCATTTAGATTTGTATTTGGTAAATCTTGAGCCAATTTCCAAGGGCTTGGCAATGGCCCCCCATTTGCAGTAGTCGGGCATACTAAACTATCTTCAAAACTATAGTTAGGTATAAGGTTGTATTGGCTTTTGGCTATTTGTGCATAGCACAAATAGCCAAGTAATAATGTAAAGTATTTCATAACCCCAAAATTTTATTGTTTAACAAATTTGGTGCTAGTAAATGTACCATTGTTGCTGTATGCCTTAACTATATACATACCACTACGCAAATTGGCAGTATTTAACGTAATTGTATTGCTTTTGCCAGTATTTTGCTGCAACAATACTTGTTTGCCATATACATCAAATACAAGTATTTGTTTTATATTTTCTCCTTTAATAGTTGTGGTACTAGTAGCAGGATTTGGATAAACTGTTAAGGTTTCGGTTTTGCTGTTTACAATATTGTTTATTTTCTTTTTGGCTGTTATAGCATCTTGCAACAAATTAATTTCGTTAATATCAATATCGCAAGTAGTGGTAAAATGGCGGTGGTTACCAGTAATGGTATTGTATAGGTTTTGTGCCCAAAAAACTACATTACCATCGGTTTGTGGGCATTGTTGTGCCAACCACTCAACATTGGTAAGGTTAATAGTTTTTCCCAAACCTCTTTGCAAAGTCCATGTAAAAAATTTAGCATAATTGGCATCTACTCTGTTGGTAGGTTGCCAGTTGCTTAATAATTGGGTTACTTGTGTGGTATCGTGTTTGCTTAATGCAGCAATAATAGTTTGCATGGTGCTAAAACTGTTTGTTTTAGCCATAAATTGTTGTAAAATATTACTGCTTGCCGCTAACCCATTTTTGCTACTTAATAACCTGTATAGTTGCCATTGTGCTACATACAAATGCAAAGCACTATCGGCATTGGCAATTGGTAGTTTCCCCAAAGCTATGTTTTCTAATTCTGCTAATTTAATACTACTCATGCTTTGTGCCATGGGCGTTAAATTTGCTCTTGCATTATTGGTACTTGCAGCAACTCTACTTAAAATAACACTGCAATTTACAGTGCTGGCATTGGTGGCGGCCTTTAAACTATTATTTGTGTACGAATATGCATTACCCAAAAAGAGATTATCACTATAATTTACAGGGTCAAGTACATTGCCAGTAGAACCTTGCTGTATATATAAAGGAGACGATGTTGCACTTGAATTAATGGTTAAGGCTTTTAGGCAGGGCAATAAAGGAAAGGTTGTGTTGTGAAAGAAGTCTTGTTCAAAAAAATTGTCCGATGCGTTGGTGACATTACCTTGCTGACCTATAATAGCACCGTTGTTTAAAGCATATCCGTTGCTGCCACCATTTACAAAATCGGGAGCCATTATGTTATTGTAAAAAAGAGAATTGGTATTTATTCCTGAGAATAAAAATTGAAACTTTGCAGTTACAATTGCTGAATTACAATTCACTTCATAAGATTGTCCATTATTTATTTCAATCAATCGTATATTACTTTGCCTTGATCTAAATTGAGGAAAACTATATCCCCCAAATACATAATTTGCATAAACAATGTTGCCTAAATTATTTTGAGGAATATTCCCCTCTAATAAAATGCCGTGAGCATCGTTATAGCCAATAATGGTATTAGAGTTAACAGCAATAGAATTACGGGTTAACAACAAATCTTTACCCTCCCATCCACTTGCTTGAATAGCAAATCTTGCATCTTTAATTTGGTTATCAAAACAACGAAGTTCTGGCATTGGGTTAGATGGTGTATTGGTAGGTACTACTACTTGTAAGTGAATACCTTCCTCGGTATAATAGCCTGCTAAAATATCGCTTGCAGTACCAGTTGTTCTATACAAAGCAATCCAGTTATTGTTTACCTTAATATCGTTTGCTAAATATACTGAACTCGATGAGTTTCCGGTATTGTAATACCAAGGTAAATCGTCGTATATTAAGTTAATGGCATAGCCAATATTTACAGCTTCATTTCGATTAATATAAATGGTGTTATTGTATAATTGGTCGTACCCAAAATGGCTTGTTCTAACTTTTATACCTTCTTTGCCATGTTTAGAATTGACTAAAGATTGTGTTTTACTGCTTCTTATATCGTTATCTTCTATAAAAATCTGTGTGTAAAATTGAGATTCAATTGCTAAATCGCAATCAAAAAAGGCGTTACGCTGAGAGCCATCGGGTAAACTTGTTGTTAAATAATTATTGGTTTCGTTGATGTGGTAAACATAAACTCCTACAGTGGTATTTTTATTTGCATCAGGTGTAATTTGGAAAGTACAGTTTTCAATTTTTAAATCAGTAGTGGTCATTTTAATTCCATAATCTTGGTTATCGAAAATAGTAGTAATATTATTTGTTGTTCCATTATAACCTAAGCCAATATGATATGAACCATTAAAATAGGTAAGGCTTTCTGCATAAATGCCAATTTCCGATTTTTTATCCATTGAATTGTAAGGGGCTTTTAAATAAGCACTGCCAGCAGTTGGCGAATATAAAGCATCTTCAATGTAAGGTGAACTATTCGTTATTGGTGTATTTGGGATTGTAGTGCTACTTGAAAGTGTGGTATGTTTAAAAGTATCGAATGCATCCCAAGTAGTATTTCCAATTGTAAAAGGATAATTACGACAAGTAAAAATAGTATTGTAAATTTTTATTGGGTAAGGTTGTTGAGCATACGATAATGAGTATAAAGCGTTGGTAAACTTACTTCTCCCAAAATCTATACCTATTCTGTTTCTATTAAAAATGGTATTGGTAATAAAAAGGGCGTCAATGTTTTGTTCCAAAGCCCAGTTGAAATCATAATATCCTGTATAGCTTTCATCTGTTTCATCTAAAAACTTAATTGCAATATCTGCATCTTCAATTAAGGTATTGTCGTTTACAGAACCTCCATAGCAATTAATAAAAGATTCATTCTCTAGAGCAATTCCTTTCCACATTGCATCGCAACTATATAAATGTACACCTTCTAATGTTAAGGATGCACCAGTTTTTATGGTAATTTTTACATTATCTGCTATAATTATTTCAGCATCTGAAATAACAATATTACTAGAAATATAAACATCGTTATCTATATAATAATTACCAGCACTTAAAGAACTACTTAAATCGGTTTGTGTGTGGTTGGTTATGCAGCTTGGTTGAGCTAAAACACTACTTGAGATTGTTGTTAATAACACTGCCATAAAAAAAATTATCTTGTGCAGTTGGTTGTTGGTTGTTGGTTGTTGGTTGGTGGTTGGTGGTTGGTGGTTGGTGGTTGGTGGTTGGTGGTTTCATGATTTCTTTTTAGCAATTTAAGTGATTGTTTTTACATGCAAAAATAATTTTATGTGAAGTGTAGGGTTTTATTTTTTTATAATATTAAAATATCCCTTTCTTTTTGCTTAATAACTTTCATTTTCATTAGGAAAGTCTTTCGATTTTACATCTTCAATATATTGTTGAACAGCTTTTGTAGCTATCTCATTGATGTTTGCATATTTTCTTAAAAAACGTGGACTAAATTCTGTATTAATTCCCAACATATCGTGCATTACCAATACTTGTCCATCGCAATAATTACCAGCACCAATACCAATAGTTGGAATATGTACACTCTCACTTACTTCTTTAGCCAACGCAGCAGGAATTTTTTCTAACACAACTGCAAAGCAGCCAGCTTCTTGTAAAGTTTGAATATCTATTTTTAACTTTTCTGCTTCTTCATGCTCTTTTGCACGAACAGTATATGTACCAAATTTATAAATGCTTTGAGGTGTTAAACCCAAATGACCCATAACCGGAATACCAGCACTTACAATCTTTTTAATACTGTCAACAATCTCTGCACCACCTTCTAATTTTAGTGCATGGGCACCACTTTCTTTCATAATTCTAATAGCAGATGCTAGAGCTACATCGCTATTGCTTTGATAAGAACCAAAAGGCATATCAACTACTACCAAGCTTCTTTTAACACCACGTATTACACTTTGTGCATGATAAATCATTTGTTCTAATGTAATGGGCAAAGTAGTTTCGTGACCAGCCATTACATTGCTTGCACTGTCGCCTACCAAAATAACATCTACACCTGCAGTGTCAACAATTTTTGCAAAAGAAAAATCATAAGCGGTTAACATGGAAATTTTTTCTCCATGTGCTTTCATTTTTTGTAATGTATTGGTTGTAATTCTTTTTATTTCTGAGTGAGTAGACATTTGAATAGTTTTAAAAGTGAACTGAATATGGCTCTGCGTTAGAATAAAACATATTCAAATGATGTATGCAAAATAAAGGTTTTACAGAAATTATACCCTATTTTTTACTTCGTAATATAAATTTTGTATTAAGCCATCTGCAAGACCAATTTTAGGAACATGAATTTCGCTGATATCGCTCCAACGCATTACGTTTGTGTAAATTTGTAATGCAGGAACAATTACATCGGCTCTATCTTCTCTTAACTTATACAATTTAATTCTTTCTTCAATTGTAACGGACGACAACTCTTTGTAATAATCTTTCAGTAATTCTAAACTCAATGGTTTACCTTCTTTCTTTTTACTTAATGAAAATACTTTATTAATGTTTCCGCCACTGCCAATTGCAATCATGGGTAAACTGCTTTTGGTATTGTATTTTAAATGTTCTTTCATTTGGTTCCAATTGCTATCGTTTACTTGACTCTTTAATAGACGAATGGTACCAATATTGAAAGACTCTTTATATTTTAATTTTCCTTCAGAAAAAAAAGTGAGTTCTGTACTTCCTCCACCTACATCAATGTATAAATAGGAATGTGCTTTATCAAGGTTTTCGGCAATATGATTTTCGTAGATATAAGCAGCTTCTTGATCTCCAGAAATTACTTTTATTTCTATGCCTGCTTCAAGTTTTACTTTTCTAATTATATCGTTGCTATTGCTTGCATCTCTCATTGCACTAGTGGCACAGGCTGTAACATGTTGTACTTGGTAGGCATTAATTAAATGCCCAAATGCTTTCATGGTTTGTAAAAACATATCACGTTTTTGATTGGTGATAAAGCCATTTTCAAACACATCAAAACCTAAACGTAAGGGTACACGTATTAAATTTAATTTATTGAATTGAGGTTTTCCATTGTCTAGGATTACTTCTGTAATTAATAATCTTGCTGCGTTACTACCAATATCAATTGCTGCTAATTTCATGCTGCTTTTTAACCGTTTTATTGTGCAAGTATAAGTAGGTTTCTACTTGAGATCTTAGTTTCTTTTTACCTGTGAAAGGTACATAGTTATTCGAAAGACTTGCATCTAAAATTCTAGCTTTTACATTATCGCTTAATTGTATGTGGATAATGTCTTTAATTTCTTGTTTTATTGAAGGATTATTTATAGGTATTGCAGCTTCTAATCGATGATCCAAATTTCGTACCATCCAATCGGCTGAAGAAATATATATTTTTTCGTTGCCATTGTTGTGAAAAATCATCACTCTAGCATGCTCCAAGTATTCATCAACAATACTAATGGCTTTAATAGGATATTTGTATTTTTTTTGTTCAAATTTGGCACAAAATATTCCACGAACAATTAATTTTATTTCTACACCTGCTAAGGCTGCTTCATGTAATTTTTGAATTAAATGAGCATCGCTTAATGAGTTTACTTTTATAATAATAGAGGCTGTTTTTTTTGCTTTGGCCAATTTAATTTCTCTGTTAATGAGTACATCAATTTGTTTACGCATATTGGTAGGGCAAATCAATAGCGTTTTGCATTGGCTTAATGGAGCGGTTCCAACTTTCCAATTTTCTAAATAGCGAAATACTTTATTAATATCGGCCATTACATTTCTGTTGCTAGTAAGTAAACAATGATCGCCATATACTTTTGCAGTTTTTTCGTTTAAATTTCCAGTACTAACAAATCCGTATTGAATGGTTTTATTGTGTACACGTTTTTTTATGATGCACAACTTTGCATGAATTTTTAATTTAGGGACACCTAGTAAAACTTTTATGCCTTCTTGCTCTAAAATTTCTTTCCATTCTAAATTGGCTTCCTCATCAAATCTTGCTTTTAATTCAAGCATTACAATTACTTCTTTTCCATTACGAGCAGCATTAATTAATGCATTGATAATTTTAGAATTTTCTGCCAAGCGGTAGGCTGTAATCTTTATACAGTTTACATCTGGATCCATTGCAGCTTCTCTCAATAAGTCAATAATGGAGTTGTATGAATGATAAGGAAAGTTCAATAATACATCTTTCTTAATGATGATATCTGTAACTCTATTAGCAATTTGTAGCAACGGGTGAATAAGTGAATTTCTGTATAAGTTTTTGTTTAAAAAAACATCTGGAAAATCCATGAAATGACGGAAGTTGTGTATTCTTCCTCCAGGAATAATATTGCTTTTTCTGGTAAGACTTAAACGACGAATTAGGTATTCTAACAAACCAGCATCCATTTCTTTGTCGTACACAAAACGAACAGGTTTTCCTTTTCTACGATTTTTTAAACCTTTTTCCATTTTCTCAACAAAAGTTGTACTTAAATCATTGTCAATGTCTAGTTCAGCATCTTTGGTAACTTTAAAAACATGAGCATCAAAATAATCATATTCAAAATATGAAAAAATATAAGGAAGGTTAAAACGAATGATATCTTCTAATAAAATAATTTGATGTTCGCCGGGTTTAGAAGGAAGTTTAATAAACCTTCCAATGGCTTTTGAAGGCACTTCAATCAACGCATATTTTTGATGGTATGCTGTATCTTTTTTTCTCATGACTACACCTAAATAAATACTCTTATCTCTTAAGTAGGGTAGCTGTGGTAAACTTTCAATCATTAACGGAATTACATTGCTACGAACTTGCTCATCAAAGTAATTTTGTATAAATTTCTGTTGTTCACGATTCAATTGCTTCTCGTTTAACAATTGAATTTTTTCTTTTTTAAGTTCTTTTAAAATACCCTCCCAAATTCTATTAAATTCATTTTGTTGTTGTAATACAATAATTTGAATTTGGTCTAAAATGTTTTGAGGATTTTCTTCTAGATGAATATTGGCTTTTTTCTTTTTTTCTGAAAACTCAATCATGCGTTTTAAAGTAGCTACACGTACTCTAAAAAATTCATCGCTATTGTTTGAAAAAATACCCAAGAAACGAATACGTTCTCTAAGTGGAACAGTTGCATCGTTTGCTTCTTGTAAAACTCTTGCATTAAAACTTAGCCAACTTATATCTCGTTCAATAAAATGTTTTTTGCTCATATTCTTCAATAAAAATTACTTCAAAATTAATTAACTAAGCATTGGAACAATGTTAAGTTTGTGAAGGATTGTTAGGGAATGAAAAATATGTTAATGAAATAAAATAAGTAGATATTTTAACTAAAATATTATTTGTCTTGAATTTTTTTGTGCAGATAGATTTTGTATTTGAACAAAATATGGACAACTATTTACGACAAATATTTCTTAATCTTTTCTACAATTCCAGTAGTTGAAAAACCAGCAACAATTGGGTTTATTACAACCCTTCCTCCATTGGCAATTACTTCTTTTGCACCTACAATTTTTTCTAAAGTATAATCGCCACCCTTAACCAAAACATCAGGTTGCAAGCTTGAAATTAAATTGAGTGGCGTATCTTCTTCAAAAATTATAACAGCATCTACAATGGCTAAACTTGCCAATAAAATGCTTCTACTTTGCTCCTTGTTTATTGGGCGTTCTGTTCCTTTTAAACGTTTAGTGCTTGCATCGCTATTCACTCCAACAATTAAAAAATCGGCTTCGTTGGCTGCTTGCGATAAAGAAAAAATATGCCCTTCATGTAGAATATCAAAACAACCATTGGTGAAAGCAACTTTCTTACCCAATACTTTCCAACTAGCAATTTGAGCTTGTAATTTTTTTACAGTAAAAATTTTACTTGGTATGGCTTCTGTTTGTTTCATTCAAGAAAATTTTATTGGTTTTTTTTGCAAAAAAAGAGTATAAAATAGTAGTTACTTTTCAATATTTAAACTGCTAAATCTTTTTCTCTTTTTTTATTGTACCAAGGTAATAAGATTAAGCAAATGAAACCCACAAACAATACAATTATACATTGTGCAAACCATTGCAATGTTCCATTTGCATAACCAATAGAAGTTGGTATTGAGGGAGTTTGTAATTGTAATACTATTGCCAATAAATATGCATAAGCACCAATGCCACCAGGTGTTACAATCATTCCAATACTTGCAAAAGCTAAGCAACTAATGGCAGTATTAATTCCTAAACCTGCAGTGCCTTGTGTTGCATAAAAACCAATCCAAGTACCCACTAAATACAAACCCCAAATTCCAACAGAATAAATAAAGAATAATTTTTTTTGCTTTAGTTTTCTTGCAGTATTTAAACCTTCCCAAACACCTTTAATAATTTTTTGAATGGCCTTTATAAATGTGGTTAACTTTTTACTTACCCAAAACCAAATAAACAATGTACCAACAATTAGTGCAACCGCTAGCAGTATCCATTTTTTATTTTCATTTTCTGCTTGTTTTGGATTGATGGCCATAAACTCTTGTAAGTGTTGATAGGCAGCCATTACAACATCAAACTGAACAATAAGTGCCAATAAAAAAATAGTACCTAAGCTAACAACATCAAAAGCACGTTCGGCTACAATTGTACCAATAATTTTTTCGGCAGGTACTTTTTCATATTTTGCTAAAATGGTACATTTTAAAACTTCCCCCAATCGTGGTACAGCCATGTTAGCCATATAACCAATCATTACTGCAAAAAAAGTATTGGAAAAGCTTGTGTTGTAGCCCATTGGTTGCATTAAAATTCTCCATCTAAGTGCTCTTAAAACATGGCTTGCACTTAAAATACCAAACACAGGAATAAATAACCAATAGTTGGCTGTGCTAAGTGCTTGTTTAAATTCTAACCATTCTTTTGGATTGCTTTTAATTTGGTGAATACTTAACCATATTAAAAAAACACCCAATCCAAAGAAGAGTAAATATTTGAATATTTGAATTAATTTCTTTTTCATGTATCGATATTGCAATGGCAATTTAAGTAAGCAATTGTAAACTGTAGTTTATTTGTTGTGTTGAAATAATTATTCCGCAATCTAAAATGGCTATTTCATTTTAATAACTACAAAAATATAGCTTGGTATTTTTTAGAAATTACAGTTTAGTTTAATTGTGAATTCAGAACCAAATTATCTATTAATCTTACACCACCTATAAATGCAGCAATTAAAACAACGGTTTGTATGGTAGCATTAAATTCTTGAATTGGTTCTAATGTTGTTGCATTGCATAAAGCAACGTAATCAATTTGCTCAAATTCGTTTTGATGCAAGAAATAGGTAGATTGTTCTATAAGTTCAGTGATACTAAGTTTGGAAATATTTTGTTGTACAAATTGCAGTGTTGAAAATATGGCTGTTGCATTTAGTTTTTGTTCTTCCGTTAACCGCATATTTCTGCTACTCATGGCTAAGCCAGATGGTTCCCTCAAAGTTTCACCCATTACAATTTGTAGTTGTTCAGTCCAATTCATTAAACTCACCAATTGGGTAATTACCATACATTGTTGGTAATCTTTTTTACCAAGAAACAAAAAATGGGGTTCTACAATTCTTAATAATCTTTCAACTACCTGACAAACGCCTTGAAAATGGCCAGGTCGTGAACTGCCTTCTAAAACAGTTTCTATAAAACCCAACTTGTATTGTTTGTTCAGTTCTATACCATTGGGATAAATTTCGTCCACTGTTGGAATAAAAAGCACATCGCAATTGGCAGCTTCTAAGTACAAAATATCTTGCTCAATGGTTTTAGGATATTTAGCAAAATCTGCAGAATTGTTAAACTGAGTAGGATTTACAAAAATGCTACAAACGGTGATGTAGTGATAGTTTTTGCTTTGTTGAATCAGTGATATATGGCCGTTGTGTAAAGCACCCATTGTAGGTATAAAACCAATTTTTTTACCTTGTTTTTTTAATTGCTGAAGGTTAGTTTGTAAGCTAGAAATAGTGGTGCAAATAATCATACAAATAGGGGTTAATTAGCCAAAATTGGTTAATGCGTTGCTTTTCGGGCTAATTTGTTTACTTTTGCAAACTTATAAAAAGAAGCTATCCCTAAACAAGCCGAACTGATGTCAAAGAAAAGAATTTTATTTATAGCTACAGAGATGTCTCCTTATTTAGAGTTAACGGAGTTTGCCGAAATTGTAAATAAGTTGGCTATCAAAAGCAATGAAACAGGTTTAGAAGTTCGTTGCATTATGCCCAGATTTGGGGTTATTAACGAACGTCGCCATCGTTTACACGAAGTTGTACGTTTAAGTGGCATTAATGTTTCTGTTGATGATGATGACCATCCATTACAAATTAAAGTAGCTTCTTTACCCAATGCACGGTTACAAGTTTATTTTTTAGAGAATGAAGATTTTTTTAAACGTAAGCAAGTTTTTCACGACGAAGAAGACAATTGGTTTGATGACAACGCTTTAAGAACTGTATTTTTTGCAAAAGGAGCTTTAGAAACTGTACGTAAGTTTGGCTGGCCTCCAGATATTATTCATTGTAGTGGTTGGATGAGTGGTTTAGTTCCTGCATTCATTAAAACTGCTTACAAAAGAGAACCAGTTTTTGCACATAGTAAAATTGTTTTTACCATTGGTCAAAATACATTTGAAGAAAAATTGGGTGCCGATTTTATGAAATTGGCATTGATTAATAATAGTATCACGCCTAAAGATTTAGATGTATTTAAAGATTTAAATAATACAGCTATGTTTAAAGGTGGTGCAACTTATGCCGATGCTATTACGTTTGGTGCAGAAACCCCTGAACAAGAATTGTTAGATGGTTTTTCTAAAGTTAGAGGTAAAAAAGTAGTTCCATTTAAAGGATGGGATACCGATTTAACAGAGTATTTAGAATTGTACAACGACCTTGCAGGCAAGTAAAAAATAATCCTTATTAAATAATTTTCAGCTGCGTGAATAAGAAATTCCTATTGGGCCTTATTGCTTTTGTGATAATTGCATCTTGCACTAAAATAACAAATACAGAAATTGGAAATGGTTTAATACCACCTACAGATGGTATTGATACTAAAGACACCATTTTAGATGTTGTTACCAGAAATTTTCCTTTAGATTCTATTCGTATTTCTAAATTCCAAGAAATGGTTTTAGGAAATATTGATAACGACCCAATTATGGGTAAAACTAAAGCCATCATTAATGCAGAGTTTAAGCCAATCTATTATCCATATTTCTATGAAGTTGGTAAGGATAGTTTGTTTTTAGATTCAGCCGTTTTGGTATTGGGATACAAAGGTTATTGGGGCGATTCTACCAACCCAATACATTTAAAAGTATATGAAATTAGCCAAACCAGTGTGTTGAAACAAGATTCAGTTTATCCTTCTTATGCTAGCATGAACTTGGCTGGACAAATTGGTGAAACAACCATTGCAGACCCAAGAAAATTGGCAGATTCTGTAAAACCAAGAGGTGAAGAAGCCATCAATCAAATTAGAATTCCTTTAACTACTGCTTTTGGCAATAGATTGTTATTTGAATTTGATAGCACCAATGCTTATAGAACGGATGCTCAATTTTCAAGTGTATTTAGAGGGTTTTCAATTGTACCACAAGCAGGTTCAAATACATTACTTAGAGTTAATTTGAGCGATACAAATAGTAAAGTTGCTTTGTACTATCGATACAGACGTAGAGATAGTGTTATGGATACTATTGTACGTTATTTTAGACCTGGTGTAACTTCAAATGCAAGCAATAATATTATAAGAACTAGAGCTGGTTCCGAGTCTCAAACATTCTTAAGCAATCCAGCTGCACAGGCAGATAGTGTGTTGTTCTTGCAAGCTGGTCCTGGTAATTTTGTTAGAATTCAAACTCCATCTTTAGAAACAAACATGGGCAATAGGTTAATTCATAGAGCAGAATTGGTAATGGAACAAGAAGCAGAAAATGATGCTTTTTACGAAAAATATTCTGCACCAAATTTATTCCTCTGTGCTATCAACAAAAACTTAGATTCTTCTGCCTTCCGTTTTTATGTACCCAATGATATTTCTTTAGGGCAAGGAGGCACAGCTGGTAATTTGAATAGTTTTGGTGGAAATGTAATTTATAAAAATGATCCATCAGGAAGAAGGATTGCTTCATATACTTTCAACATTACTCGATATGTACAAGGCATTATTACACGTAATGAGAAAGTGTACGACTTGTATTTATTTTCTCCTGTAGAAGATTATGTTTATACTGGCAATGGCATTAACGCCGTTTATCCAATTGCAGCTGCTCCTTTTAACCCACCAGCTAGTGGTAGAGTAAAATTATTGGGAGGTAACAGTGCTAGGCCAGATAGGAAAATGCGATTGAGAATAATTTACTCGAAATTGTAATATCAAGTGTTTGTTGATACCTTATATTTGCATCTCATTTTAAAAAAATATATTCATGCCGTATTTATTTACTTCTGAAAGTGTTTCTGAAGGCCATCCAGATAAAGTAGCAGATCAAATTTCTGATGCTTTAATCGATAACTTTTTAGCGTTTGATGCTCAAAGTAAAGTTGCCTGCGAAACTCTTGTAACCACAGGACAAGTTGTTCTTGCTGGTGAAGTGAAATCTAAAGCCTATTTAGATGTTCAAGAAATTGCTCGTGGTGTAATCCGTAAAATTGGATACACAAAAAGTGAGTACATGTTCGAAGCCAACTCTTGTGGTATTTTATCTGCCATTCACGAACAAAGTGCAGACATTAACCAAGGTGTTGATAAGAAGAAAAAAGAAGAGCAAGGTGCTGGTGATCAAGGAATGATGTTTGGTTATGCAACCAACGAAACTGAAGATTATATGCCATTGGCTTTAGATTTGGCTCACAAAATTTTAATTGAATTGGCTGCTTTACGCAGAGAAAACAAAGCAATTAAGTATTTACGTCCAGATGCTAAAAGTCAAGTTACATTAGAGTATGATGATAACAATGTTCCTGTAAGAATTGATGCAATTGTTGTATCTACTCAACATGATGATTTTGATACAGAAGCAAAAATGTTGGCTAAAATTAATAAGGATATTGTAGAAATATTAATTCCTCGTGTAAAAGCCAAGTATAAGAAATATGCTAAGTTGTTTAACAACAACATTAAATATCATATTAATCCAACTGGTAAGTTTGTAATAGGTGGCCCACATGGCGATACAGGTTTAACTGGTCGTAAAATTATTGTAGATACTTATGGTGGTAAAGGTGCACATGGTGGTGGTGCTTTTTCTGGTAAAGATCCAAGTAAAGTAGATCGCTCTGCAGCTTATGCTACACGTCACATTGCTAAAAACTTAGTAGCAGCTGGTGTTGCAAATGAAGTATTGGTACAAGTATCTTATGCAATTGGTGTTGCACAACCAACTTCAATTAATGTAAATACTTACGGTACTGCAAAAGTTGAATTAACCGATGGTGAAATTAGTAAAGTAATTGAAAGCATTTTTGATATGCGTCCTTACTTTATTGAGCAACGTTTAAAATTACGTACACCAATGTACAGCGAAACTGCTGCTTATGGTCATATGGGTCGTAAGAATGAAGTTGTTGAAAAATCTTTCAAAACTCCAGATGGTAAAATCAAAAAAGTAAAAGTTGAATTGTTTACTTGGGAAAAATTAGATTACGTAGCAAAAGTAAAAAAAGCTTTTGGTTTAAAATAAATACTAAAAACCCTGCTGAATCAGCAGGGTTTTTTATTTGAAAAGGTAGAAGTTGGGTTTTAAAAAAAGTCAGCTTAAAACTCAGCTATAGTTTATGTTTTATCAATACAATATTTACGCAATTTCTTTCCATGTATGATCTGCCAATAATTGCACTGTTGCAATAAATTGTTTGTGTGGACCAGAACCTCCCCATTCTTTTGGAGCAATTAACGATAAAATATGTGCACCATCTTGTTTCTCATATACATGATAAGTATGTCCAATTTGAGGTTTAAATTTTAAGGTTGCTTCATAAATCATTAAGCTCAATTCTTTTCGTTTATTAATTTCTTGAGCTTGTCTTGCCAACAGTTCAATTTGCTGTTTAATTTGATCTAACTGCATATTGGTTTGTTCTTCCATTGCACTTAAAGCTTTATGCTTTATTACACCTTCTTTTGTTGGGCGAATTGCCACACCTGTAATGCTAGATGCATAAGGCAGCACACTCATTTGTTTGTGATAAATTTCAACATTGCTAAATGGTTCTTCTTTCGTGTTTTTTCCTTGCTGTGTAACTTTCATATAACCATTAGCCAAAATTTCGTGTGTAACTTCTAAAATAACAAGATCGTTTTTAAAGAAAATAGTTTGTAGGGTAGAGGCATTTACGATTGTAGATTGAATAGAATCGGCAATATCTTGATTGTCCAATGGTTGTAATGTTCCATTTGGATTAACGCTGTATTGAGTATAAAATGCATCGTTAGTAATACTAACCCAATTGATGCTAACAATCAATTCATGTCCATTTTTTATACTTTCAATTTTATAATTTCCACTTTTAGGTGCAATTCCAAATTCAAAACTGCATTTTTCTGGAAATAATTGCCAACTTGCTAAAAAATTATAAGCTTGTACCATTTTGTTTTGCCTGCTTTTATATTTGTCTAACCTTAAGTACAAAGTTGAAGCAGAACAGTTCGTTTTTTATAAATTTTATAATCGTTTTTCTTTAAAAAAACTGCGTTTACCGATTGTAGTCAATTAAATAACTAGTTTCATTGCATTTTCTAAAAAAAATCCGCAACAAAATTGTACCTTTGCTGCCGTTTATACACATTGTGGTAAACTTTAACTAAGGCATTTGCAACGTAGCATGAACTTTAAGAGTCTATAGTTCGTTATTAAATACAAGTATTACACATTATGAGGCAGCTGAAAATTGCAACCCAGATTACCAATCGAGATTCACAAGCCGTAGAAAAGTATCTACAAGAGATTTCTAAAATCTCTATGATCACTCCCGAAGAGGAAACAACACTGGCACAGAAAATCAAGATGGGCAATCAAAGGGCCTTAGACAAATTGGTGCAAGCTAACTTACGTTTTGTGGTATCTGTTGCAAAACAATACCAACACCAAGGTCTTTCTTTAAGTGATCTCATCAACGAGGGAAATCTCGGCCTTATAAAGGCGGCTCAACGCTTTGATGAAACAAAAGGTTTCAAGTTTATTTCTTACGCTGTATGGTGGATTCGTCAATCTATTTTACAAGCATTGGCAGAACAAGGTCGTTTGGTTCGTTTGCCTCAAAACAAAATTGGTACTTATAACAAGGCCAATAAAGCTTATATGGCTTTTGAGCAAGAACACGAACGTGAACCAAGTACTGAAGAATTGAGTGAAATTTTGGAAATGAGTGAAACTGAAATCAACAACATTTTCCAAAGTAACACTCGTCACACTAGCTTAGATGCTCCTGTACACGAAGCAGAAGATGTAGCAATGGGTGATTTATTGGAAGGAAGTGATGATACAGACGATGATGTAATGAAAGATTCATTACGTGAAGAAATTAGAAGAGTTTTAAAATCATTAAGTCCAAGAGAAGCAGAAATTGTAAATGCTTATTTTGGTTTAGATGGCGAAAATGGAGTAACTATTGAACAAATTGGTATGAAATACGATCTTACAAAAGAACGTATTCGTCAAATTAAAGAACGTGCTATTAAACGCTTACAAAAAGCTAGATATAGCAATGCTTTAAAAGCTTATTTGGGTTAATTAATTCATTTCAAAAAAGTTTATATAACAAAAGGCTTCATTTATTTGAAGCCTTTTGTTTTTTACTTATTAGAAATCTAATAATTCATTTTCTAGACATTTTTCTAATCACAAATTTCGATGAATATATCTGCAGATAAATTGATTTGTTTTTTTTGTTTTTCTGCTTTAGTAATTTGTTTTATTAATTTTTCTAAGCTTTTTTTAAGTTGTGGAATTCGTTTTATAGCTACCTTATCTTCTTTTCCAAAGCGTTCTTTACTGCTAAAGTTTTTCATTTGATGAAACTGTATTTTTCCATTATAAACATTTAACAGTATTTCTTTTGCATCGCTTGGAGAAAATACACCAGTAATTAACTTATAGTCTTTCAAATTCTTCATTGTTTTTTATATAATTGTTAGCGAAGTTTTTATAAGTGTAAACACTAAATATTAAAGCGAAGGATGAATAAACTTTTCCAATGGTATCATCCATAAATACAATTGCTAACAGAAGAAAAGTTATTGTAGCTATAATTAATAGCATTTTACCTATCTCATTTATTGGCATGATTAATTTAGATTTATAACTGATTGTATGTTTAATTTGTTGCTATTATTAGCTACATATTTTCTAATGTCTTCTAAATCTTTTTGAAGACGTTTAATTTTGCTTTCTCTTTGTTTTATGTCTTCTTCATTGGCACTGTTGTTTATTTTACTCTCCTGATATTTAATCTTTATATTAATTAGTTGAGAAATTAAGTCTAGTCCTTCTGCAGTATTAAATTCGCCTTCTAAAAGTTGTATAGTCATAACGTATAATTTTAATGTGATTGTTTAATTGAAAATTATTGTCCTTGTCCTAAAGAGTATCCTGCCTTACCATTAAAAGTGTACAAGTTTTCTGTTTTAATAACATCAATATTATTTGTAATAGCATTGTTCAATATTTCAATAATATTTTCTTTTGTTATTTCATTTCCGTTATTTTCTTTAAACCTACAACGCCAATGGTCTGTACAAAATGTTTCCTTAAAACCATCGGGCCAAACTTTAATTCCTCTATTGGTTATCATTGAAAGCGATATATTTTGTAACTGAACCTTTTGAATTGTAGTTGCTAATTCATTTGGGTTTAATCCTTGCCAATGCACAAAAACATCTACTCCAACCAAATCTTTTTTACTAGCTGTTTTTCTTTTATATTTTGGTAGTGTTAACGCAGCAGAGTTTGCATAAGAAACTGGTTTTAAAATGCTCGGCAGTTTGCCTAAGTTTTCAATAACTGCTTTTGCAAATTCTTTTGTACCAACTTTTTGTTTGCTTGTACCTTCTTTATAAATATCGTAAGTATGTGTCCCTTCTTCTAATGTTCTTAACCATGCATTGTGCACTTTTTCTGCTACTTCTGTTTGACCAATGTGGTTTAACATCATGATTGCACCATTTAATAAGCCAGATGGATTTGCTACATTTTGACCAGCTCTTCTTGGTGCAGAACCATGAATTGCTTCAAACATTGCACATTCTTCACCAATATTAGCAGAACCTGCTAAACCAACAGAACCTGTTATTTGTGCAGCAATATCAGAAAGTACATCGCCGTATAAGTTTGGCATTACAATTACATCAAATGCTTCTGGCGTATCAGCTAATTTGGCTGCACCAATATCAATAATCCAATGCTCATTTTCAATTTCTGGATATTCTTTTGCTATTTCATCAAACACTTCATGAAATAAACCATCTGTTTGTTTCATGATATTATCTTTTGTAAAACAAGTAACTTTTTTTCTGTTTTGTTGCTTAGCATATTCAAATGCATAGCGTACAATTTTCTCACAACCCGGTCGGCTTATAAGTTTTAAACATTGTACAACTTCATCGGTTTGTTGGTGTTCAATGCCTGCGTACAAATCCTCTTCATTTTCTCTAACAATTACAACATCCATAACTGGGTGTTTTGTACTTACAAATGGATGTAAACTCATGCATGGTCGTACATTTGAATATAAGCCTAAGAATTTTCTGGTAGTTACATTTAAACTTTTGTATCCACCACCTTGTGGAGTTGTAATTGGAGCTTTTAAAAATATTTTGTTGTTACGAATTGTATCCCAAGATGCATCACTAATGCCAGAAGTGTTGCCAGCTAGATATACTTTTTCGCCAACTTCAATTTCATCAACTTCAATTTTAGCACCTGCCGCCATAATAATTTCTAATGTAGCGTCCATTATTTCTGGACCAATTCCATCGCCTTTTGCAACTGTAATTTTAATCATTGTTTAAATATTTTGTTTTGCAAAAATGAATATTTAAATGATATACAAACATTTATATTTGTAATGTTATCTATAAAAAAAAATTATGAATTATACTTTAAATCAATTGCAAGTATTTTTAAAAGTTGTTCAAACACAAAGCGTCACAAAGGCTTCGGAAGAGTTGTATTTAACTCAACCTGCAGTTTCTATTCAATTAAAAAATTTTCAAGATCAGTTTGATATTGCATTAACAGAAGTAGTTGGTAGAAGAATTTATATCACAGATTTTGGTTACGAAATTGCAGAAGCAGCAGAGAAAATTATTAATCAAGTAAATGCTATTAATTATAAAACATTGGCTTATAAAGGCCAATTAACTGGAAGATTAAAAATATCTGTAGTTTCTACAGGTAAATATGTAATGCCCTTTTTTCTTTCAGATTTTATGAAAAAAAATGTAGGTGTTGAATTGTTTATGGATGTTACCAATAAAAATAAAGTTGTAGAAAGCTTAGAAAAAAACGAAGTTGACTTTGCTCTTGTTTCAATTTTACCTACAACCCTGAATGTTGAAAAATTAGATTTGTTGAGAAACAAATTGTATTTGGTTGGCAATACAAAAACAACTTTTGCTAAAGGGGTTCAAACAAAAAACATATTTAAAGATTTACCATTAATTTTCAGAGAAAAAGGATCGGGTACAAGACAAACAATGGAATATTTTTTTGAAAAAAACAATATTTCTGTTGTTAAAAAAATGGAACTTACAACCAATGAAGCTGTAAAGCAAGCATTATTAGCAGGTTTGGGCTTTTCAATAATGCCACTTATTGGTATAAAGAATGAGTTGTTTAATAAAGAACTACAAATTATTCCCATTAAAGGCTTGCCTATAAAAACAACTTGGAGTTTAATATGGAACAAAAGCAAAAATCATTCTCCTGCAGCGTTGGCCTTTTTAGAATATCTAAAAAAAGAAAAATCAACTATTGTACAACAACAGTTTGATTGGTATGAACAGTATTGATCTTTCTTATAAATCTATATAAGAAAAGACAATTAAATAGTTTAAACAAAAAATCCTTGCAAACTTTTTGCAAGGATTTTTTGTTTATTGGGCGGAGGGAAAGGGATTCGAACCCCTGGACCTGTAACAGTCAACAGTTTTCAAGACTGCCGCAATCGACCACTCTGCCATCCCTCCGGGTGCAAAATAATAGTTTGGAAACGTAACTGCCAAAAAAATAATTTTTCAACTACTAACTTCGTTTAAATTTTTTCTCATTGAAACACTTATCTGTTCTAAATAAATATTTCTGGAAGTATAAAAAGCATTTTTTTTTAGGGATACTTTTTATTGTTTTATCTAACTATTTTAGGATTCTTAGCCCACAAATTGCAGGTTTTGTAGTTGACAAAGTGCAACAAAAAATTGCCAACACATCATCCAACAATGCAGCGTTGCACAAAAAAAATAATTACGATTTTTTTGTAAATCATTTGCTGAATTACATGGAATTAAAAGAGCTAAATCTAAAAACGGTAGTTATTGTTTGTTCGTTAACATTATTGGTATTGGCCATATTGGGTGGATTGTTTATGTTTTTTATGAGGCAAACCATTATTGTAATGAGTAGGTATGTTGAATTTGAACAGAAAAATGAAATATTTAATCACTATCAACAATTGAATGTTGGCTTTTACAAAGCAAATAGTACCGGCGATTTAATGAATCGTATTTCTGAAGATGTAAGTAGAGTTAGAATGTACACTGGGCCTGCTTTAATGTATGTTATAAACCTTGCTGCAACTATAAGTTTTAGTGTTTATTTTATGGCAACACAAAATTGGCAATTAACCTTGTACGTGTTGGCTCCATTGCCTTTGCTTGCAATAACCATTTATTTTGTAAACACTGTAATTAATAAAAAAAGTGAAAAAATACAAGGCTTATTGTCTGATTTAACTACCACAGCTCAAGAGTCTTATTCTGGTATCAGAGTAATTAAATCTTTTGTACAAGAAAAAGCCATGTTTGGATTTTTCAACAATAATAGCGAACTGTATAAAAAAAATGCAATTGGTTTAGCAAAAGTAGAAGCCATCTATTTTCCTTCAATGGCTTTAATGATTGGTATTAGCACTTTACTAACTATTGCAATTGGTTGTTGGTTTGTTGTACATGGAGAGAACAACGTAACTGCTGGTACGATAACAGAATTTGTAATTTACATTAACATGCTTACGTTTCCAGTAAGTGCAATTGGTTGGACAGCAAGCATGATACAAAGGGCAGCAGCTTCTCAAAAAAGATTAAACGAATTTTTAGAAACAGAACCAGAAATTAGTCAAGCTAAATCTGGCAACATTGATAAAATTGGTGGCGATATTGTATTTTACAATGTTTCGTTTACTTATCCAAATACCGGAATTCAGGCACTTAAAGACTTTTCTATTACAATTCCTAAAGGCAACAAAGTATTGATACTTGGAAAAACAGGAAGTGGTAAAACTACAGTTGCACAATTGTTGTTGCACTTTTATAATCCAACAACAGGAACAATTGCAATTGGCAATCATGCTATCAATGAAATTTCTTTAAAACATTTAAGGCAACAAATTAGTTATGTGCCACAAGATGTTTTTTTATTTAGCGATACAGTTAGCAACAATATTAAGTTTGGGTTGGTTGAAGAAGCCAATCAGACTTCTGTTGAACAAGCAGCAAAGTTTGCTAGTATACACAATGAAATAATGGCTTTTGATAAGCAATACAATACTGTAATTGGAGAAAGAGGAGTAACGTTAAGTGGAGGCCAAAAACAACGAATATCAATTGCTAGGGCTTTAATTAAACAACCAGAGTTTGTAGTGTTTGACGATTGTTTAAGTGCTGTTGATGCAAAAACAGAACATGAAATTATCAATCATCTTTATCAATATTTACACGATAAAACTGCATTAATTATTACGCATAGAATTTTTTCGAAATTTAATTTTGATCAAATTATTGTACTTGATGATGGGCAAATAATTGAACAAGGTACACACAAAGAATTGTTTGCTTTAAATGGTTATTATACTGAATTGTACAATAATCAACTTAAAGAAGAAAACGATGTACAATAAAATGATGCTTCTCATGATATTTAAGGTTTAACATCTTCTTAAGTATTCAACTGTATTTATAGATTTTTATTGTCATATATTTGCACCCACAAAAAAATAATACATTTTTTTAGCAGCTGCACACTAACATTTTGTTTGCCATACTTGGGGGGATTAAGTAAACGATAAAAAAGAGGATATTATGAACAGTAATGTAGTGAAAGCTCATGTAGACATGAGTACAAAAGAATTAATGGAACAGGTTAATGAAACTATTATACCTGAATCAACAGTTAAAAAATTTAAAGCTATTGATTTATGGCATATTGAAAAGAGTAGGAAAACCGCATTAAGAAGTTCCAAAAGATGGAATTTAAATTAAACTAAATGTCTCACTTTTTAAGTGAGACATTTTTTTATACAATGTAATCAGTTGGTGATTTTACAAAATAAAAAGCATAAAAATTGAGTAGTTTGTTGCTAAATAATTGTTCATTTTTTTTATTTTTTACTTACATAGAATTGGTAAACAATTGTAAAGTCTAGTTAATTAATAGATTGCTATTAACTGGTTTGTGCATAACTGAAATTTTAATTTTTCTTTATTCACAAAACATCTTTTTTGTCTTAAAGGAAGAAAGAAGGGATTAGCTTTACTACAGCTTACTAATCCGTTTATCTATGAAGTCCGTAAAACTTTACATCCATCTTTTATGGATGTTCTTTCTAACAACAGTATTAGTGGCGAACAGCCAAAATAGTTTTAACCCAACTGGTTATGCTAGTTCGCTAAGAGACGCTTTAAAAGAGCCCTCTTCTGTAGCCACTGTTAGTGTTTATTACACTAGAGGTCTAATCTTTGATGTAGAAGAAGGTAAACCAACACCTGATGCATCTTTTGAAAAATTGGGTGAATTGAGTAACCTCAGAACTTTCAGATTAAATGGTGCTCCTATTAACTTTCAGCAAGAACCTTTCTTTTGCAATCTCAGTAAGGTTAAACAATTAGAATCTTTAGAATTGAGAATGAATTTTAGACAGCTGGGTGTTTTAACTGAACGTTCAATAAAATGTTTAAGTAAATTAAAAAGTTTAAAAAGATTGAATTTGCCCAATCAATATCCGGCAGAAGAATATATAAAACTACAACAATTGTTGCCTAATTGCGAAATTGTAATTAATATGAGTCCTGAAGGAGATTAACAATCTCCTTTTTTTATGCCTATAGTTCAATCAACTGAAAATCAATGTTGGCATCATTTAAAGCCAATGTTAAACGCTCTTTATGTGTATCTGAAATAAACACTTGTCCGTCATCTTCTTTACAAACCCAGTTTAATAAATTAAACATTCTATTCCCATCTAATTTTTCAAAAACATCGTCTAACAACAAAATAGGAGCAAAACCTTTATTTTGTTTTAATGTTTGCCACTCAGCTAATTTAAGTGCAAACAATAAGCTTTTACGCTGCCCTTGCGATGCTTGATTTTTAAAGCCAATGTTGTTCATTAAAATTAGTACATCATCTTTATGAGTTCCACTTGTAGTTCGTTGTAAGGCTATATCTTTTTGTAAACTATTTTCTAAAAGTAAGTTGAAAGATTGTGTTTGAAGTTGGCTTGAATAGCTTAATTCAAGTGAATCGTTTGTTTTGGCAATTTTTTGATAATAATCTAATGTTAGTGGTAAAAATGTTGTGCAAAAATTGGTTCGTGTTACAAAAATAAATTCTCCTTTTTCAATTAATTGATGATTGTAAATATTTAATAACGTATGATCGATATTTCCAAACTCTGCTGCATTTTTTAATAAACTATTGCGTTGTTGTACAATTTTATTGTACTCAATTAAAGCTTGTAAATAACCTGAATTTATTTGCGATAGAATGGTATCAATAAATTTTCTTCTCTCTTCACTGCTGCCTGTAATTAATTCAATATCATCTGGAGCAATCATTACACAAGGATAATTGCCAATATGCTCACTTAATTTTTTAATTGGATTGTTGTTGTTTAAAAACTCTTTCTTGTTGTTTTCTCTAACTATACATGCCAATTGTTCTTGTTGATTGTTCAAATCGTAGTTGCCTTCAATTCGTAAACCAGCAAAGCCATGTTGTACATTCTGGGCATCAGTTCTTCCAAAATAACTTTTAGTAAACGCTAAGTAATAAATGGCATCCAATAAATTGGTTTTGCCCGTTCCATTAAGTCCACAAATGCCAATTACTTTTTTGTTGAAAGTAAAAGATTGTGTAGCATAATTTCTAAATTGTAATAATGATATTTTATTTAGTTGCAGCATAAATTCAACTGCAAATTAACAGATATTAAAACTATAAAAGCGATGTGATGTTTTTGTGTAGTTAGCTTTTATTCTAAGTCGTTAATGCAGCTTTGTAATTGGTCTAAATACAAGCCATACAATTTTTTTATATACCATTTTGTAAAATAATAAATGCCAACACTTAATACAATTAAATAAACGATAAGAAAAACAATGGCTTGTTTTGAAGTGGGTAATTGATTGCTAAAATTGGTAATTTCATCCATTATAATTCCAGATTTTCCATCCATGTATCCTAAATATCCAGCAAAAAAAACACAGATCGGAATTAAGCTCATTGTAAATTGAAAATACCTTTTGCTAAACTCCTTTAATAAACTATGAATTGCCACTAAATTTTCTTTTATAGGCATGCTATTGTGGTTAATAGTATTTACTTTTTTTAGTAAATAAATGAGTAAAATTAAAAAAGCCAAACATAGAATTGCAAATGAAGAAAAGTACAATTGAAAACTTTGATATTTGCTTGTTAGTCCTATATATATAAAAGCTACTGTAAATAGAATACAACTAACTATTTCGAACCATAAACTTTTTTTAAGTTTATGGATAATTGAGTTTGTTTTTTTAGTAAGCAATTGTGCAATATCTGTAGGCGATTTTTGATCGCTAGATATTTCTAGTTTTTGCTTAAGTTGTAATTTCAGTTCGTCTAGTTCCATGGTGTTTATTATTTTATGACAACTGATAGTGTTTTTGTGTTTGTTCTTTTAATCTGGTTTTAAGCCTATTCATTTTTACTGCAACATTGTTGGCTGTAATGCCCAACATTTCTCCAATTTCTATATAGCTATAATCTTCTAGATATAGCATAATTAAAGCCTTATCAATTTTACTGAGTTCGCCAATGGCTTTGTACATTGCTTTAACTTGATCTTCGATTGGGTTGTGGCTTTCAGAAATTTCAGGTAGCGTTTCTGCTGTAAAAGTGGGTATTTGTTTTTTTTCTTTTCTATAAAAAGTAATGGCTGTATTTAATGCAACTCTGTATAACCAAGTGCTAAATTTTGCATCTCCTCTAAAGCTAGCATAAGCCTTCCAGGCTTGTAAAGTTACTTCTTGAAACAGGTCTTCTTTATCAGCATAATCATTCATATAAACACTACACACTTTGTGTATAATGTTTTGATGTTTATTTAAGAGTTGTATAAATTCCTGTTCTTGTTGCATTGAATAATGAAACTAACTATTTATTGTAAAGTAAAACCAATTAATACATAATTGGTGTAACTGTATAACCTTGTTTTCTTAACAAATAAATTACACCTTTTTTACCAGCTAAATGGCCAGCACCAACAGCAATAAAAGTAGGCATTGTTGCAATTTCTTTTTCAATTACGGGTATCCAATTTTTGTTTCTTTTGTTCAATAAAACTTTTTCATACTTACCCAAATCGCTATCGCCTTGAATATTGGTTTGCATAGCATTTATATCTTTCGATTTGTACAATTCTACCATTTCAGCCATTTGAGTTTTTCCTTTATCCATTTCAAATAAAGTTTTCATCAACATTTTGGCTTGTACTTTATAAGGTATGGTTTCAAAAACGTTTAATTGATCTTCAATTGTTTCCAACCCTTTAATTTCCATACTATGACTTTTTGCTAATTTTTCAAATTCTTTTTCAAAAGAAATTTGTGCACAACCCAACATAGCAGGATACAGCATAGAAGTAAGCATAAATGGTTTATAGGTTTGAACTGAAGTTATTGGAATATGGGTTTTTTCTTTAAACAATTTTGCAACAGAATCATATTCTTTTTCCGACAATAAATCTTTTATTGTTGTGCCATTTTTCATAGCAATATTTTTCATCATTTTTGATGTAAGAGCAGGATCATCAATATCAATTTCTAAAAACATTTGTTGCGTTTGTGCTACCATATTTTTTATTGTATCGTGCATAAAATAATCGGTAGGACAAAGAATATGAAAAGTGCCATATAAATAGGATGGAGTAACGATGTTTTTGCCCTCAATTTTCCATAACAATGTTTTCTCTGTTGGCTTTTGAGAAAAACCAACAATGCTTGTTAATAGTGATATAGAAGCTAATAAAAATTGTTTCATTTTATTCAATATTTTATAGTTTGTAGTAAGAATGCTGTAAATATTACAAATCAAACTGAAATTTTGACAAACCGGAATATATTTCTCTTCTAAATTGTTTTGAAAGAATTATTTTTCCATTTTAAGCAATCAACTATGCAATCAATTGTATTGGCATCACAATCGCCAAGAAGAAAACAGTTATTAGAGTGGGCCGAAATTTCGTTTGAAGTTGTAGTGCAATCTACAGAAGAAACGTATCCTTTAGATTTAATTATCAACGAAGTTCCTGTACACATTGCAAGAGAAAAAGCAATGGCTGTGCAAACAATTGTAGGTAAAGAAAAAGTGATTGTTGCTGCCGATACTGTTGTAGTTTTAAACAATACCGTTATTGGCAAACCCAAAGATGAAGCTGATGCTATAGCAATTCTTACAGCATTATCAGGCAAGCAGCATGAAGTAATTACAGGTGTAGTAATTTTAAATGGGTTTGAAGAAATTGCTTTTGCCGATGTTACTGAAGTAACTTTTCATTCGCTAACAAAAGAACAAATTGAATTCTACGTAAAAAAATATATGCCTTATGATAAGGCAGGTGCTTATGCAATTCAAGAATGGATTGGAGTGGTTGGTATTAAAGCCATACAAGGCGATTTTTACAATGTAATGGGCTTGCCTGTAAGTAGGGTAGTACAAGCTTTACAACAATTACAAGTTGTATAATATTAAATTAATGTTGCAAGGGTTTTTGTATGTGGATTTAAAAATTTTCAATAAATTGCTTGTTCAATATTTTACTAATTATGAACGAAAAATTGCTTCATTTTATTTGGCAATTTCAATACTACAATAAATCTTCATTGGTTACTTCCAATGAGGAGCAATTGCACATTGTGCATACTGGAACATACAACAACAACCAAGGGCCAGATTTTTTAAACGCAACTGTAAAAATTGATGAAATTACTTTAGTAGGAAATATTGAATTGCATATACATGCATCTGATTGGAATAAACACAAACACTCAAGCGATTTACAGTACAACAATATTGTTTTGCATGTTGTATGGAACAATGATTTGGCTATAACTCTTGCTGGCAAACCACTACCAACTTTAGAACTAAATGGAAGAGTGCCAAAATATTTATTACAACGCTATGAATATTTAATGCTTGAACAACAAGCAATACCTTGTGCTAAATTTTTACCAGCACTTTCAGAAATTGGTTGGTTGGCATGGAAAGAACGCTTGGCAATTGAACGATTGGAACAAAAATCTAAACATGTGTTGCAATTATTCGACTCTACCAATCATCATTGGGAGGAAGTTTTCTGGCAACTAATTGCAAGAAATTTTGGAATTACCATAAATGCAGATTGCTTTGAAGCCATTGCCCAAACAATATCTATTAATGTATTGGCTAAACATAAAAATCAGATACATCAATTGGAGGCACTGCTATTGGGTCAAGCCAATTTATTGAACGATAATTTTGACGATAAATATGCACAACTCTTACAAAAAGAGTATCATTTTTTACAGAAAAAATATCAATTAAAAAAAGTACACAATACACCACTTTTTTTGAGAATGCGACCAGCAAATTTTCCTACAATTCGATTGGCACAATTGGCTATGTTAATTTATAACAGCAATCATTTATTTGCAAAAATTAAATTGCTTACAGAAATAAAAGAAGTGAAATTGTTGTTTGCAATTACAGCCAATGATTATTGGAATACACATTATACGTTAAATGATGAAACATCGAGTACACAACCCAAAGAATTGGGCCAACAAATGATACACAATATCATTATCAATACAGTAGTGCCGATTTTGTTTAGTTATGGGTTGTACACAAAAGAGCAGTTGTTTAAAGACAAGGCTTTAAAATGGTTACAAGAATTGCCTACAGAAAACAATAAGATTATTCATGAATGGAAAATGCTAGAAGTAAAGTATAGCAATGCTTTTGATTCGCAAGCTTTACTACAACTTACCAACAATTATTGTAAGCAACACAATTGTTTGCAATGTGCCGTTGGCAATAAAATTTTAAAGCAAGAATAATTTTTATTAAGAAAGAACCGCTTCTTCAAATAGATAATCGCTTTGATGAATCCATTTATTTTTATGAAATAAAAATGTAGATAAGCCAATTGCATGAATTGTACTTTGGATAAAATTTTCTTGCAAAAATTGTGCAGTTTGTACTGCCTTAAAAGCTGTTACTTTATTTTGAATGGTTATATGAGGCTTTAATTTCCTTCTATCTTTTGTTGTTAAATAGGAAGTTAATTTTTTTTGAAGTGATCGATGTAATTGAACCAATTCTGCACACTCAAGTGTGTAAGCAACACTATTACCAACGTTTTTAATACCTGTAACATTTATTGCTAAGTTGTTTCGTTTTGTTGCTTTTTCTAATAATTCTGTTACTAAATTTAGCTCAGTTGGTAGCTTGTGAAATAAAGTAATGTGTGCATCAACAAAATTGCAATATGCAGGATAATATTTTGTTCTTAATGCATTAAAAAAAGCAGCATCAATGGCTTGCATTTTTACTGTAACGATGAGTGAATTGGCTATTGACATTGTATTAAAAAATCGCCCTGCTTTAGCAGGGCGATGTAGATTATTTTTTTGCTGAAGCAGTTTTTAAAAATTCATCTTTACACTCTTTAGCACAAAAACCATAGAGTTTTCCATCAACTGTTGCAGTGTCTGAGATACCTGCAGTTATAGGCATACCACAAGTTGGATCATCTTTAGAAGCAAACTTTAAACCGGTTGTATCAATACCAGTTTGTTCAACAGTTGGCATTGAATGACTTGAAGTGTCTTTACTTGCTTTTTCTTCTGTAGCTGCGTTATTACATGCAACAATTGCAGCTAGGCCAATACATAATACAAAAACTTTTTTCATAAGTTATTTTATTTATTTTTTTGCAGCCAAAATTTCATTGCTTTTCATTTGGATAAGTTGCAAAGTTGTGTAAAATTAAAGCGATTGTGGTTATAAAGTAATCGAAACATGAATCATACTTCTATGTATTGGCTTTTGGGAGGTCTGTTGCTAACTTTAGTTGAATAAAGATTCCCATACTTATATTCAATTATAATGTGTTTGTTACATAGCAAAATAGAAATTGAGTTAGATTTGCTAAACTGATATAGATCATCAATTCATAAAAATTATTATGCAAAAAGTTGCTGTTGTTGTAGCTGGTGGAAATGGATTACGTATGGGTGCATTTATTCCTAAACAGTTTTTATTATTAAAAGGTAAACCATTAATTGCCTATACATTGGAAACTTTTTTACAAGCGTATGATGATATGCAAGTTATTTTGGTTTTACCAGAAGAACATATTGAAAGAGGAGAAGCAATTGTACATAATTTACTAGAAGGCAATAGAGTAACTATAACAAAAGGTGGAACTACAAGATACAGCAGTGTACAAAACGGTTTGGCACTTGTACAACAGGAAAGTATTGTTTTTGTACACGATGGTGTTAGGTGTTTGGTAAGTCAACAATTGATAAAAAATTGTTATGAGCAAGCCTTGCTTAAAGGATCTGCAATACCTGCTGTTGCTGCAACTGATAGTATTAGAATTATACAACCAAACAACGCATCTGTTGTTGCAGATAGAACACAAGTACGCATTGTACAAACTCCACAAACATTTAAAAGTTCCATCTTAATACCTGCATTTCAGCAAGTTTATAGCGATTTTTTTACAGACGAAGCAACCGTTGTTGAAGCATTTGGAACAGCTATTCATTTGATTGATGGAGATTATAACAACATTAAAGTTACAAGACCAGTTGATTTGGTAATTGCTGAAAAAATATTGGAAGAATTGTAGTGAATTGGAAATGTATTTTTTGCTGAAACTTTTACTAAAGTTTAAAGGCGTGGGATAGAAGTGAATACCCCCATGCACTAACGCATGGGAGTAGCAACGAATAGCCCAAAACTATGGCTGAGATAATTATTTGAAAGCCCACCGCCCATAAAAAAGTGTATGAATATTTTATGATCTACCGATTTAGCTGAACTTTATACCAATATAGAGCTTAAATTTGCAGATTGGATTAAAACTACTTTATGGTTAAACTAACGAACTTGTGTTTATTGTTACTGTTTTTTAGCACAACAGTAATTGCACAAAAAAAACAAAAAACAACTACTAAACCAGTTGTAACTGCTGCCCCAGTAAGAGACACATTTATTACCGATCAAATTAAAGATGTAATGGCCGATGGCATTGCTGTTGTAACCATTGATGAAAATGATCAAGGTGATGGAGGTGCTCAAAATGTATCAAGTGTATTAACTGCAGGAAGAGATCCTTTCTTTTCAGTAATGTCTTTTAACTTCAATGCCGTTCGTTATAGAATGAGAGGGTATGATGGAGACTTAAACACAACTTATTTGAATGGAATTCCCATGGATAATTTAGACAATGGATTTACTCCATTTGGTTTATGGGGAGGTTTAAATGATGTAATGCGTAACAGAGAAGTATCTATTGGTTTGCGTTATAACACATTTGCTTTTGGCGATATTTCTACATCTAGTTCCATTGATGCTAGAGCAAGTAAGCAACGTAAACAAACGCAAATTGGCTATGCTCTTAGCAATAGAAACTATACACATCGTATGACTTTTTATCATGGTACTGGTATTAGCAAAAAAGGCTGGGCCTTTGTTTTTGCTGGTAGTTTTAGAGGTGCTGATGAAGCTTATGTACCTGGTACTTATTACAATGGTTATAGTTACTATTTTGGAGTTGACAAACGTCTCGGTCAACGTCACTTATTGTCGTTAGCTGCATTTGCTGCTCCTACCGAAAGCGGAAGACAAGGAAGTGCAATTAACGAAATGCGTACTATAACTGGTGATAATTATTATAACCCAAGTTGGGGAATGCAAAATGGTAAAAAAAGAAATGCCAATGTTGCAAAAAGCAATCAACCAACAATTATTTTAAACGATGAGTATCGTTTTAACAATAGAACTACGATTACAACTGCCATAAGTGCAACTTTTGGCGACAGAAGTACAAGTGCATTGGATTGGTACAATGCTCCTGATCCAAGACCAGATTACTACAGATATTTACCTAGCTATCAATTGGGTAGTGGCTTGCAGCAAGAAGTATTGAATGCCATGCAATCTGATATTAATAAAACCCAAATTAATTGGGCTGGTTTGTATGATGTAAATAGAAACAGTATTGCTTCTATACAAAATGCAAATGGCATTACTGGTAATACAGTTACTGGTAAAAGAAGTAGATATATTTTAGAGAACAGAGTAATTAACACCAAACGCTTAAACTTTAATTCGGTTTTCAATAGTTCTATTGGCAACCATGTAGAATTAACTGGCGGTGTTTCTTTCCAATCTCAAATAAACAATTATTATAAAACTGTAGAAGATTTGTTGGGTGGCGAATTTTATGTAAACTTGAATCAGTTTGCAGAACGTGTTGCTACCAATAGTTCAACTGCCAACCAAAACGATTTAAATACTCCTAACAGAATTTTATACAAAGGCGACAAGTTTGGTTACGATTATGATATTGATATTCGTAGAGCTGCCAGTTGGATTCAAGGTGTATTTAAGTTTAAGAAAGTAGACTTTTTTGCAGCAGCTGAATTATCGAATACTCAGTTTTGGAGAGTTGGTAGAACTCAAACAGGATTGTTTCCTAACAATTCTTTTGGAGCAGCACCAGTAAATAACTTCAATAACTATGCTATAAAAGGCGGTATCACTTATAAATTAGATGGTAGGAATTACTTTTATGTAAATGGTGCAATGTTAACTAGAGCTCCATTATTTGATAATGTATATATTTCTCCACGTACAAGAGATTTTATTCAAGACAATACTACCAGCGAAAAAATAAAAACTGTTGAAGGTGGATATGTTTTAAATGCACCTAAATTAAAAATTAGATTAACTGGTTACTATTCACAGTTTGAAGATGGTATGAATGTGCTAACATTTTATCATGATGATTATAGAAACTTTGTAAACTACGGCTTAACCAATATCGATAAATTACATTTTGGTGGTGAGTTTGGTATTGAAGCAAAAGTTGCAAGAAATATTACCATGAATGCAGCAGCATCTGTTGGTAGATATTATTTCAATAGTCGCCAAGAAGCTACAGTAACTTTAGACAATGATGCTTCTGTTTTAAACAAAGATTTAATTTTTTCTCAGAATTATAGAGTTCCAGGTACACCACAAAATGCTTATAGTTTTGGTTTAAGCTATCGTAGTCCTAAATATTGGTTTATAAGTTTAAGTGCCAATTATTACGATAACCTTTGGTTAGATTATAATCCAATTAGAAGAACTTTTACAGCAGTTGAAGGTTTGGATATTAATAAGCCAAGCGATGTTGAATTGAGAGAATCAATTTTAGGGCAAACAAAATTGGATGCTAATTATACCATCGACTTTTTTGGAGGGTGGAGTTGGAAATTGCCAAAAAGTTTTGGATTTAAAAACAGTACTTTCTTAGTATTTAATGCAGGTATAAACAATATGTTGAACAATAAAGACATTGTTTCTGGCGGTTTTGAACAATTGCGTTTTGACTATGCCGATAAAAATATCAATAAGTTTCCTCCAAAATTATATTATGCTTATGGCTTAAATTATTTCACAAGCGTAACATTTAGATTCTAATTAAATTAACTCATTTCACAAATACGATATATGAAAAGTAAACAATTATTATGGCTTTCTTCATTAATGGCAGCATTCTTTGCTACTATTATAATTAGTGCATGTAACAAAAAGTTTGATGAACCAGATTCATTTCCTGATCCTAATATTCCGGTTACAATGACATTGAAAGAGTTGAAAGCATTGTTGCCTTCAACTGGAACAGTAAAAGTAATTAATGACGATAAAGTTGTATCAGGAATTGTAGTTGCTGATGATAGAAGTGGAAACTTTTACAAGTCACTTTCTATTCAAGATGCAACTGGCGGTATTAGCTTTCGTTTAGATGGAACCAACTTGTTTAACAATTATCCTGTTGGTCGTAGATTGTATATTAAAGTAAAAGGTCTTTGTGTTGGCGATTATGGTGGATTGGTACAATTGGGTGCTGTAGATAATTCTACTACAACCATTACACAAACACCATTACCACAAAATTTATTTGATAAATACATTATTAAAGGAAGTTTAGGCAATGTTGTTGCACCTAAAGTGTTTACTTCTATTGCTCAATTATTTACCACATTGCAAGATACAGTACAAAGTACGTTGGTACAATTAGACAACTTTGAATTCTCAGCTTCAGATACAGCTAAAACTTTTGCAGATCCTACATTGGCTGCATCAGCTGTAAACTATACCATTCGTAATTGTGCAGGTAATAGTGTTACATTAAGAACAAGTAGTTATTCAACTTTAGCATCTATTAATGTACCAAATGGCAATGGTAGTATAACTGCTATTTATACATTTTTTAATGGTACAAAACAGTTGTTAATAAGAGATACAAGCGATTTGAAATTTACTGGAGCTCGTTGTGGTCAAGGACCAACAACACTAATGAACATTGCCGATGTAAGAGCTTTGTATACTGGTGCACCTGCAACCATTCCTACTGGTAGAAGAATTACAGGTATTGTTATTAGTGATAGAGCAAACTTAAATACTGTTGCACAAAACTTAATTGTGCAACAAGGTAATGGCTTAGCTGGTATTATTGTACGTTGCGATGCTGCACATTCTTTAGATTTAGGTGATTCTGTAGATGTAAATATTTCTGGTGCTACTGTAGATGCATTTAGTGCTGCTGTACAAGTAAGTACAGTACCTACAGGTTTTATTACTAAAATAAGTTCTGGCAAAAGCATTACTCCAAGAATTGCAACTGCTACACAAATTAATACCAACATCAATGCTTGGGAATCTACTTTAGTTAGTATGGTAAATGTTACCATTTCTGGTGGTACTGGTGGCACATGGGCTGGTAGTGCAAATCTTACAGATGCTTCAGGTTCTATAGTTGCATTTACAAGAAGTGGTACATCTGGTGCAGTTTTTCAATTAACACCTTACCCAACTGGTACTGTAACTTTTGTGAATGGATATTTAGGAAGATTTAATACAACCAATCAATTGTCGTTAAGAAATTTAAGCGATGTTGGAACATCTACAGGTGGTGGTGGAGGAACAACTGGGGGAATTAGCCTTGGGTCAACCTCTCCATTTTTATTAAATTTTAATGGAATTGGTACAGGTTTGCCTGCTGGTGTAAATGTTTTCACAGGTGCAACTTCAACTGGTTTTGGTAATGCTGGTACTTATACTTCAGCAGTTGGTTTATGGACTGCAACTGGTGCTGGATTTAAGAACTTTGCATCTGCAACTGGTTTAACTGTAACTGCTGATCAAGCAACACAAGATGCTGCTACAGATAGAGCTTTAGGAGTTCGTCAAACAAGCTCAGTTGGTTACGATCCAGGTGCTTCTTTTGTATTTCAAATAGACAATACAACTGGAAAAAATAATGTTCAGTTACAATTCTTATTGCAATCTTTAGACAATACAATTGGTAGAACAACAACTTGGACTGTTGATTATGGTTTAGGAGATACTCCAGCTTCATTTACTGCTGCAACTGCAACGGGTACGTTGGTAACTTCTGGTTCGTTTACCAATAACACCATCAATGTAAATTTTGGTGGTGCAATTGATAACAAATCTCAAAAAGTTTGGATAAGAATTTCAGCACTTTCTGGAACTACAGGATCTGGCTCTCGTCCATCAACAGCTGTTGATGATTTTAAAATTACTTGGAACTAATTGAATAAAATATTTTAATAAAAAGCCCTGCAATTGCAGGGCTTTTTATTTGTCAACATGACAGAAAAACTGCTTTGGTATTTTCTTTGAACAAATTAGGGAGTTAGTTTTTTTAGCAATACATGTTGTTTGAAGAGTTGTGCTACTGCCTTACAGTCGTAAATATCAATGTGAGGGTATGACATACTTTGCAACCTACTTCATACATGAACAATGATAAGAACCTTGAAGTGAGTGACACAACAGGCGATGCCATGAAAAACTACAGTTAATACAATAAAAAATAAAAATACAATTATGCAAAAAGGACAAATTCGTGTACAAACGGAAAATATTTTTCCTATTATTAAAAAGTTTTTATACAGTGAACACGATATTTTTTTACGTGAATTAATTAGCAATGCTACCGATGCTACTCAAAAATTAAAAACACTTTCTTCTTTGGGTGAAGCAAAAGGAGAGTTGGGTGAATTGAGAATTGACGTAACACTAGATGCAAAAGAAAAAACCATTACCATTGAAGATAGGGGTGTGGGTATGAGCCAAGAAGAAGTAGATAAATACTTAAATCAAGTAGCATTTAGTGGTGCTGAAGAATTTTTAACTAAGTATAAAGATGCCAATATTATTGGTCATTTTGGCTTGGGGTTTTATAGTGCATTTATGGTTGCTGAAAAAGTAGAAGTACTTACACAAAGCCACAATGCCGATGCTGCAACAGTTTATTGGAGTTGCGATGGTAGCCCAGAATTTGAATTGTATGAAGTTGAAAAAAAGCAACGTGGTACAAAAATTATTTTACATATTAACGAAGAGAGTAAAGATTTTTTAGAAGGATTCCGCATTAAAGCAACGCTTGAAAAGTTCTGTAAATTTTTACCAATACCAATTTATTTTACAGATGTTGCAGAGGAAAAGAAAGCAGATGAAGAAGAAAAATCTATCAACAATACAAATCCAATTTGGGTTAAAAAGCCCAATGAATTAACCAAAGAAGATTACGAAAAATTTTATAAAGAATTGTATCCGTTTAATGAAACTCCATTATTTTGGATTCATTTAAATGTTGATTATCCATTTAATCTTACTGGAATTTTATACTTTCCGAAAATTAAACAAAGCCACGAAATACAAAAAGATAAAATTCAATTGTATAGCAATCAGGTTTTTGTAACAGATGAAGTAAAGGAAATTGTTCCAGAATTTTTAATGTTGTTGCAAGGTGTAATTGATAGTCCAGATATTCCGTTGAATGTAAGTAGAAGTTATTTGCAAGGCGATCCGAATGTGAAAAAAATTAATGCTCACATTACTAAAAAAGTGGCTGATAAATTAGAAGAAATTTTTAGAAACGAAAGAACGGAATTTGAATCTAAGTGGGAAAGCTTAGGCTTATTTGTGAAGTATGGTATGATGACGGATGACAAGTTTTTAGAAAAAGCCAATAAGTTTTTAGTAATGGAAGATACCACTGGTAAATTTCATACTTATGAAGAATATAAAATGTCAACAGAAACTTTACAAAAAAATAAAGATGGTAAGCAAGTAATTATTTATACTACCAATCCTGTGCAACAAGATGCTTATATACAAGCTGCTTTAGCTAAAGGATATTGTGTTGTAAAAATGGAAACCTTGGTAGATGCTGCATTCATCAATAACATGGAAATGAAATGGGAAAACAGCAGCTTTGTACGTGTAGATGCTGATATTGTTGATAATTTAATTGATAAGCAAGAAACTGCTGATAGCGTTTTGAGTAAAGAAGAAACTGAAAACTTGCAAAAGTTATTTGAATATCCTAAAGGAGAATTAACGGTTACTGTGGAAGTAAAAGGATTGAGCAAAGACACTGCACCTGTAATTGCAACAAGACCAGAGTTTATGCGTAGAATGAAAGATATGGGTGCTGTAGGTGGCGGTATGACTGCATTTTATGCTCAAATGCCCGATGAAGTTACATTAACTGTAAATGGCAATCATCCAATTTATCAAACTTTGTTAAAAGAAAATGATGCTGCTAAACAAGATATGCAAATTAAAAATTTAGCCGATTTAGCTTTGTTGTCTCAAGGCTTATTAAAAGGAGCTGAGTTAACCAACTTTATTAATAGAAGTGTTGAATTAATGGAAAACAATAAAGCTGTAAATGCTTAATTGAAAGAGTTAATTTATTAAAAAGAGCTGCAATTTTTGCAGCTCTTTTTTGTGGTATACACACTTGCGTCAGTAAGAATGTAATGTGCAAAAAAAAGTCCCAAGTAGAAACAAGGGACGTTAACCAAAACTAACTGCAATCATCTCTTAACGAGATAATAACTGCTTATGAAAAAAATTATAAAATAGTAATTTGCTTAGGTGCAACTTTTACTTCTTCTTTTTTAGGAATAAATAGAGCCAAAACTCCATTATCGTATTTTGCTTGAATGCCATCTGCATTTACAGTTTCATCTAAAGTAAAGCTGCGTTTAAAGCTTTGAAAGCTAAACTCACGTCTTATAGTTTTATAAGCTGTGTTTTCTTTTTCTTCTGCTTTTTCAAAAGCAATGGTAAGCAAGCCATTTTCAAAATGAATTTTAAAATCTTCTTTGTTTCTGCCAGGAACAATTAACTCTAAAGTAAAACCTTCTGCAGATTCATGAATGTTTACAGGTGGTTTTGTTGATGCTGTTGTTTGTGCATCTCTTCCCCAACTTGTTGGGAAATTAAAAAATAATTCATCGAAAATGTTGTTCGCAACTCTTGGATTGTTTTTTACCAGTGTCATAACTTGTTGTTTTTTATTTTTAGTAATTTGATTTCGCGGATAGATTTTCAAATGGTGTACCAACCGAGTTATACAAGTCATTTTTGCTTTCGGGCTTCAATTTTTGAGACATAATGGCATTTTCGATTGCCGAAAAAAGTCAGCTTGTCTTGTTTTTATACATTTTATCTATTGCTAATTGTATTATTTTTGCATTTCAACTTAATAAAAACAATTTTTTATATGTATCCAGCAGAAATAGTGTTGCCAATGAAGGCAGAATTAATCGAAGAAGGTTTTGTAGAAATGCTTAATGCAACCGATGTAGAAACTACTTTAAAAAAAACTGGAACAACTTTAGTTGTTGTAAATTCAGTTTGTGGATGTGCAGCAGGCACTTGTCGTCCTGGGGTTGTAATGGCAGTAAATAATGCAACAAAACGTCCAGATGTTTTGGCAACAAGCTTTGCAGGATTTGATGTTGAAGCAGTACAAAAAGTAAGAGAGCATTTATTGCCTTTTCCTCCATCTTCACCAGCTATTGCTTTATTTAAAGATGGTCAGTTGGTAACAATGGTAGAACGTCACAATATCGAAGGACAAACAGCACAAGCAATTGCACAGCATTTAATAGCTGCCTTTGATAAACATTGTAATTAAGATTTTCATTTATATGGGTTAGTAAGTAGTAATCCCGTCAATTTCTATTGATGGGATTTTTTTATTTAATCCTATTCCAACAAAAATCAAGTTTATCACAAGTTGCTGTACGCCAACTTCAATTCATTTTTTCTAATTAACATTGCAGGTATAATTCATTATTATGTATCCTAATTTGTATTATTTCTTTAAAGATTTATTTGGAGTAGAGTGGCAAGGATTAAAAATTATTAACTCATTTGGTTTCTTTGTAGCAATGTCTTTTGTTGCTGGTGCTTGGGCTTTAGCAACAGAATTAAAACGCAAACAAAAGCAAGGATTGTTTTCGTTTACAGAAGAAAAAGTAACAGTGGGAGCACCTGCTTCTATTACAGATTTACTGGTTAATTTTTTGTTGGGTTTTTTAATGGGCTTTAAAATTATTGGTGGCTTTTTAATGGAAAATGCCTTTGAAGATCCACAACAATTTATTTTTTCTGGTCAAGGAAATTGGGCAATGGGTATTTTATTGGGTGCTTTTTTTGCTGGCCTAAAATGGTGGGAATTAAACAAACAAAAATTACCAAAACCCGAACAAAGAATTGCAAAAGTTTGGCCACACGATAGAGTAGGAGATTTAATTATTTATGCTGCAATATTTGGTTTTGCTGGAGCTAAATTGTTTGATATTTTAGAAGCTCCTAGTGCTTTTTTTGCTGCTTTGCAAGCAGTAAAAGATGGAAAGCAAGATGCAGGTTCTTTACTATTTAGTGGGTTAACTTTTTATGGAGGACTTATTGTTGCAGCCATTGCAATTATATACTATGCAAGAAAACATAAAATTGGAATTATACATTTAGCCGATGCTGTTGCACCTGTATTAATGTTGGGCTATGCTATTGGAAGAGTTGGCTGCCAAGTAGCTGGTGATGGAGATTGGGGCATAGTTAACAGTGCTTTTATTAGCGATGTAAATGGACAAAGTATTTTGGCTACCAAAGAACAATTTGCTGCTGCAATGCAAGCCAATCATGGATATTTAATTAGTAAGTTTGGAGCTTTAGATCAAGTGCATCATACAGCCATGCAACCTTTTTTAGGATTGCCCAATTGGATGTTTGCTTATACTTTTCCTCACAATGTAGTTGGCGATGGTATTGCTTTAGCAGGTTGCCAAGGAATGCATTGTAATTATTTGCCTTTACCAGTTTTTCCAACTCCATTTTATGAGTTGGTTACTTGTAGCATTTTATTTTTAATTTTATGGAGTTTGAGAACTAAGCTAAAAATACCTGGACAAATGGCAGGCATCTATTTAATTTTTAACGGAAGTGAAAGATTTTTAATTGAAAAAATTAGGGTAAATGCAGTATATAAAATTGGCGGTATGTCAATTACTCAAGCAGAAATAATTTCCGTTTTACTCATTATTGTTGGGGTAATATTGTTTACACAATCTAAAAAATGGTTTGGTAAAACAGTCTTAAAATAAGGATAGAAATATTAATTTTTAGGAAAGGAGTGAATGCAAATTCACTCCTTTTTTATGCTTAATACTTGTGTTTTTTCATGATTGAAAATTATAAAAAGCCTTTATAATTCAAAATGAAAAAGTAAGATGTTTTTCGGCTATTGCTTTAAGTAAAACTTTATCAAGTATACTTTCTGCAAAAAAAATTATGTTTTATTGAATAAAATATCCAATTTTTTTTTTCCTAAAATGGCTTTTTATTTTCCTTTCATATGTACTATTTACCGTTCATGTTAAAAGCATGTACTATGTAAAACATGGTAGTTAGCTTTGTTTTGTAATATTTAATATACAGAACCAAAAAAATACGAATTATGAAACCAACTTTGCTTACACTAATTACACTATTTTTATTGTTTAACCCATTGATAAACAATGCACAAACTACTAAAAAAATAAAAATTAACGGTCTTGTTTTGTTTGCTCAGAAACCCATTGATGTTGCCAATGTAACATTGCATAGAAGCCAAGATTCGGCTTTAGTAAAAATGGCCATCACCAATAAACAGGGCGAATTTGAGTTTTTAGATATTGAAACTGCAACTTATTTCATACAAATTCAAGCCATTGGTTTTACAAAATATTCTAGTGCTATCATTCCAATTAAAGAAAATAAAACAATTCTTGTTTTGCCGCCCATTAATTTATTTGCTGCAACAAAAGAGTTGGGAAATGTTACAGTTACTTCAAAAAAAGTGTTTATAGAACAAAAGCTAGATAGAACAATTGTAAATGTGGAAGCATTGGCAACCAATGCAGGGTTAACAGCTTTTGAAGTTTTGGAAAAAGCTCCAGGCGTTGTAGTAGATAAAGATGGAAATATTAGCCTGAAAGGCAAACAAGGAATTTTAATTTTGGTGGATGGAAGACCTACATATTTATCTGGTCAAGATTTAACCAATATGTTGGCCAATATGCCAAGTAGCAATTTAGAGCAATTGGAAATAATGACAAATCCTCCAGCAAAATATGATGCATCGGGTAATGCTGGAGTAATTAATATAAGAACTAAAAAAACAAAAACTGTTGGCTTTAATGGTTCAGCATCTGTTAATTATAGTCAAGGAGTTTATCCAAAAACCAATCAATCCTTAAACCTAAATTATAGAGTAAATAAAATCAACTTTTTTGCCAATGGGGGATACTCATATAGAGAAAATTTCCAAGAAATTAATATTGATAGAAACTTCGTAGATATGCAAACAAGTAAACTTTTATCATCTGTTAAACAATTGGCCGATGTAAATAAATTGTTTAAGAATTACTCGTATAAGTTGGGGGTTGATTATTTTTTAGACAAGAAAACTACAATGGGTATTGTACTCAATGGGTTTGATACAAAAGGCAATGAGTTCATTAACAATTCTGCAGTTATAAGAAATGATGTTGGTGCTATTGTTACAAAAAATAGGGCCAATAACGAAAACATATTTAACAATATGAATTTTTCTGCCAATATAAATTTTAGAAAAATTGTTGACACAATTGGTTCGGAAATTACTGCAGATATTGATTACATCACCTATCAATCTAACAACAAACAAAATTTAAACAATTACTTTTTTGATGCGTACGATAATAAAAAAAATCCTGATGAATTTATGAGAGGAACATTGCCTGCTGATATACATATTTACAGTGCAAAAGTAGATTATGCAACCACTTTAAAGAAGCAAATAAAATTAGAAGCTGGCATAAAAACAAGTTATGTAACAACCGATAACAATGCTTTATACGAAATAATACAAAATGGCAATTGGCAAACTGATTTAGGCAAAAGCAATCACTTTAAGTATGAAGAAAACATCAATGCTGCATACATAAACCTAAACAAAAAATTGAATAAAAAATGGGTTGTTCAAACTGGGTTAAGAGTAGAAAATACAAATGCAAATGGCAAACAATTAAATACAGGACAAACCTTTAATAAAAATTATACTCAATTGTTTCCAACCTTGTATATTGGTTATTCTGCCAACGATAAAAATCAATTTGCTGTGAGTTATGGCAAAAGAATTGAAAGGCCAGATTACGACGATTTGAATCCGTTCTATTTTTTTCTAGATAAATATACTTATCAAGTGGGAAATCCCTATTTGCAACCTCAATTTACACATAGCTTAGAATTAAGTTATTCTTTTGCAGGCTTTTTTACAGCCACTATAAACTATGCAAAAACCAATAACATTATACAAGATTTATTCGATCAAATAGATAGCACCAATACAACTTTTATTAGAAAAGAAAATATAGCCACACAAAAAAATATGGGAATTGCATTAAGTGCAAACATTCCTGTAACAAAATGGTGGAAAACAAACCTATATACAAATGCTTTTAACAACCAATATAAGGGATTGATTAATGGTAAAGAAGAGCAAATTGAAGGTGCAACAATAACTGCAAATTTCAGCAATCAGTTTAGCTTTAAAAAAGGTTGGGCTGCTGAGTTAAGTGCCAATTATCAAAGTAAAGCTGTTGGAGGAACGATGGTTGCAAACCCTATGGGTGCGGTTCATATTGCTTTAAGTAAGCAAATTTTAAAAGATAAAGGGAATATTAAATTGAGTGTTCGAGATTTATTTTTAACCCAAAACTTCACTGGTTATTCTAAATATCAAAATATAGATATTGTGATCAATCAGCGTAGAGATAGTAGAGTAATTAATCTAGGATTTACCTATCGTTTTAGTAAAGGAAAACCAATGCAACAGCAGAAACGCAATGGTGGTGCAAGTTCTGAGCAAAATAGAGTAAAAACAAATCAATAGTTGTTAATGGGGTTTTAACTTTTGCTTCCATCAAAACTAAATTTCTTCCGTTCGTAATATTTAATATTTGAAACACAATTAAAACAATCACTTTCGATTTATAATTCAATCAACCAATAAGTAATTATACTTTAAAAATACTAACACCGTAACAAGTGTTTTTTCTCTCATGTGTTTATAGGAAAAACGACCCTCATGTCTATGAGGGTTTCTTTTTTATAAGTGTTTTTAAATTTTTTTAAAAACTAATTATGCATGTTGTTGCAAAAAAGTATATTTGTATTGCAAAAATCCGCAACATGCAACAAAAACTAGACATTGATCTTACAGACAGTTTTGAGAAAATTCCAGTTAAAATATTTGAAACATCAAGAGATGGTTCACAATATGTAGCCCAAGAAATTGCTAAACTTATTAGAGAAAAACAATCAAAAGGTGAAGATTGTATTTTAGGAATGGCTACAGGTTCAACACCAATTAGTATGTATGCTGAGTTGGTAAGAATGCACAAAGAGGAGGGCTTGAGTTTTAAAAATGTAATCACTTTTAATTTAGATGAGTACTATCCTTTAGAACGTGAAGCTTTTCAAAGCTATTGGAGTTTTATGCACAGGCATTTGTTCAATCATATAGATATTGAAAAAGACAATATTCATATTCCCAATGGTGAATTGTTAAAGGAAGATGTAAAAAAACATTGTTTAAAATATGAACAATTAATTGAAGCATTGGGTGGCGTTGATTTGCAAATTTTAGGAATTGGTAACAATGGTCATATTGGTTTTAACGAGCCAGGAAGTAGTATTTTTTCAAAAACTAGAATCACCTCTTTAGACAATAGCACAAGAATTGCCAATAGTTTTGAGTTTCAAAATATTTCTCAAGTTCCACGTATGGCAATTACAATGGGCATTAGTACCATTATGAAAGCCAAAAAAATTCTTTTAATGGCTTGGGGAATGAAAGGTGCAATTGTTGCTAAAAGTGTTGAAGGAAATGTAACAGAACATACACCTGCAAGTATTTTACAGCAACACAACGATTGTACTTTTATTATAGATAAAACTGCTGCCAATGAATTAACAAGAATGAAAAGCCCATGGTTAACTGGTGAGTGTGATTGGACTGATAAAATGATTAAACGTGCAGTTGTAAACACATCTTTAAAATTAAAAAAACCAATTTTAAGTTTAACAACACACGATTATAATGAAAACGGGTTAAGCGATTTATTGGTAGAAAGGGGAGATGCTTACGAAATAAACTTGCAAGTATATTATATGCTTAGAGATAGCATTACAGGTTGGCCAGGTGGTAAACCCAATGCTGTTATTCCTGCACATCCTGAACGAAGTGCACCACACCCAAAAAAATGTATAATTTTTTCTCCACACCCAGATGATGATATTATTAGCATGGGAGGCACATTTATGCGTTTACACGATCAAGGCCACGAAGTGCATGTTGCTTACCAAACCAGTGGAAATATTGCTGTAACAGACGAATTTGTTACAAGATTTTTAGATTTTGCAGTTGGCTTTGAAGATATGTTTGGAATAGACAATCAAACCAGTCAGCAAATACTACACAATGCAAGAAAGTATTTAGCAACTAAAAAAACAAACGATATTGATAGTGCAGAAATTAGAGCCATCAAAGGATTAATAAGACGTTGTGAAGCAAAAGCAACTTGTCGTTATGTTGGCTTAACAGACGATAAAGCTCATTTTCAAAATCTACCTTTTTACGAAACTGGAACAATTGAAAAAAGACCTTTGGGCGAGGCCGATATAGAACTAACAGTTGAATTGTTGCAACAGCTAAAACCCAACCAAATATTTTGTGCTGGCGATTTAGCCGATCCACATGGTACACATAAAGTTTGTTTAGATATTGTTTTTGAAAGTATTAAAAGAATCAAAGCATCTGGCGAAAGTTGGATAAATGATTGTTACGTTTGGATGTATAAAGGTGCTTGGCAAGAGTGGGATATTGCAGAAATTGAAATGGCCATTCCTATGAGTCCAGATCAAGCTATGAAAAAACGTTTTGGCATTTTTATTCATCAATCTCAAAAAGATATGGTGCCTTTTCAAGGAAGCGATGCTAGAGAGTTTTGGCAACGAGCAGAAGAACGAAATGCCAGTACTGCCAATTTATATGCAGAACTTGGATTAACCAAATATGCAGCAATGGAAGCATTTGTAAGATGGCATTTTTAAAAAGATTAGTTATTGCAGAAACTATACACACAAAACCTCTACCATTTGGTAGAGGTTTTGTATTTTCGGCAACTTAAAAAACAATATTATTGCAGCATGAGTTTAGCAATACAAATGAGTTGGAAGAGTGCTTGGCAACAACCTATTTTTAAAAAATATTTACTAATTGGGCTTGTATTATTGGTAATTGTATTAAGTATTTT
>ERZ724527.51-NODE-51-length-52064-cov-16.112846_pt1 | contig 52064 bp, 54 predicted proteins | sample MGYA00376060_ERZ724527 | MGnify/ENA primary metagenome ERZ724527 (study PRJEB28724, sample SAMN07190886) | activated sludge metagenome | isolation source: activated sludge of sewage treatment plant in Hong Hong | place: USA: Christiansburg, Virginia | collected...
AGCACGTGGCATCCACCCAAACTACACCAATGTGACCCTAACTGGACGGTATTGGCCCTAGCCGGGCTGCGAGGCCCGCCGACGCTGGCTATCAACGCCGGCTGGGGTGCCGTCCCCACACACCACCACCCTCAGCTGCCCGTCCAACAACACACCCCACCCCGGATCGTCACGCACCTGCACCACCGGCCGGTCCTCCACCACAGTTGGAACCCACGGGGCAAGTGGGGCCGAGCGACTCGACAGGTTGCATCGACGAGTAGCCTGAGCTCAATGGACCTGACGTCGGTGATTGAGACTCGTCCTGGGGTGCGAAGCGGCAAGCCGTGTTTTGTTGGGACGCGGATAGCGGTTTATGACGTCTTGGATTATCTGGCGTCGGGCATGAACATCGATGAGATCGTCGCTGATTTTCCGGAGTTGACGGCAGAGCACGTTCGAGCTGCGATCGAGTTCGCGGCGATGCGTGAGCGGCGGCTCGCCACCCCGGCGTGAGGCTGCTGCTCGACCAGAACCTGTCCCGGCACCTTGGCGGTCCGCTCGCTGTCGAGTTCCCTGGCCAGCTCGCCTTTCTGAACGGGCCGCCGCCAAAGGCCGTTTGGTCGCGGCTGGGCAACGTGTCCACGCTGGATGTTCTCGAGACATTGCGCAGCCATCGGAATGCGAGTGTTGTCTTTTCGGCCTCGGCCGACGAGGCACTCCTCGTTGTTCCATCCACCTGACAGCTCGCTCGCGTTCCGCCTGTCCCACAGACGACCCGGGCGGTGCCGAGCGTGCTCGGGTCGCTGGGTCGCATGTCAGCGATGACACCAGCGCAGACAGCGGCGCTTTCCAACGAAACGAGGCGGCCTGAGTTCGGTAGGTCGTGCAAGCGCAACGAAATCCGAGTCGGAGTGGAGAATCTCGACGCCGGCGCGGACTGCAACCGCTCCAATCAGGCAGTCGAGGAGCTTGCGGACGGCTTCACTGCGGTACATCGGAGCGGCCGACTCGTAGTCAGCGGGAGTTGTCGGAAGTACCGTGGATCGAGCCTTGCAGCGAGTCCACATTGACCGGCGTGTTGCGCGGCAGGAGGTGGTATCCGATGACCGACTTGACTCGTAGCAAGCAGGTCGGGAGTTCGATTCTCTTCTGGAACTTCACGTCACGTCGTACCGGCGCCGACCCCCTAACGCCGTGTCGGTCCCGACGCAGAATCACCCGCAGGGGGTGACGACGTCGGTTCCCCACCCGGGCAGGATCCTTGTATGGGTTGCCTCTTCATCCGGTCGGGCGCAACTAGATGAGTGCGGCGCAACGCTTGCGAGTTGGCCCGAGTGGTGCGCAGCGAGGTTGGGCGGGGCTCACCCTCGTAGTGCTCGTTCTGTTTGTAGCCGCGTTGGTCTTGGCCGTGGTACGCAACTTTCCGTTCGGCCTGCTCTTCGGGGTGCTGCTGATCGGAGGGGCGACCACCGCCTATCAGGCTGCCCGCCGTCGCTCCGGTGCCCGGGCGGTGCTGGCCGGAGCAGCGGTGGTCATACTGCTTGCTGCGGTCGTGGTGTTGGTGGCCAAGAACATGGTGCTCGATCTGGCCGTCCTCACCGCGCTTCTGGCGGGTGTCGCCATTGCCGCCCGCCAAACGTTCCAACCGGCATCCGAATTGTCCGAAGTGGATCCGCCGCTCCGACCGGTCGTCATCTACAACCCCAAGTCGGGTGGTGGGAAAGCGGTGTCCAACAACCTGGCGGCGGAGGCCGCAGCCCGCGGCATCGATGCGATTGGGTTGCAGCCCGACGACGACCTGGTGCAACTGGTCGCCGATGCCGTCGCCCGGGGTGCCGACGGCCTGGCGGCTGCCGGTGGGGACGGCACCCAGGCGCTGGTTGCGACATTTGCGGCGGCGAACGACCTACCGTTTGCGTGCATCCCCGCCGGAACGCGTAACCACTTCGCCCTCGACCTGGGCGTGGATCGCGACGACGTGGTGGGAGCGCTCGACGCCTTCGTGGCCGGTGGCCGCGAGCGCCGGGTTGACCTGGCCGAGGTGAACGGGCGGGTCTTCGTCAACAACGTGTCGATGGGGGTGTACGCATCGGCGGTGCAGAGCGACGGCTATCGCGATGCGAAGGTGTCGACGTTGCTCGACACCGTCTCCGACGTCGTCGGCCCCGATGCCGTCGGTCGCGCAGCGATGCGCTGGATCGGCCCAGACGGCGGCGAGCGCGGGACGGCTGCGGTACTGATGGTGTCGAATAACCCCTACCGGCTGGGCGCGCTGTTCGGTAACGGGACCAGGCAGCGGCTGGACGGCGGCGTCCTGGGGGTGGCGGCCACTCGTGAGCGAGGGGAAAGCCGCCTGTCGTCTTCGTGGACCTGCGCCGAGTTCGTCGTGGAGTCCGATCGGCCCATCCCACTGGGTGTGGACGGTGAGGCGCTGGTGATGGACTCCCCCGTGAGGTTCCGTTCCCGTCCCGGCGCTCTCCGCGTGCGTATCGCACCGCAGCACCGTGGCGGATCGCCGTCATCGGGCGCCCCAAACGGCCTCGGCGACGCCCTGCGCCGCCTCATCGGCGTCATCAGCGGTAGCTGAAGAACCGGCTTGCAACCGCGTGCGACGAGACCTTCTTCGAGCGAGAATGGCGGCGCAGCGTTTGGGACGCCGGGTAACTTCGTCTCGCACGCGCGACCGCTGTAGCGGGTCCCTCGGCAAGGGGAGACGGTTATGAAGAAGTGGTTGCCGCTGATCGCACTCGGCACGGCACAGTTCGTGATGGTGCTCGACCAATCGGTGATGAACGTTTCGATCAGCCAGTTGGTCCACGACTTTGACACAACGGTCACCACGATCCAGGCGGTCATCACCCTGTACTGCCTCGTCATGGCCATGCTGATGCTTACCGGCGGCAAGATCGGCGACATCATCGGCCGGCGGCGGGCGTTCACCGTGGGGCTGATCATTTACGCATGCGGCTCGGCGTTGACCGCCGTGGCCCCGTCGGTGGCGGTGCTGGCGCTCGGGTGGTCGATCCTCGAGGGCATCGGCGCTGCCTTGGTGCTACCTGCGCTGGCGGCGTTGATCGCCGGCAACTTCGAGGGTTCGGCACGCAAGGTGGCCTACGCCGTGATCGGCGGGGTCGCCGGTGCCGGAATCGCCATCGGCCCGATCCTGGGGGGCTGGGCCACCACCGAGCTGTCCTGGCGAGTGGTATTCGTCGGCGAGGTGGTGCTGGTGCTGTTCGTCCTGCCGATGACCCACCTCATCGGCGACGCGAAGAGCGGCGACGCCCCGCCCAAGCTCGACGTCGTCGGCAGCGTCCTGGTGGCGACTGGCCTGGGAGCGATCGTGTTGGGCACCTTGCAGTCGTCCACCTGGGGATGGATCAGGCCGAAGGACTCGCCGGTCGAGGTATTCGGCTTCTCGCTGACGATATTTGTGATCTCCGCCGGCGGGATGCTGTTGTGGGCATTCGTCGCCTGGCAGCATCGTCGTGAGCGGCGGGGTGACGATCCGCTGGTCCACATGGGGCTGCTCCGCATTGTGACGTTGCGCTCCGGGCTGATCGGTCTGTTTTCCCAGAACCTCATCCTCATGGGTGTGTTCTTCGTGATCCCGTTGTATCTGCAGCTGGTGATCGGGTTGGATGCGCTGGAGACCGGAATCAAAATGCTGCCGGTTTCGATCACGATGTTCATCGCCTCCGCCGTCGGGTCACGCTTGTCGGGCCGCTTCCCGGTTCGGGGCATCGTCCGCGCCGGCCTGATAACCACCGTCGGTGCGATCGTTGCGCTGCTCGCGACGGTCCAGCCGGACCTGGGCGATGCCGGGTTCGCCGTGTCGATGGCGGTGCTCGGCGTGGGTATGGGCCTGATCGTGTCCCAGCTGGGCAACGTGGTGCAGTCCTCGGTCGACGCCTCCGGCCGGGGCGAGGCAGGCGGGCTGCAATACACCGGACAGCAGCTCGGCTCGTCGCTCGGAGTGGCGCTGATCGGTGCCATCGTGCTGGCCGGGCTGACCGGAGGGTTCGTCAACCAGGTGGAATCCGACCCCCGGATCGCCGACGAGGTCAGCGCCCGGGTGAGCGTCGCGACCCAACCCGGCATCGACTTTGTCGACTCATCCCAGATCGAGGCGGCGGCCGCCAAGGCCAACATCGACGACCGCACCGGCGCCGCCATCGTGGAGGACTACGAAACCGCCCAGCTCCAGGCGCTCAAGGCCGGGTTGTTGGCGGCAGCGCTGCTGGCGCTCTTTTCGCTGGCGTTCACCGGCGGGCTGCCTCACGAGTCGCCGGCGCGCGACCCCGAATCGGGTGATCACGATGCGGCGGGACGTCCGGTGGCGGTCTAACCAGCGAGCGGCCGATGCCGGCACCGATGGCCCACCTCGACCTCGCCAATCACCCGCACCGGGTGATGAGACCTGGTCGCCGGTCGGTCACGGTAACGGGTCGCTGCGGGCTCCCGCACGGATGGAGACCTATGAGCGTTCTGGTGTGTCTCGCTCGACCCCGCATTGGCTAGCCATGCTGGCCGTTGGCGCCGCGCTGACTGCTGTCGTCGCATGTAGTGGCAGGGGCGGTGACCGGACTGGAGAACCCGCCGCTGCGACGACGACGCGCCCCACCGGCACGGAGTACAAGGTGCCAGCGACGCACCCGAGTGACTGGGGCGCACCTGAGGTGGAACTCCCCGAGGCGCCCCGCCCCTACGGACCCAGCCCGGCGGCGACCGCCGACCCCGCGTTCTACGACGTCACGACGCTCGACGCTGAGGCCATCGCAGCTGCCGAGCCGGGTGCCGTGCTGAGATCCGAGCCGGTCAGCCTGACAGGCCCGCTCACCGGTGCGTCGGGATGGCGGATCCTCTACCGGTCAACCACCGCCGCGGACACCTCGGCCGTGGTGAGCGGGATGGTGTTGGCGCCGGACGGTTCAGCTCCCCCCGATGGGAGGCCGGTGGCGGCTTGGGCCCACGGAACCACGGGAATTGCCGACCGGTGTGCGCCGAGCGCCACGAGCAACCTCTTCTACGACGACTACGCAGCGGAGGCAAGGCGGCTGCTCGATCAGGGTTTTGTGGTGGCGGCCACCGACTACCACGGCCTGGGAACGCCCGGGGTGCACAGCTACCACGTGAGTGACGAGTTGGCGCTCGCCACCGTCGACTCCGTCGCAGCTGCCCACCGTATTGACGCGGTGGGACCGTTGACCCGGTCGTGGGTGGTGGTGGGTCATTCCGAAGGCGGTCTGGCTGCCCTGGCCGTCGACCAACGTGCCGATGAGGTGCTCCCGGGGCTCGACTACCGGGGAGCCGTCGTCGCAGCACCCTCCGCTCAGCTCGGCTCCGTGGCCGCTGCGATGTTCGCCGTCCCCGAGGGGCGGGGCTACGCGGCGCTGCTGCTGGAGGCGGCAGCCGAGTTGAACCCGAGCCTCGACCCGGCGGTGGCGCTCCAGCCCGCAGCCACCGCCCGCGAAGCACTGCTGACCCACGGCTGCTGGGAAGAGGCAGTCCCCGGATTCGCCGACCTCGATGCAACCGAGATGCTCGCGAGCCTTGAGGTCGGCGAACTTCTCGGCAAGGTACTGGACACCTGCTGCGCCTCGGATCCCAAGGCTGCTCTCGGTCCGCTGCTGGTCGTGCACGGCGAAGCCGACCAGCCATTGCCCGCCGAGCTCACCGCCGGACTGGTCAAGGATCTCTGTGCCGCAGGGGTGACGGTGGAGTACCGCACCTATCCTGGCGCCGACCACGACGAGGTGATGGCCGCTTCCGGCGAAGACGGCCGACGTTGGCTCGCGGATCGTCTGGACGGTGTCGATCCACCGTCGAACTGCGCAACCGCCGCACACTGAAGATGAACCACATGTGCCGAGGCTGGTGGTCGACGTTGAAGCACTCTCCGTCGGGGAGCAGTGGACGTTCGCTGCGCTCCAGGGCATCGTCAACCGTGAACGCCCGACGCTGTACCTGGTGGGAGTACGCGGCGCCCAGGACTTCGAGGTCGACCCGTCCGCAGAGAGATGGCTGGCCGATGTGATCGACGTGCCACACGAGAAGGTCTCCCCGGACGGGGCGCTCGACCGGCAGCTCGACCGCACCGAGGGGATGGTGGTCTGGGACCCGAAGGTCCCTACGAGAGCCTACCGGTGAACGAGGCGCTCGGTGTCGGGCAGCTGACGGAGCGGGGCGACTGGCTTATCCCGACCACCGATTCGATGAACAGGACGGTGCACAGCCACGGCAAAGCCCGGCCGCGCCCTCACACTCGCATGATCGTTGCAGTTCGACCACCTCGGCGAGGGCTCCATCCCGATCGGCATCTCGACGACACCGCCGCTCGCAGAGGTCACACTCAACATTTGGAACTGGTACCCCGACCACCTGCCCGACAGCGCTCGCCTCGTCGCCGGCCCGTCCGGCTCTGCGTACTCCTACCTCTTACGCAGGCGAGGAGGATCTCGACCGGTTCCTCAAGATGTCACGTACAGATCTCGACGCGACCGGTCTGCGCTCAACCTGGGTGATCAATCCACCGCTGACCGCGTGGCCCACCGATGACGACCTTGCGGAGATCGTCGACGCCTACGACCCATCGATCCTGTTGCCGACTACACGCCCCTCCAACCACTCCCGCCGGTCGTCTCGTTCATTGAGGACGTCCCGGCGGTGTGCATCGGTATGGCAACCAAGCCCGACGAAATCGCCGAAGCCATCCGGTGATCGCCGCATTTCTCGTCAACTCCATGTTCGCAAACGACCTTCCAGCGAACGCCACTGCGTTGGGCGGGCGTGTGAGCGTCGATGAGGACCTGCTCACGGCCGCGGTCCAGTCCATGTTCGAGGCACTCGCCCCGCTCGCCTTCGGGCCGGACGTCACCGCGGGTGCGGAGTTCGACGCAACGGTCACCGGCCTAACGCGAGCGGATGAAGGCTGACCCAACGCAGGCGGCACCCTCACGTTCTCGGCCACCTTCGACCCGGCGACGGGACCGGCGGTCGACACGGACACGGGTTACGTCCAACTCCTCCGTGCCGGGGACGAGGCCACGGCGTTGCGGATCGCCAAATCGACGATGGGATCCACCACCGGCTTCAAACGCCGGCCTGGTGTTCTTCGTCCTTGTCTGGCCGACCGGTTCGTGGCGAGCGGGCGACGCGGCGGCACCCGGTTGGCTGCTACGGCGCGACCGAGCCGAGGTCGGCGAAGCCGCTGGGGTCGTGGCGCCCGATGGAGCCGTGCTCCAACATGCCCCATCCCACGGCGCCGTCGCAGGTGGCGCGTGCGACGTGGTCGGTCACCCCGAACGGGATCCGGTCCGCTACCGAGGGGTTGGCGAGGTCGTAGGTGAGACGTTCGGAGAAGCTCGGGCCGTTCCACTGGCCGTGGACCCAGTCGGCATCGCCGCCGTAACCGCCACCGATGTGGATGTGTGCGCCGAGCAGCGTGTCGACCTCAAGGGTGAGGGGGCCTTCTGCCGTGACGAGTTCGATCACGGCGTGCTCGGGGTGCCTCGTGCCGGACTTGTAGGTGATGTCCACCCGTGGCCAGCCCAACTGTTCGACGCGGCCATCGGCCCAGATTCGGGTGGCGTCGTTGAGGATGCGGAAGCCGTCGGGCTGCTCCTGGACGATCACAATGATCGCGAAGTCGTCGAACCGTAAAGGGACATAGAGCCAATGGAGGCTTGGGTCCTGGTCGGCCGGTTTGCCGGCGGGTTCGGCCTCACCAACCGGGCGAATGCCCCACGATCGGTCACGGGTCCCGACCCAGGTGGCGGGATCGACCGCGTAGTCGTCGCCATCGATGGCGAGTGTTCCCTCCCACGTCCCCACTTGCGCGAAGCGGCAGGCGTCGAGGATCGCCTTGCGTCCAATGCGCATGACGTGGGCGGGCTCGTCGACCGGTGCGAATGAGCCCTCCCACGTGAGGTCGAACGACAGGCCCAGCGTGGGGTCGTCGCAGACCAGCCTCAGGCTTCGCAGCGGTTCAATGACCTCGATTCGGTAGGCGCCGACGCGTTGCTCGAGGCGGCTGTCGCCGAGGGCATCGGAGAAGTGAACGGCGCTTTGATGGTCGCCGCGTCGTACGAGCGCGAACGCGTCGGTGACGCCAAGGTTTGGATACACGCCGAACCCGGTGATCAGAAAGAGGTCGTCGGTGCGATTGTGGGCGTTGAAGTAGCTGCGGTCATACGCGTTGCGGTCGGTGCTGGCGACGTGTGCCAGCGACAGCGGCACCTGGTGCAGCGGGTATTCGTCAAGTGGGACGGGCATTGAGACTCCTTGGGGTGATGGGTTGGTCGAGTGCGGTGACGTGTTGGCGGTCGCCGGGCGTGGTTTGGCCTTGGAGCGCGGCCGACGATGCGAGCACCATCCGCCACACGGCAGCCGCTTCCGCAGTGGCTGGTGCGCGTTTGTCGTCGTCGAGCCACGCGATCGCGGCAGCGATGACGCCGCCGGTAAGAAACGCGGCGCTGCGCTCGGTTGAGCGTTCATCGATGGTTCGGTCGGCCGACCGGTGCATGATCTCGTCGGTGATGGCGCGTCGTAGGCCGTCGTGAAGGCTGGCCTGGACGGCGGGACTCCCGGCCGGTCCGAGGACCCGTCGATACAGCGCAGCGCTCCGGTCGAGCTCGGCGAAGAAGGCGAGCGTATGAAGGGGTGCGCGGTCGGGGTCGGCGAAATCTTTGCCAGAGGCGGCCGCCGCACCGACCGAGATCTCGTCCGTCAGGGCGCGGACGGCATCGAGGAGCAGCCCCTCCTTGTCGGAATAGTGCAGGTAGAAGGTGGCCCGGTTGACCCCTGCCGCAGCGGTCAACTCGCCGATGGAGATTTCGTCGAGATCCTTGCGAGTTGCCAGGTCGACGAGCGCAGCCATCAGCTTCGTCCGGGTCCTGATGGCCCGTGGGTCGGAGGGGCGCACGTGGGCTGTGGCGTTGCCCTGCACGGGGAGGTCCCTTGAGGCCTCGGAGTTTGCGATGTGCCCAGTATCTGCGACACCTGTCGCATAGTCAACGGATGTCGTGTAACTTGTCCACCTCCGCTGAGCAGTTCCGGTTCGACTCGGTCCCGACGAACCTCGGAGCAGCAGCTACGAGGCCGTTGCCACGCGCGTTTCGGTGACGAGGGCGGAGAGTGCTTCGTCGGTGATGCCGCCAGGGGTGCTGAGGGCCACGCGGTCGAAGTCGTAGCCGAACCGGGCCACCAGCCGGGAAGCCACCTGTGCGGGATCGCCGCGGAGCACGACGGCGTGGAGCAGGTCGTCGTCCACCATGGCGGCCATCTCGTCCCATCGCCCCTCGCGGGACAACGCCCGCAGCTCGGGGTGGAGGTGGCCGCGCCCCTCGGTCTCGAGCACCGGGACATAGGCGGGGGTCGAGCCGTAGAAGGCGATCATCCAGCGTGCGGCGGTGTCGGCATCGGCCTGCGTGGCGGGGTCGGTGGCGCACGCCACGATGGCCTGCCCCACCACGGTGAGGTCGGAGCGGGGGCGCTCGGCCGCCTCCAGACCGGCGCGGATGCGGGGCAGGGTGACATCGGCCAGGTGGCGGTCGGAGGTGAACGGGTGGATCAGCATGCCGTCGGCCACGGTCGTGGCGAGCCGGGTCATGGCCGGCCCGAGCGCGCCGAGCCAGATCGGCGGCGGGCCGGACGGCAGCGATCCGGGCTCGAAGGCCGGTGTCATGAGGGTGTGGCGGGTGTGCTCGCCGACGTACTCCAGCGGATCGCCGTCCTGCCACGTGCGGCCGATGGCTCGGATGGCCTCAACCCACTCGCGCATGCGACCTACGGGGCTGGACCACGTCGATCCGTAACGCCGCTCCACGTGCGCCTTGATCTGGCTGCCGAGGCCGAGCGAGAAGCGGCCGCCGCTGAGGTCGGCCAGGTCCCACGCGGTGTGGGCGAGGTGCATGGGCGAGCGGGGAAAGGCGATGGCCACGTTGGTGTAGAGATGGCAGCCGGTGTCGGCTGCGAGGATCAAGGGAAGAAAGACGTCGTGTGGTCCCTCGAAGGTGAAGATGCCGTCGATGCCCGTGGCGGCGAGCGACTCAGCCCGGCTGGAGACTTCGTGGGGCTTGGCCATGAGCAGGGCATCGATCAGCACCGCCGGATCGTAGAGGTGCTCCCCGTCAATCAGTGTTGAACGTATCTCAATCGGTGGCGACAGCAGCCTCGCGCCACGGTCTCTGTGGCCTGGTCCTCAGCCCGGAAGCTTGTCGCGAATCCGGTCGACGATCCCTGCGACCAGCCCGGTGACCAGGTTGGCGGGCGGGGCGTCCGGCGAGGCGGGATGGGGCCGGGTCGGGGCGGTTGACCGAGCCTCGTCGAGCGCGTCGCCAAGGTCGGACATGTCGTTGCGGCCGAATGCTTCGCGCATCATTGGGAAGAGGTCGTTCTCCTCCTCCTCGACATGGTGACGCACGTTCTCCATCAGCACGGTCACCTTCGGATGGAACCGCTCGTCGGTCGGATCCAGCTTTTCGAGTTCTGCGAGGGTGATCTTGACCAGATGGTGCTCCTCGAGGCCTTCCAAGGTCTGATCCTGTGCTTCGTCGGAGAGCACCCTGGAGATCGGGTAGAACGCCTGCTCCTCGATGGCTGCGTGGATCGTCAACTCCTCGATCATCTGATCCACGAGCTTTCGGCGGGTCTTGATCGCCCGGTCCGTGGTGTCCTCGTACTTCTTGAACAGCTTTTCGACCTTCTCGTGGTCGTCCTTCAGCTGGGTGATGGCGTCGGTCATCGGTTCATGCTCCCTTGGTGATGTGGAGTGTGGTCGTACCCGACCAATCCGCTCACCAATCCTTTTTGTCACCCTGCGGCTGTCCTCGCTCGGCTGTTCGGGGAGACCCCAAACCCAACCTGTCGCCGACCACGCGGGAGGCCCCGGGCGACCACTGGGCCACAAACTGGTGTGGGCCCCCTTTCAAAGCCAGGTCACGGGCACGGGGATGAGACGGTTGGTGTCGCTGGTGCCGTCGCCGAGCTCGCCGTCGCCGTTGTATCCCCGGCCGAGTGCGAACGGCCTACGTCGGCTGAGCCGGGGGGTCATTGAATTGTAACAATCGACGCCGTAAGGTGATGAGCAACACATCTGACCAGGAGGTCAAGCACCATGAATGACACAACGGCGTGTCGTTGGTGCCAGGGCCTGTCCGCAGGGATGGCAAGCAAATGCCCCCGCTGCGGTACATGGCTCCGGCGTCACAGCTATCACCGGGCAGCGCCCCGGCGTAGCGACCATCAACTGGTCTGAGTCCACCGAATCATCTGACGATCGAGGGCCACCGCTGAGGAGGCCCTCGAGTCGCGTCTGGGATCGACCCTCCAAGCGTTCGGCCGGTTCCGAAGCCGGCAGTTAGGGTCGGGGCATCGCCGATCAAGCCACCTTTGCCGAAGACGCGATGGAGTTCGCGGACAGCCTGTATTCCACAGCGCTTCGGATGACCCGCAACCCGGCCGACGCAGAAGACCTCCTGCAGGAGACGCTCCTGAAGGGCTACCGGGCATACGGCCGCTTCGAGGCGGGAACCAACCTGCGCGCCTGGCTGTTTCGGATTCTGACCAACACCTACATCAACACCTATCGGGCGAAGCAGCGGCGACCGGACGAGTCCGACCTGGCCGACGTGGAAGACCTGTTTCTGTACCGTCGCCTCGGCGGGCTGGAGGCGGCGCGGCGTGGGCGCTCGGCCGAGGACGAGCTGATGGATCTGTTCACCGAGGGCGAGGTGGCCGATGCGCTCGAGGCGCTGCCGGACAACTTTCGCGTGCCGGTGCTACTGGCCGACGTCGAGGGTTTTGCCTACAAGGAGATCGCCGAGATGCTCGACATCCCGATCGGTACGGTGATGAGCCGTCTGCATCGGGGAAGAAAGGCGCTACAGAAGTCGTTGCACACCTTTGGAGTCGAACGCCGACTGGCCGATCCCGACCCGGAACCCGGCACCCTCGCAACGACGAGCCTCTCATGACCGAACCCACCGCCCACCCCCCACACTCCGGCTCGGACAATCCGTGTCAGGACGCGCTTGACGGGCTGTACCGCTACGTCGACGGTGAGATGTCCGAGGACGACCGCCGCCAGCTTGACCTCCATCTGCTCGACTGCGTGGGGTGCGAGAGCGTCTTCGAGTTTGAGGTGCGGGTGAAACACGTCATCGCCACCCGCGGCCGTGTGCGCTGCCCGGACGAGGTCCGAGCCCGTCTGGTTGAGGTGGTGCAGACCTTTTCGATCGAGCAGCGCCGCGAGGCGTGAGTCGTATCGCACGGACGATCGGCAGATGATCCCACCCCGAGTGTTGCATGATGCGGCCGTGCCTCTAGGATGCGCACATGCTCGCCACGGAACACGTCTGGCACTACTGGGTGGCCATCACGCTCGCCTTGTCGGCCATCCTGCTGGCCCTGACGCTGGTGGTCGGGTACCTCCGGTCAGTGGTCAAGCCCCGCTATCCCGGCCCACGCGACTAGCGATCACTCGTTGATGCCACCGCGTCGGGTGGTGAACCCGCGATGACCGAAGCAGTTGACTGGTCGATGGCGTCCCGGGTGGCCCAGCGGGTCGCCGGTAGCGACCCGCTGGCGCACTCCTATCGGGCCGGCACATTGGCATCGGATATCGCCGAGTTCACGCCCCTGGCTCAAGAACTGGTCGAGGCTGAAACCGGCTGGCCGTCGGCATCGGGCGCCGCCAGAGCCCGGGTTGTCGACCGGGCGGGTTGGGTCGAGGCCAATATCGGTTCGTTCCAGCGCCTGTTGGCCCCGTTGCTGGATCGGGTCGGGGAGAAGATGGTTGGCCCGTCGGCTTACGTTGCGCCCAAAGTGGCCGCGGCGGAAATGGGCGTGATCCTGGGCTGGATGTCACGCCGCGTGTTGGGTCAGTACGACCTGCTGGTGACCGAGCCGGGCGCCGACCCCCTGACCGATGGATTGAGCCTGACGAACAGCGGCGAGGTGGTTGGCGATCCGGAAGATCAGGACCTGGTGTACCTGGTTGGCCCCAACCTGCTTGCGCTCGAGCGCAAGTTTGGCTTTTCGCCGCGTGAGTTCCGCCTGTGGGTGTGCGTGCACGAACTGACGCACCGGGCGCAGTTCACCGGCGTGCCGTGGCTGCGGCCCTACTTCCTTGCCCAGGTGCGGGAGTTGTTGTCCGCGGCCGAACCCGACCCCACCCGGCTCTTCACGGCACTGGGGCGCCTTGCCGAAGCGATCCGCACCGGGGTGAACCCGCTGGACGAGGGTGGCCTGTCGGCGCTGTTTGCCGGGCCCGAGCAGCGCGCCGCCATGGACCGTCTGGCCGGTCTGATGAGCCTGCTTGAAGGTCATGGCGACATCGTGATGAACCGGGCCGCAGGCGACCGCATCCCGTCGTCGGAGCGCTTTCACGAGGTGCTCTCGGCCCGTCGTAGTGCCGGCGGCCCAGCGTCGCTGATCCAAAAGCTGATGGGGCTTGAGGCGAAGATGCGCCAGTACGAAGAAGGCGAGCGATTCATCGAGGCCGTGGAGGCCAAACACGGCAAAGCCGGACTGGATCGGGCCTTCGAATCACCCGACACGGTGCCCACGCTGAGCGATATCCGGGATGTGGATGCGTGGATGGCCAGGGTCGGCCTGGGGAAGGCGAAGGCCTCAGCCCGAAGGTGAGCGCGGAGCACATCGCCGGCTTAGCGTCCGTCGATGGTGGCGAACTGCTGGACCACGACCTGGTGCAGGCGTTGCTGCCCCGGTGCACGTTTCCTGCGCCGGGAAACGCGTTGCGGTGCGGCTGGTCGGGAGGTCCCGACTCGACGGCATTGGTGGTGATGGCCCTGGCGGCCGGGCTGGAGGTGGATGCCGTTCATGTCGAGCACGGACTGCGTCCCGGCAATGACGATCGTGCGCGCCTGGACGAGATGTCAGACAGGCTTGGATGCCAGGTCCACACCGTCATCGTTCAGGTTGGCGTGGGCTCCAACCTGGAAGCGCGGGCGCGCAATGCGCGGTTGGGTGTGCTCGGCCCCAACGCCGCCACCGGGCACACGGCCGACGATCGGGCCGAGGGGGTTGTGCTGGCCATGCTGCGAGGGGCCGGTCCGTGGGGGCTGGCGGGCATGATCCGGGGAGTTGGCAAGCCGCTCTTGGATCTGCGGCGCTCCGAGACCGTCGAGTTGTGCGCAGCGTTGGGGCTCCGCACCGTGGACGACCCCACCAACGCTGCGCCGAAGCACCTGCGCAACCGTGTGCGTCGCGAGGTGCTGCCGTTGTTGGGGGAGTTGAACGAGCGTGACCCGGTGCCACAGTTGGTGCGGCTGGCCGATCACCAGCGTGAGCTGGCGAACCTGCTGGATGAGCAGTCGGCCGGGGTGGATCCAACCGACGGCGGTGGGCTCATTGCGGTGGAGCGTCCAGTCGCCGTGGCAGCGATTCGGCGCTGGTGGCGCATCGAAACCGGGGAGATCCACCCGCCCGACCATCGGGCTTTGGCGCGGATTTTGGAGGTGGCCGATCCCCGAGGGCCGGCCCGAGCCGACGTGGCAAACGGGTGGAGGGTGGCCCGCACCGCAGGTCGGTTGCGCCTTGAGCGCGACCCTGGACGGTTGCCGTGAAGGTTGCAGTAGGTCCCCCTCGCCGAGTGGCGTTAGGTTGCCCCGCGTGACCGGCACCCCCGAGGGCAACCGTCCAGCGACCAGCAGCAGCGCCGCGGCACTGCCGCCACCGAGCGCGGATCCCAACATCGGCCCCACCCTGATCAGCGCCGAGCAGATCGCTGAGCGCGTCTCGCAATTGGGTGCGGAGATCACCCGCCGCTACGCCGATCGCCCGCCGCTGTTGGTGGGCGTGCTCCGCGGATCGCTGGTGTTTCTCACCGACCTGATGCGGGCGATCGACCTGCCGCTGACCATCGACTTCATCGCCGTGTCCAGCTACGGGTCGGCCACGCGCACCTCCGGGGTGGTTCGGTTGGTCAAGGATCTTGAGCAAGACCTGGGCGGTCGCGACGTCATCCTGGTGGAGGACATCGTCGATACCGGCCTCACCCTTCGCTACCTGCGGAAAAATCTGGCGGCGCGGGGCCCGGCCAGCCTTGAGGTCTGCACGCTGCTGGCCCGTCGATCCGTCGACGTCGCCGCCCAGGACGTCACGTTCGTCGGCTTCGAAATCGACGACGACGCCTTCGTCGTCGGATATGGGCTGGACGCCAACCAGCGGTATCGCAACCTTGGTCACATCGCCGCCTATGTCGGCCCGGGTCAGTAGCGCAACCACATGCCAGCGAAGAAGCGTCGCCAACAACTGATCGTTGCAGCGGGTGTCGTCGTGGTCGCCCTGGTGGTGACCCTGGTGCTGATCCGACTGTTGGGCAGCGATCCCAAGGAACTGCGCTACGACCAGTTGATCGACCGGGTCGACTCCGGTGACGTCGAAGAGGCCACGCTGCACTCGGCTCAGGGACAGGTCACCGGAAAGCTGGAGGACGGCACGGAGTTCACCGCTTCAGTGACCACCGAAGGGTCCGACGATCTGGCACGGCTGATCAGTCGCAGCGGCGCTGAACTGAAGGTGGACACGGCCAAGTCGTCATGGTGGGAGGACCTGCTGTTGAACGTGGGGCCCACCGTGCTGGTGCTCGGAGCGTTTCTCTACTTCATGATGAACATGCAGGGTGGGGGCATCGGTGGGCTCCGTATCGGGCGCTCGGGTTCCAAGACCCGAACCGTGGACTCCCAGGTGACCTTCGCCGACGTGGCCGGGGCCGACGAGGCCGTGGCCGAACTGTCGGAGATCCGAGACTTTCTGTCCGACCCGGATCGCTTCGCTGCGATGGGCGCCCGCATTCCCAAGGGTGTGCTGCTGTTCGGCCCGCCTGGCACCGGCAAGACGCTGCTGGCTCGCGCGGTGGCGGGGGAGGCCGGGGTTCCGTTCATGTCGCTGTCCGGGTCGGACTTCGTCGAGATGTTTGTCGGAGTTGGTGCCAGTCGTGTGCGGGACCTGTTCAAGCAGGCCAAGGCGGACGCACCGGCGATCATCTTCGTGGACGAGATCGATGCGGTCGGCCGGCACCGGGGTGCCGGCGTGGGTGGCGGCCACGACGAACGCGAGCAGACCCTCAACCAGCTGCTGGTGGAGATGGACGGGTTCGATCCGACCACCGGTGTGATCCTGATGGCGGCGACCAACCGGCCCGACATCCTCGACCCTGCGCTGCTTCGTCCCGGGCGCTTCGATCGTCAGGTGGTGGTGGACCTTCCCGACCTGGCCGGTCGCCTTGCCATCCTCAAGGTGCACACGAAGGGCAAGCCGTTCGCCGACGGGGTCAACCTGGAGGTACTCGCCCGACGTACCCCCGGTTTCACCGGCGCCGACCTGGCCAACGTGGTCAACGAGGCTGCCATCCTGACCACCCGGGAGGGGCGCAACGAGGTTTCCGAAGCCGACCTGACCGAGGCGATCGACCGGGTGATGGCGGGCCCCGCGCGTCACAGCCGGGTGATGTCGGAGGCCGACAAGCTCACCATCGCCTATCACGAGGCCGGGCACGCGGTGCTGGGTCGGGTGCTCGACCACACCGACCCGGTGCATCGAGTGTCGATCGTGGCCAGGGGGCAGGCGCTGGGCTGGACGCTGTCCCTGCCGGAGGAGGATCGCTACCTCACCTCGCGAGCTCAGCTCAACGACCGTATGGTGATGACGCTGGGTGGGCGGGTGGCCGAGGAGTTGGTGTTCGGAGAGATCACCACCGGCGCCGCAGACGACATCGAGCAGGTCACCGACCTGGCTCGGCGCATGGTGACCGAATTCGGCATGAGCGAGCGGCTGGGGCCATTGCACTTTGGTAGTGATGAACCGCAGGTGGCCGGACGCGATCCGCACGGAGTGAAGCTGTCCGACGAGGTTGCCGCCCAAGTGGACGCAGAGATCAGCAGGATGGTCACCGAGGCGTCGCATCGGGCCACCGAGTTGCTTGGTGTGCACCGGGGCATGCTCGATCGGCTGGCGAAACGCCTGGTGGAGCAGGAGACCGTGACCGGCGAAGAGCTGGACGGGCTGCTGAAAGACCCGTTGAACAACGAATCTGTCACCGACCAACCGGGAGGAACTCCATGATCGACGACCACACGACCAGCCCGGGCCCCTTGGAAGTGCCCGACCCAGAGACCGCCCCGGGACCCACATCGGTGGATCTTCCCCGCGTCGAGGCAGCGGTGCGAGAGCTGCTCGATGCGATCGGCGAAGACGCCGAGCGCAACGGCCTCCTGGATACGCCCGCACGGGTGGCCCGCATGTACGCCGAGGTGTGCGGCGGACTTCACGAAGACCCACGGCGTCACCTGCGTACCACCTTCGATGCCGATCACGACGAGATGATCATGGTGCGCGATATCGCATTCCACTCGCTGTGCGAGCACCACCTGGTGCCCTTCTTTGGTCGGGCACACGTGGCCTACATTCCCAACGAGGAGGGCCGCATCACGGGGCTGTCCAAGCTTGCTCGTTTGACGCTGGGCTATGCCCGACGGCCCCAGGTGCAAGAGCGCCTGACCACGCAGATCGCCGAGGGCATCGAGGAGGTGCTGGCCCCCCGAGGGGTGCTGGTGGTGGTCGAGGCCGAACACCTGTGCATGGCGATGCGGGGCGTGCGGTCGCCGGGTGCCACCACCGTGACGTCGGCGGTCCGGGGCCTGTTCCGAACCGACGTCGCGGCTCGGGCCGAGGCAATGGGCCTGATCGGCTGAGCATCGGCGCAACCATGACGGGCGGCACGCCGTTTCGCGGGCTCACCAAAGCGTCGTAGTCTGTCCCGGTGACATCCCAGGGATCCCCATCTCAGCGCGCCCTCGGGGAGACCCTGGTCGGCCGGCGTGTAGAACCCATGGCGACCCTGACGGTGATGGGAATTGTCAACGTCACCCCCGATTCCTTCTCCGATGGCGGCTCGTATCTCGACGCAGACGATGCGGTGGCCCACGGGCTTCGCCTGGTTGCTGAAGGCGCCGACGTGATCGACGTGGGCGGGGAATCCACCCGACCTGGGGCAGAGCCGGTTTCGGTCGATGCCGAGCTCGCCCGGGTGCTCGGCGTGGTGGAACAACTCAGCGAGAAGGTCACGGTGTCCATCGACACCCGACACGAGGCGGTGGCACGCGCCGCCGTTGCCGCCGGGGCGACGATACTGAACGATGTTGGCGCCTCCCTGGGGCGGGTGGCCGCAGACCTGGGTGTGGGTTGGGTGGCGATGCACAGCCCGGCCGATCCGTCGGTGATGGCCCGCCACGTCCATTACGTCGATGTTGTCGACGAGGTGACCTCCTCGCTGGTCGACGCAGCTGAGGACGCCCTGAGCGCCGGGGCACCACGGGTGTGGATCGACCCCGGCATCGGGTTTGGCAAGGATCTCGACGGCAACCTCGACCTGCTGGCGCACCTCGACCAGCTGGTGACGACCGGTTGGCCTGTGGCGCTGGGCACCAGCCGTAAGTCCAGTCTGGGCATCCTCAGTGGCCAGGCCGATCGTCTCATCGATCCGGCGGCCTTCGACCCTCCGACCGAGGATCGCCTGGAGGCATCCCTGGCCACTGCTGTGTGGGCCGCCACCGCCGGCGTCGAGATGCTGAGGGTCCACGACGTGGCCCTGACGGTCGAGGCCATCGCCGCAGCTCGCGGCACAAACTTCATTCACGACGGGGCACTTGCCTCGCACTACACCGTTAAGGAGTGCTGATGCCGAAGGGCAAATGGGCACAGGGCATCACGCCCCGCAATTTTCATTGGGTCATCACCGATCGCTTGGCGGTCTGTGAGCGTCCGGGCGGGTATGGCGACAGCCACCGCAAGGTGCGCCGCCAGGAGGAGATCATCTGGATCCGGGAGCAGGGTTTCCACCACGTGGTCAGCCTGTCGGCCAGTCCCCACAACCTGCACAACTATGACGAGTTGGGGGTGAAGTGGCTGCACCGGCCCTTCCCCCGCGCTGACGATGCGCCCCGTTACCTCCAGACGATCTACGAGGACCTGCAGGCCCACGTCGATGCGGGCAACGCCGTCCTTTTTCACCAGGAGGAGGTGAGTGACTCACTCGTCGGCTTGATGGCCGGGTATGTCGTGTGGTCAAACCTGGTGCCCGAGACCCACAAGGCCACGGCGGTGACCGAACAGATCGTGGGCCGACGACTGGGCCCCCGCGGCCGCGATCTGGTGACCATCGCGGTGGAGATTCGGGATCAGCCGCTGCCGCCACGGCCGAAGGCCGAGCCCACAACTGAGCCCACCGGCGATGACCAAGGAACGGCCGAGGAGGCAACCGAGACCTCGGCCGAGGGCGCAGCCGGGCAAGACGAAGGCTGAGATCACCATGGCGGAGAACGATCGAATCGAGCTGCGGGGCCTGCGCGTCATGGCTTCAGTGGGCGTGCTGCCCGAGGAGCGCGAGCGGGCACAACCGCTAGAGCTCGACCTGACCCTGAGCTGCGATTTGGCGGCAGCTGGGTACAGCGACGCGCTGGACGACACGGTCGACTACGGCGCCATCACCGATGCGGTTGTCACGGCATGCTCGTCCGGCCATCACGACCTGTTGGAGGCGTTGGCGGCGCGGGTTGCCAACACCGTGCTCACGGCTGACCGGGTGAGCGAAGTGACGGTGTCGGTGGCCAAGCTGCGGCCGCCGGTGCCCCACGACCTGGCTTCCGCCGGGGTCCGTATCACCCGCCGGCGCGATGGCTCGGTTCGATGAGAACGTTCCTTGGCCTGGGCTCCAACCTGGGCGACAGTCGTGCGACGCTGCGTTGGGCGGTTGAGTCGTTGCCCGACCTGGTTGCGGTCTCGCCGGTCTACGAGACCTCACCGGTGGGGGGTCCGGAACAGGGCACCTTTCTCAACCTGGTGGTCGAGATGGACACCGAGCTGCGTCCCATCGAGTTGTTGGGCATGTGCCACCGGTTGGAGGGGGCAGCCGACCGGGTCCGCGGCGAACGCTGGGGGCCCCGCACCCTCGACATCGACATCATCTGGATGGACGGCGTCGAGCTGGATGACCCGGACCTCACCATCCCGCATGCCAGCTGGAAGAACCGTCGCTTTGTCTTGGCGCCGATGCGTGACCTGGCGCCGGACCTGGTGTCGGAGTCCGATGTTCAGCTGGCCGAGGGCCGGGTGGCCCTGGCCGACCCGCTGTAATCGGCCGGTTCCGTCATGATCTCGCCGGCCTGATGATGAAGACGCCGGCTCCAACCGTGAGGGTGTTGGGCCGCGGTCGCATGGGCACGGCCTTGACCGGCGCGCTGTCGGCGGCGGGCTGGTCGGTGGAGGCACTACCGGGACGTGGCCCCCATGTGCCCGGTGCAGCGCACGGTGTGTCGCTGCTGGTGCTGTGCGTGCCGGACAGCGCTGTCGCTGAGGTGGCGGCAGCCGTGCGACCGGCGAGCGGAGCCGCGTTGAGAACAGAGACGGGTGGCGGTACCGGCGCTTCGGTGGTGGCCCACACGGCCGGAGCACTCACTCTTGAGGCGTTGGCGCCCCACGAGCGTCGGGCCAGCCTGCACCCGTTGGTGTCGGTACCCGCCGGTCCCGACGGTGGCGCAGCGTTGCGAGGTGCCTGGATGGCGCTGGCCGGCGATGCGTTGATCGGCTCGGTTGCAGCGGCGCTTGATGGGCGAGCATTTCGTGTGGCCGACAGCGATCGGGTGACTTATCACGCGGCGGCAGCCGTCGCCGCCAACAACCTGGTGGCGCTCATGGGCCAGGTCGAACGGCTGGCGGCCTCTGTCGGAGTACCGGTTGAGGCGATGTTCGAGCTGGCGGCCGGGGCCCTCGATCAGGTGCGGCGCCGCGGCGCCGCCACGGCCTTGACCGGCCCGGTGGCTCGTGGCGACTGGGCCACGGTTGCGGCCCACCTCGAGGTGCTGCCGTCCGACGAGCGTGCTGCCTATGAGGCGCTTGCGCTCCAGGCGCTGCGCCTGGCGTGGCCTACGCTTCATGCCGCAACCAACCAGGGGAGTGCTCCACCGTGGAGGTCCTGACCACGATCGACCAGGTGCGGGCTCGCACCGGTGAGGCACGGGCGTCGGGTCACGTCGTGGGGCTGGTACCCACCATGGGCGCGCTGCACGAAGGGCACGTCAGCCTGATCGAAGCCTCCATCGCCGACGGATGCAACACGTTGGTCACTGTCTTCGTCAATCCGTTGCAGTTCGCCGAGGGTGAAGACCTCGATGCCTACCCTCGTCCCATCGAGGCCGACCTGGCCGCAGCCGGGGCCGCCGGGGCCGCGTGGGTGTTCGTGCCGGGCGACGGTGAGATGTACCCGGATTCGCCGTTGACCACCGTGAGCGTGGCAGCCCTGGGAGACCGCTTGGAGGGGGCCTCGCGCCCGACTCACTTCTCCGGGGTGGCCACCGTGGTGACCAAGCTGTTTGCAATTGCCGGGCGGTGCCGTGCGTACTTCGGCGAGAAGGACTTTCAGCAGTTGGCCGTTGTCACCCGCCTGGTGGCCGACCTGTCCCTCCCCGTTGAAGTGCTGGGGTGCCCGATCGTTCGGGAACCCGACGGCCTGGCCCGCTCCAGCCGCAACGTCTATCTCACCTCCGAACAACGGGCTGCGGCGCCGGTGCTGCACCGGGCGCTACTCGAGGCCGCCGACGTCGTGCACGCCGGGGAGCGCCGGGCGGACGTGGTTCGTGCTTTGATCGAGAACCGAATCCGATCCGAGCCACTGGCGGCGTTCGACTACGCCGACGTGGTCGACCCGGCGACGATGCGGCCGATTGAGACGATTGCAGTACCCGTGCGCCTCCTGGCCGCCGCACAGTTCGGCATCCCCCGATTGCTCGACAATGTGGCGGCTCTGCCTCCCCATGATCTTGGAGACCACACATGAACGAACTCGATCTTCTGGTGCTGGGCTCCGGCGTGGCCGGCCTGTCGGCTGCGGTACGAGGCGCCGAGGCGGGGCTGTCGGTGGGCGTGCTCACCAAAGGCGAGTTGGAACAGGCCACCACCCGCTGGGCCCAGGGCGGTGTGGCGGCGGCGCTGTCGAGGGATCCCGAAGAACTCGACCTGCACCTGGCCGACACCTTGGCGGCCGGTGGCGGGTTGTGCGACCCCTCGGCCGTGCGGGTGCTGGTTGACGAGGGACCCCGGCGGGTGCAGGAACTGATTGCGCTTGGCGCCGTGTTCGATGTGGACGAGCAGGGTGAGTACCTGCTGGCCCGGGAGGGCGGTCACAGCGTGCCCCGCATCCTCCATGCGGGTGGCGCTGCCACCGGCATGGAGATCGAGCGTGCCCTCGTGCACGCGGTGCAGGCCACCGCGGTGGCGATCCACGAGCAGTCCTTCGCCACCGACCTGGTGTTGTCGGCCGACCGCTCGGAAGTGACCGGCGTGTCGGCCCTGGACGCGGATGGGCGGCCGTTCTCGGTGGCGGCACGTAACGTCCTCCTGGCCACAGGTGGTGCCGGGCAGCTGTTCTGGATCACCACCAATCCAAGCGTGGCTACCGGTGATGGCGTGGCCATGGCCATGCGGGCGGGTGCGGTGGTGGCCGACTTCGAGTTCTTCCAGTTTCATCCAACGGCGCTGGCGTTGCCGTCCATGCCGCGGCCGTTGCTGTCCGAGGCGCTACGCGGCCATGGGGCGCTCCTTCGTGACCGGGACGGCGAGCGCTTCGTCGACGAACTGAAGCCGCGCGACGTGGTCAGCCGGGCGATGACCCGCACCATGCTCGACCAGAACATGGATCACCTGTGGCTGGACGCCACCGTGCTGGAGGACTTCGCCCTTCGGTTCCCCACCATCGCCGACGATCTCACTCAGGAGGGGCTCGACCCGGCCAAGGACTGGCTGCCGGTTGCGCCTGCGGCGCACCACCAATGTGGCGGCATCCTCACCGATCTCGATGGAGCCACGTCGCTGCCCGGTCTGTGGGCAGCAGGTGAAACCACCTGCAGCGGCGTGCACGGTGCCAACCGCCTGGCGTCCAACTCGTTGCTGGAGGGCATGGTGTTTGGTCCTCGGGTGGTGGAGGCGGTGGCAGCGGGCCGCCGGGGGGCTCGTTCCACCGGCGCCATGCGCACGCTGCTCGGCAACAAGGCCGGTGGTGCGAGTGAGCCGGCCGGAGGTACCGAAACCGCCGAAGCGGGTGCGGACATCGGGGGACGGGCCGTCCCGATTCCCACCAGTCCGGTTCCCAACTGGCCTCCGCCCGATGCTGCCGACGGTTCAGCCGCTCAACCCGCAGCCGACGCAGGGCAGGTGGTCGCCGATCTGCGCGGCCGCATCCAACGGGCGATGACGGTGGGCGCTGGAGTGTTGCGCTCGGGAGAGAGCCTTGCCAATGCCCGATCCGAATTGGAGGCGGTCGGTGCCGAACTGGCGGGCAGGGCTCGCACCCAGGCCGCCGAGGAGGTCCGCAACCTGGCCGACCTGGGCGTGGCCATGATCGACGTGGCGCTCGCCCGCCGGGAAAGTCGGGGGTGTCACACCCGCGAGGACTTCCCCGACCGACTCGACGACTTCCGAGTGCGACTGCTCATCGGCGGCTGATCGCCCGGCGACCGGGCGTCCCTGACCATCAGGTGGTGACGTCAAGTTCCAGGCGAGCCTGTGGCCTTCCGCGACACGGGCAAGAATGGCACCATGCCCGGACCAGTCGATGACTACCTGTCCCCTCCAGCATTGGCGGTTCGTTCCGCCGTCGAACGTGCGTTGGCTGAGGATCTGACCCCGCTCGGCGATCTCACCAGCGTGCTGGTGCCCGCTGACGCGGTCACCACCGCCGAGCTGCGCGCCCGGCAGGCAGGCGTGCTCGCCGGCGTCGACTGCGTGATCGAGACCTTCGCGCAGGTCGATCCCTCCCTCACGCTCACCTGGCGGCTGAGCGATGGCGATCGTCTGGAGGCAGGCTCGGTGATCGGCACCGTGGAAGGTCACCTGCGCACGGTGCTGACCGCCGAGCGCACGGCGTTGAACTTCCTGTCGCACCTGTCCGGCGTGGCCACGAACACGGCCGCATTCGTCGACCGGGCGGCCGCCACCGGGTCGAGCACTCGGGTGTGGGATACCCGAAAGACCACGCCCGGTCTGCGGTCGTTGCAGAAGGCCGCGGTGCGGGCGGGCGGCGGGCGCAATCATCGGGCCAACCTGTCCGACGCGATCATGGTGAAGGACAACCATCTCACCGGGCTGGGCGTGGCCGAGGCGGTTGGCCTGGCCAAGGACCGTTGGCCCAACCGCACCGTCGTGGTGGAGTGCGAGCGTTCCGACCAGATGGTGGTCGCCATCGAGGCCGGTGCCGATTCGGTGCTGCTCGACAACATGACGCCGGAGCAGGTCTCCGAGTGCGTGGCGCTGGCGGCCGAGTTACAGGGCTCCTCGCCCCGCCGCTGCCTGCTGGAGGCGTCCGGTGCCATCACCCTGGAAACGGTGGCCGCGTACGCCGCCACCGGTGTCGACCTGGTGTCCTCCGGGGCGATCACCAACTCGGCCCCGGTGCTCGATATCGGCCTCGATATCGCCACCTGAGCGTCCCGCAGTAATGACACCCATGCAGCAACTGGGTGTCATTGCTGCGGGACGCCCCACAACAAAGACACCCAGTTCGACCTTGGGTGCGATCGCTGTGCGTCGTGCCGGTGCCCGAGGCCGGCTTCACTGCGATCGGCTCCCCGTGGGAGAATGTCGGGTCCCCTGCCCCAAGGAGAAGTCGTGACCTCCGAAGTTCGACCGGTGCTCTCGGTTGTGATGCCCGCCTACAACGAAGAGGAGACGTTGCTGGCCTCGGCCACACGTGTGCTCGCGTCGCCCTGGTGCGCCGAGCTGGTGATCGTCAATGACGGCTCCACCGACAACACCCTCGAGCTGGCCCGTTCGATGGACGACCCTCGCGTGGAGGTGTACGACCAGGGCTACAACCAGGGCAAAGGCGCCGCGCTGCGACGAGGTTTCGCCGAGGCGACCGCCGACTACGTCGTGGTGCAGGACGCCGATCTGGAGTACGACCCCGCCGAGTTCGGGGTGTTGCTGGAGCCGCTGCTCGATGGCCGGGCCGACGTGGTCTACGGGTCGCGCTTCCTCGCCGGTGGGCCCCACAGGGTGCTCTACTACTGGCATTCGGTGGGCAACCGGTTCCTCACCACCCTGTCGAACATGTTCACCAACCTGAACCTGACCGACATGGAGACCTGCTACAAGATGTTCCGCCGTGAGGTGATCCAGAGCATCGAGATCGAGGAGGACCGCTTCGGTTTCGAGCCTGAGATCACCGCCAAGGTGTCGGCCCGCAACCTGCGCATCTATGAGACGGGCATCAGCTACTCGGGGCGCACCTACGACGAGGGCAAGAAGATCGGCTGGCGTGACGGTGTGCAGGCCCTGCAGTGCATCGTGCGTTATTCGCCGACGGGCACCCGCTTCAGGCGCCTCGCCCGGCGCTAGTTCGCTCTCGCCCGTTGGGCGGGGCGACGGTCAGTAGGTCGTCGTGTCGGTGGGGTTGCCGTCGCCGTCGTAGCTGCGCCACATGCCGGCCCGCTCGCCGACCCGGAAGGTGCCGACCCGCTCGAGGCTGCCGTCGGCGCGGAACCACTTCCATCGCCCGCTCGGCTTGGCGTCCTTCATCTTGCCCTGGGCCTTCAGTTGGCCATCGGGGTAGTACTCCGAGCGGATGCCCCGGTCGGTGTGGCCCAGCTCGTCCAGCTTCAACGAGACCATCAACGCAAGGATCGACTTCGGCAGCGGGGTGTCGACATCGAAGTGGATGCCGGAGCGGGTCGTGACGTAACCGTCGAGCCGCTCGCCGGCCGCCTCGGTCGTGGAACCGCTGTGGGCGTAGTAGCCGCAGTGGTTCTTGTTGGCCGAGTAGCCCGCAACGGAGATACCGTCGAGATGCACCGCCGGCATCGAGTAGCTCATCGCGTCGCGCCCGTGGGGGAGCAGCTCCAGCAACGTGGCTCTGACCGTGCGCAGGGTCTCCCGTTGCGGCGACGGCGCTGCGTCGAGGTATGCGTCCACTTCGGTAATGCCGGCGGCACGGGTGTCGACGGCGAACGTCTTGTTGGCATCGTTCAGCGCGTCGCGCAGGATCGTGATCGCCTTGGGGCCAACCCCGTGCAACTCGCCAAGCGCTGCCTCGCTCCAGCCGGCGAGGTCGGTGAGCGACACGATGCCCGCCCGGGTGATCGCCCGGGTAGCGGGTGCGCCAATGTTGGGTGGAAACTCGGCCATGACCGAACGATACCGGCGCCCCGAGACCCGAGTGGGACTCCGACGGTTCACAGCATTGAGTAGCGTTCGACGCGATCGGCAGAACCGCCCGCTAGCGTCTCGCCGTGCAGCAGCGACCCATGAATCGAAGGCAGTTTCTCACTCGAGCGGGGGGCGGCGCGCTGGGCGTTGCTGCCCTTCCCGGCATGTTGGCCGCCTGCGGCGGTGACGTGGAGACAACGTCGGGGTTGTCGTCCTCGACGTCGGCCGGACCGAGCACCACGCGTGCGCTCACCCAGGTGAAGGGCGACAAGCCCTGGTGGCTGCAGGGCAACTTTGCGCCGGTCTCCAAGGAGGTTCGGTCGACCTCGCTCAAGGTCACCGGCTCGATCCCCGACGAGCTGGCCGGGCTGTACGTCCGCAACGGATCCAACTCGGTCAACGCCGACACCGGCCACTGGTTCATTGGCGACGGCATGTTGCACGGGGTTCGCCTTGAGGGCGGCGAGGCCAAGTCGTACGCCAACCGTTGGGTGAGGACCACCCTGTACGAAAGCGGTGACGGGTTCGCTGACGCCGGGATACCCGGTGGGGACATCGGCTACAGCAACGTCTCGGCGTTCACCCACAACAACAAGCTGTTCACGTCGGGCGAGATCGGCTTTCCCTACGAGCTGTCGCCGAAGGACCTGTCCACGGTCGGCGTCTACGACTTCGACGGCAAGCTGGACACCAACATGACCGCGCACCCCAAGGTGGATCCCGAGACCGGCGAGCTGCACTTCTTCGGCTACGGGTTCTTCGAGCCGTTCCTCACCTACCACGTGGCCGACGCCCAGGGCCGGTTGATTCACTCGGCGCCGATCGAGGTGGGCAAGTCGACGATGATGCACGACTTCGCCATCACCGATCGTGACGTGGTCTTCTGGGAGTTCCCGGTGGTGCTCGACCTGTCGATGGCGGCCAAGGGTGCCGATCTGCCGTTCCGCTGGGAGCCGGAGTACGGCGCCCGCATCGGGGTGATGCCCCTCGGCGGCACCAATGCCGACATTCGCTGGGTGGAGGTGCCGCCCGCTTACGTCTTCCACGGCATCAACGCGTTCCGGGACGGCGACGATGTGGTGGTCGACGTCAGCCAGTTCGAAACGATGTTCGAGAACGGGCCGCTGGGCCAGGCACCCGAACTGCACCGCTGGCGCATCAACACCGCCGGCAAGGAGCTGACGTTCTCCGACGACACCCTCGAGGCCGACCTGCACATGGACCTGCCCAGCCGGGATCCCCGCCGGGTAGGGCGCAAGTACCGCTACGGCTATCTGATCGAGGCGGTCAACAACCCCGATACCGTGCAGCTGGGCGGGCTGTACAAGCAGGACTTCGAGACCAACACCCAGGAGTACTTCAACCCGGGCGCCGACCGGGTGTGCGACGAGGGGCTGTTCGTGCCCACCGGCGACGCCGAGGACGACGGCTACGTGTTCACCTACAGCTACAACGCCGAGCGTGACGGCAGCGACCTGTTGATCCTCGCCGCCCAGGACTTTGCCGCCGAGCCGGTGGCCACGATCGAGCTGCCCCAGCGGGTGCCCCACGGGTTCCACGCCACCTGGGTCGCCGCCGACGACGCCTGATCGGATGGTCATGTCGTGAGCCGACGATCGAGGGGATGGATCTTGGTCGCTGTGGCGGTCGTCGCGTTCGGCGGTTTCCTCTGGTTCCGACATCAGCAAGGTGTCGCCACCGACCAGGCTGCGGTCGAAGCCAAGGCGGTGGCCGCCGAGCTCTCGACCAAGTTCGACGCCGGGTCGGCGCGCCCCACGCCCGGCGCGGTGGCAGCCGAACTGTTTGACCCCGAGCGGGTCACCGTCACCTGGCCGGACGTCCCGGGCGTTCAGCAGTACACGTACACGGCTCAGGATGGGCTCGGCGATGCGGCAGCGACTCGGAAAGCTCGGGTGGCGGTGGTCTACGTCGGCCGTGGCCGGGCGCCGGGCTGGTGTTTCCACGTGGCCTATGGAGACGCCGGCAGCGCGGACGTCGAGAAGCGCGAGTGCCCGGATGGTCCGGGGCCGGTGACCGGCGAGAAGTAGCCGGAGTGCCGTCGCCGCACCCGTAGTTACTACGTTGCGGAGATGGCGAAGCAAAAGGTCACGCTGAGGCTCGATGCCGACCAGCTCGCCGAGCTGCGCGCGTTGATCGATCCAGGGAGCCTGTCTGCCTCGGTGGACGAGGCCATTTCGGCCCATCTCACTGAGGTGCGTCATGCTCGCTCGACGGACCAATGGCTCCAAGAACTCGTCGATGAGCACGGTCCCATGCCAGAGGAAGCGACGGACTGGGCCGCCGGATTATTCAACGAGTGGCAGGCAACGAAAGCAGCCAGGCTGCGCTGAGCCTTAGGACCGCCAGTGCACCGACCAGGTGCCCCAACCGGCCGACGACGCGACACCGACCCACTCCCCGGGCAGCGCCTGGTCCACATCGTTCGACGGCAGACCGATGGGCGTCGCGGCGCCGCGGGAGTTCACCCAGATCAGCACCCCGTTCGGCGCCAGCACTCGTTCGATCTCAATGGGGAAGAGAAACGCGTTGATCAGGAGGATCACGTCGACCGAACGGTCGGCGACGGGCAGGCCTGAGCCGTCGGCCTGGACGCGGTTGGTGACGTGGTCGGTCGCGCGCCGCAGCATCTCCAGCGACAGGTCCAGCGTGATCAGGTCGGGAAACGTCGGCGTCAGGTGCCGGTCGTTGATGCCGTCGGCGGCACCCACATCGATGGCCACCCGACGCTCGGTCGAAGGCGCTGCTGCCAGTCCCCGGTCGAGCGCATCGAGGATGGGTGCCTCGCGGCCGGGTACATCCCGGCTCGACCAGTCCTCGGCCAGGGTGTCGAACAGTGCGATGAGCTGCCGTCGGCGTTCATCGGTCCAGGCGTCGGGGTCAAAGGCCGCGTCACGGGCGATCGTGCGCAGCGGGTGATCGGCTGACAAGCCATCGGGTGGTCCGTGCGCTGGGCAGCCGATCACGACCGGGAGATCACGGATCATCGGATCGCCTCGGGGGAGCGGGGAATCGGTCGGCCGGTCAGCAGGTGTGCCATCGGGTCAGCCTACGACGCACATAGTGCTTTTGGGCCTGGGGCCTGCTTCGCCTGATCGCCGCGGCTCGCCGCTCGTTCAAGTTGGTCAGGTACACTTGGTCACTATGGTCATCCAGATGAATGTCGCCGAAGCGAAGGCCAAGCTGTCCGAACTGCTCGATGCAGCGGCTGACGGGAACGAGGTGGTCATTGCCCGCTCTGGTCGCCGGGTGGCGCGTCTGATCCCGATCGAGGAACCCGCGCCGCGGACGCTTGGGTTCATGCACCTCGATGTACCGGACGAGATGTTCGATCCGTTGTCCGACGACGAGTTGGCGGAATGGGAGTGAGCACGGTTTTGCTGGACACCCATGCGTTGGTGTGGGCGCTGAGCGCACCGGAACGGCTGGGCGACACGGCGCGCACCCTGATCGAGAGTCCGTTCACCGAGGTCCTGGTTTCGGCGGCGTCGGCCTGGGAGCTGGCAACGAAGACCCGATTGAGAAAGTTCCGCGAAGCTGAGCCCATCGTGGCCCAGTACCTCTCGGTCGTCCAGACTCTCGGTGCTACCCACCTTCCTGTCGGGCCGGAACATGCGCTCCGAGCGGGCGGACTCCGGTGGGACCATCGCGACCCGTTTGATCGCATGCTGGCTGCCCAAGCGCTTCTCGAACACGCAACGTTGCTGAGCCGTGATGGCGTTTTCGCGGAGCTGGGCGGGCTCGACGTTGTTTGGTAGCCGCCGCCCAGTTGGCTGAGCGGTTGCGGGTTCAGCCCTTGCGAACCCGGCGGAACCAGGCCTTGGGGCCGAAACTCTCGGGCAGTGCCAGGGCGCCGATCTTGCGAACGACCGTGCCGAACTGCCTCGCCAGGCCGCCGGTGTTGTACTCCAGCCCGAACTCCTCGCACAGCTCCCGCACCCGGGGCGCCATCTCGGCGTAGCGGCGGGCGGGAATGTCGGGGAAGGCGTGGTGCTCGATCTGGTGGCTGAGGTTGCCGGTCATCAGGTGGAACAGCTGACCGCCGTCGATGTTGGCGGAGCCGAGGATCTGTCGGGCATACCAGTCGCCCCGGGTCTCACCCTCGATGATGTCCTCTGGAAACTGCTCCACCCCGTCCGGGAAGTGACCGCAGAAGATAATGAGGAACGTCCACAGGTTGCGCATCAGGTTGGCGGTGAGGTTGGCCCCGGCCACCGGCAGGAACCCAGGCCCGGTAAGCGCCGGGAACAGCACGTAGTCCTTCAGCGCCTGCTTGCCTGACTTCTGACCGATCTCCTTGAGGAGCGGCTTCACGTCGGCGAAGCTGCGGCGGCCGCGCTGGATCTCCTCGATGTGGATCTCGTGAAGTGCGACGCCGTGGTCGAAGTTGATCGCCAGCAGCGTGGCGAACACCGGGTTGAGGAGAAACACCGGCTTCCACGGGTGATCCTCGGACATGCGCAGCGTGCCGTACCCGACGTCGCGGTCGCGGCCCACGATGTTGGTCCAAGTGTGGTGCTCGTCGTTGTGGGAGTGCTTCCAGTGGGTGGACACCGACGGGTGATCCCACTCCCAAACTCGGGAGTTGATTTCGTCGTCACGCATCCAGTCGTACTGGCCATGCATGATGTTGTGGCCGATTTCCATGTTGTCGATGATCTTGGCCAGACCCAGCGATACGGCGCCCGCAACCCACAGCGGCGGAAGGAACCAGCCGAACAGGGCCAGGCGGCCGCCGACCTCCAGCTTGCGCTGGGCGGCGATGACTCGGCGGATGTAGTTGGCATCCTCAGTGCCGAGGTCGGCCCGGATCAGTTCGCGAAGCTCGTCCATGGCGGCGCCGAAGGCCTCGGACTGCTCCAGGGTGAGCCCACCGGCGCGGGGGGTGGGCTTGGGGTCGAGCGCTTCGGTGTGACCTGGCGCCGTGGCGCCGTTCGGGCCGGACTCGTCGAGGTCGACCTGGTCGAACCTGGTGGTCGTGCGGGGAGTGAGGGTTGCGGTCATGCGGGGTCTCCGGTGGTGCGGATGGCGGGTGTGCGAGGGATGTTGAACTGGTGTTTTGGTTACGGGGCCGTGCGGCTACAGGGCGATGTCGACATCGCCGGCCGCGACCGACACGCAGATCTGCACCTGGGTGCCGGGCTCGGAAATGAGTTCGCCGGTGCGAACATCTCGGACGCAACCAGACTCGAGGGGCGCGATGCAGGTGTGGCAAATGCCCATGCGGCAACCCGATGCAGGGGTGAGGCCTGCTTGCTCGGCCCCATCCAACAGGGTGGTTGCGCCGTTCAGCACCGTCTCGGTGCCGCTGGAGGTGAAGGTCACCTTGCCACCCTCACCGGCTTCGCCGAGGTCGGTGCGCACCTTGGGAACGAACCGTTCGATGTTCAGCAGGTCGGTGGCATCGACCGATTCGAACGCGGTCTCGGCATCGTTCAGCATCGGTGCCGGGCCACATGCCCATGTGGTGCGGGTGCCCCAGTCGGGACACTCCCGGTCGAGACGCTCGGAGGTGAGCGCCAACTCGGGGGGAGGCGCTCCGGCGCCGGTGTGTGCGACGTTGACGGTCAGCCCGGGGGTTCGGGCGGCCAGTTCTGCGAGCTCGTCGGCGAAGATCGTCTCGTCGGCGCTGGGTGCATGGTGCATGAGGACCACGTCGTGGCACTCGCCCGCACCGATCAGCGTGCGGATCATGCCCATGGCCGGGGTGATGCCCGACCCGCCGGTGATGAACAGCATGGGAGTGTTGCGGTCGGCGGGCAGATGAAAATCGCCGGCCGGCTGCTCCAACGTGAGGTAATCGCCCGGCTGGGTCGAGTACACGAGGTGGTTCGATACAAGTCCGTCCTGAATGGCCGACACGGTGAAGGAGATCAACCCGCCCGAGTTTTTTGGGTCCGAGGTGAGGGAGTAGCAGCGTCGGTGCCGTACCCCGGCGATTTCGACTCCGATGGTGACCCACTGGCCTGCTTCGTACTGGCCGAAACCCCGGCCGGGATGGAGGACGATGGTGGTGGCCCGACTGGTCTCTGGTGCGACCGACACAACCCGACCTTTCAAGGAGCTGGACGACCAGAGGGGGTCGATCATGGAGAGGTACGCGTCCACGGGCAGCGGGCTGGCCAGCGCATTGGCGGCCCGACGGAGGGTGGATCGGGTTTGGGTGAACATATGTGCACTGTAACGTCCCTCAGGGTTTGAGTCAACGAGTGTTCACTCAATGTGACCAGGTCCACACCGGGCAACGGCGCATTGGGCATGGCGGCTACCGTTGAGGCGTGATCTCAACCGTCGTCTTGGAAACACCGTGAACTCCCCGGAGGACGAGATGGTCGAGCCCTCCAGGGAGCCTGCATCCGTTGAGGGCGATGCCGCCGCCGTCCGAAGTCACCGTCGATCTCCATCGAGGAGTCGTAACCCAGCGTCGCAGATTCCGGGAGCGAGAGCAGGCAGCGACGCTGCTGCCAAGAAGGGGAACGCGCCCGGCTCCGCGTCGTCGCCGAAGCGCAAGGCCGCAGCATCGAAACCGACGTCGAAGGCAAACCGCGCTCCGACGGGTACTCGCAGCGAACAGAAGGAACGCACACGTCGCTCGTTGTTGGACGCAGCCCTTGCTCGATTGGCCGGTGATCAGGCGTTCACCGATATTTCAATCCGCGAGATCACCGGGGATGCGGGTGTGGTGCCGGCCACCTTTTACCGGCACTTCGCCGATATGGGCGAGGTGGGGCTGGTTTTGGTCGATGAGAGTTTCACCGAGCTTCGCCAGGTCATGCGGGCAATCCGTGCTCAGCCGGTGTCCACCGCCGAACTGGTGGACAACTCGGTGGTGGCCTTTCTCGGGTATGCCCGCGAGCATCCCAAGCATTTTCGGTTCATCGCCAAGGAGCGGTACGGCGGATCGAGCGCGTTGCGCATGGCGCTTGGCCGGGAGATGCAGTTGTGGATCAGCGAGTTGGCCACCGATCTGGCCCGCTTCCATCAGGCTCGCGACCTGACCACCGAGGAACTCATGGCGGTGGCGTCACTGGTGATCGGGGCGGTGTGGTCGGGCACCGAACGGGTGGTCGACCTCCTCCCGGGCGCCTCGGGCGACAGCCAGTACGGGTTGATCGGCACGGAAGTGGAGTTGCAGGTCAACGTGATTTTGGCGGGCGCCATCTTCTATCCCGCGTATCGCGAAGGCTCGTTCTCGATGTCGGCAGCCAGGATGGTGGCCAACGTGCGCAGGGAGTTGGAGAAGTCGAAAAAGAAGTCCAAGTGATGCAGGCGGCGGCGACGAGGGCAGCCCGATGCTGCTGACCATCGATGTGGGCAACACCCAAACCGTGGTGGGCCTCTATCGGACCGCCCCGGAGCACAACGTCGACGTTGTCTCGGGCACGCCAAGCAGTGGGGCTGACGATTCAGACCTGGTGGATCACTGGCGCATTTCCACCGACGTTGACCGCACCTCCGACGAGCTGGCCATGGTGCTGCGCCAACTCCTCGAGTCGGCCGAGGACGTCCTCGACGACGAGATCGAGTTGCATGGCATCGCCATCAGTTCCGGCGTGCCGTTTGTGACCGGTGAGCTCCGCCAAATGTGCGAGCACCGCTTCGGTATCGAGCCGGTGGTGGTGGGGCCGGGCGTGAAGACCGGCCTTCCGATTCGCTACGACAACCCTGCCGAGGTGGGTGCCGACCGGGTGGCCAATGCCGTCGGCGCGCTCGACCGATACGGCGGCCCCACCGTGGTGGTCGACTTCGGCACCGCCACCACGTTCGACGTGATCTCGGCCGACGGGGCCTATCTGGGCGGCGCCATCATCCCCGGGGTGGAGGTCAGCCTCGATGCGCTGTTCGGGCGCGCCGCCGGGCTGCGTCGGGTGGAGTTGGTGCCGCCCCGGTCGGTCGTTGGGCGCACCACGATGGAGTCGGTCCAGTCGGGCGTGCTCTACGGCACCGCCGCCATGGTTGATGGCATGATCAAAAGGATTGTCGATGAGCTGGGCGGATCGGCCACCATCGTTGCCACCGGCGGGCTGGCCGACGTGATCGTTCCCCACGCAGCCAACGTTGACCAACTCGACCCGTGGATCACGCTCCACGGCCTGCGCCTGATCTGGGAGAAGAATCAGTGACCGACCCCACCGACCTCGCACCTACCGATTCCTTGGATCCGAGCGGTGCAGCGTCCACCCGGCTGATGCAGCCCTACGCATTCGCTGGGGTGACCAGCAGCGACGTGGTCAGGGAGCGCTGGGGTCACTTGGAGCCCGGCAGCGAGACCGGCGAGACCATCACGGTGGCCGGGCGGCTGATGCTGCGTCGTATCCAGGGCAAGCTGGGCTTCGGCACGTTGGCTGACGGTTCGGGCCGGATCCAGCTGTTCGCCCCCAAGGCGTCCACCCCCGACTTTGACGTCTTCGCCGGGCTCAACCTGGGCGACTGGATCGGGGTGACCGGCGAGGTGATGACCACCCGTCGTGGCGAGCTGTCGGTAAAGGTGGACGACTGGGTTCGTCTCGCCGAGGCGAAGCGGCCATTTCCCGACAAGTGGCACGGCCTGACCGACACCGACACCCGGTACCGGCAGCGCTACGTCGACCTGTGGACCACCGAGGAGGCACGTGACGCCTTGGTGTTGCGCAGCCGCGCCGTGTCGATGATCCGCCGTTTCTTCGAGGACCACGGCTACCTGGAGGTGGAGACGCCGATGCTTCACAGCCAACCGGGCGGCGCGCTTGCAACCCCGTTCGAGACCCACCATGAGGCGCTCGACCTGCCGTTGTACCTGCGGATCGCCCCCGAGCTGTATCTGAAGCGCCTGGTGGTAGGCGGCATGGAGAAGGTCTTCGAGATCGGACGGGTGTTCCGCAACGAGGGCATCTCCACCCGGCACAATCCCGAGTTCACCATGATGGAGAGTTACGAGGCCTACGGCGACTCGGTCACCTACATGGACCTGACCGAGGCTCTGGTGGCCAAGCTGTCCAACGAGTTGTTGGGATCAACCACCATCACCTACGGCGAGCACGAGCTGAATCTGGCGCCGCCTTGGCGTCGCGTGCCGATGGACGAGCTGACCTCTGAGGCAGTCGGCGAGACCGTCGGTGTCGACACCCCCATCGAGCGACTGCGGGAGCTGTGCGACACCCACGACGTCGGCTGGTCCGACGGTGACGGCCCGGGCAAGTTGCTCCTGGAGCTCTACGAGAAGCTGGTTGAGCACACGCTGATCCAGCCGACGTTCGTCACCGACTATCCGGTGGAGGTGTCACCGCTCAGCCGGGCGCACCGTGATCGGCCCGGCTACGTGGAGCGCTTCGAGTGCATCGTCGGTGGACGGGAACTGTGCAACGGCTTCGCCGAGCTGACCGACCCGGACGAGCAGCTTGCCCGTTTCACCGACCAGGCCGAGGCCCGCGCCGCCGGTGACCCCGAGGCGATGACGGTCGACTCCGACTATGTGCGGGCGCTTCAATACGGGCTTCCGCCCACGGTGGGCCTGGGCATCGGCATCGATCGGCTGATCATGTTGCTCACCGACTCGGCGTCGATCCGCGACGTTGTGCTGTTTCCCACGCTGCGACCCGAGCCGTCGATCGACCTCGACGTCACCCGCTCCGAGCCGGCGACCGCCCCCAGGGACGAATAGGGGATGGCCCCGATGGTTTGAGGTCGCATGTGCCCCGACGATGGGGTCATGTTCACTTCGCAGGCCTCACCGTTCGCCCTCGATCCGGCCACCGGCAGCCTCGTGCCCATCAACGCCAACGTCGTGCTGTTCGCTTCGGTGCTCAGCCTGGTGCTCGTCGAACTCGTGGTCAGCGTCAGGGCCGATCGTTGGAATCGCCGCGACAGCACCACGTCGGTCGGCGTGGGTCTTGGCTACCTGGCGCTCAAGGTGGCTACTGCCGGATCAGCGGCCGTTGCCGCCTATATCTGGTTGTACCGCAACGTCGGGATTTTCGATTGGTCGTGGCGCAGCCCACTGACGTGGCTGGCCTATTGGCTGATCGGCGACTTCGCCTACTACTGGATCCACCGGGCCGAGCACCGCGTGGCCGTGCTGTGGGCGTCGCATCAGGTGCACCACTCGGCCGAATCGCTCACCTTCGTCACCGCAGTGCGCATGCCCTGGACCGAGGTTTTCTACAAGCCGTTCACCGGTCTCTGGGCGCCGCTCCTGGGCTTCCCGCCGATCATGTACCCGGTGATGGGTGCGTTCAGCCTGATGATCGGTCAGTTGCAACACACCGAAATGATCACTCGGCTCGGGTGGCTGGATCGTTGGTTCACCACGCCTTCCAACCACCGCGTGCATCACGCGTCCAACCGGCAGTACCTCGACAAGAACTTCGGTGGTCACACGATGATCTGGGATCGGCTGTTTGGTACCTATGAGCCCGAGGTGGAGGCGCCCCGCTACGGCATGACTGTGCCGCTGACCGATCAACGGGTTCGCCGGGTGGTGCTGGGCGGATACCCCCAGCTGATTGGTTCACTGCGTGGTGCGGAATCGTTGCGTCAGGCCGGGCGGGTGGCACTGGCCCCGCCGACTCACTGAGCCGGCTGGCCCCCGGGTCAGAAGGTGTGGTGTGCCAGCGTTGCCCTGGCCAGTTGGGACAGTTGCACCTCACCCAGCTGATCGACCGGGAACCAGGCTGCCTCTTCGGTGCTGCCGTCGGTTTCGAGCACCTCCGGATTGCCTCGGGCGGTGGCCCGGTAGATCACCCCGACGCTGTGTTTGATCTGCTTGGAGCCCCAGGCTTCGTAGACGCGTGAGTCGACCTCGTGCGGGGCGACGCTGGTGGGAGCCAGCCCCGTCTCTTCGTGAAACTCCCGGGTCAGCGCCTCCAACGGCGACTCGCCCGGCTCCACCCCGCCGCCGGGCAGGTTCCAACAGCCGGCCTCGGGGTCGTCAGGCGCCAGCCTGGTCAGCAGAATTCGGGGAACCTCGGCGTCGTGGTTGGTGGCGATGGCGTAGGCGCCGAGGCGGCGGCGAGAGCTGCGGGGACGGTGGGGGATGCCGAGCCCCGGGCCGGGGATGTCTTCGGTAGGAGCCTGCGACCGGGCCCCGTCGTTCACCAGCTCAACCGCCACCTTGCTGTTCCACGCCAACGTCGGGAGGTCGTTCATCGGACGCCAGGCCACCTCATCGGTGGTGCCCTCGTCCTCGCCCAGCTTGGGATCACCATCGGCGGCACGGGTGGCGAAGAGCAGCCCCATCGCCACGCCCTTGGGGAATTTGCCCTTCGCGTCTACGTGTTGGGCGTAGGCGGCGAGGAACCGTCCGGGTGCCCCCATGAGCGAGGTCTCCTCGGCCATCTCTCGAACCAGGGTGTCGCGAGGATGCTCCCCCCACTCGATCCCACCGCCGGGGAGGGCCCACTCGCCGACGAATCTCGAGTCGGGTCCGCAGCGGGCCAACAGAATCTCCAGTGAATCGCCGGCCTCCCTGGTGCACACGGCGTAGGCCCCGACCCGTACTGCCAGTTGTTGTTGCTTGCTCATGCGTTGCAGTCCATGCGCCATCATCTCACGGCCAGCGTCGTTGCCAGCGATCACGTGCAGCTCGCCATGCCCTCCGACGAGAAGGACCGTGTCATCGCCCACTGCTTGGGCCCTCTTGCATCGCCCAGGTGCACAAGCCTCCGCACCTGGCCGGTGCGTTGGTTGCCGAAATCTGGTCGCTACGGCTCAGGTTGAGCCATAATCAGTCCAGCCCGTGCTCCACCGCGTATCGGATCAGTTCCTGGCGACGGTTCAGGTGCAGCTTGGACAGGATGTTGCGCACGTGGTTTTCGACGGTCTTGTCGGCGATGAAAAGCTCGGCGCCGATCTCTTTGTAGGTGTGGCCTCGGGCGACGTAGGTGAGCACCTCCCGTTCGCGGTCCGACAGGGCGGAGTGGCTCTCTGTGCCCTTGGCGAGTCGCCGAAACTCGCCCAACACCAAGGCCGCAAGCGCCGGGCTGAATACCGGCTCGCCCTGAGCGGCCCGCCACAGGCCGTCGCGCAACTCGTTGGGAGGGGTGGACTTCACCAGGTAGCCGGATGCGCCGGCGGCGACCGCGTCCAGCAGGTCGCGCTCTTGCTCGGAGACCGTCAACATGACCACTCGGGTGGATTCGCCACATTCCTTGGCCACCTTGATGCCACCGCCCTTGGGCATGTGCAGGTCGCAGACCACAAGGTCGGGCTTGGTCTCACCAATGACCGCGATCGCTTCGTCGGCATCCCCTGCCTCGCCGACCACCCAGAAGTTTTCGCCCAGGTCTGCGCGCACTCCCGACCGCCAGATCGGGTGGTCATCGCACAGCACCACCTTTACCTGGCTGCGGTTGTCGGATGGCGTCGAGGCGTCGGTCATCGACCTCCACGGTACCCGGCCGGTGGCATCCCCAGACTCACTCAGTCGGGAGTCAGGCTGGACAGCTTGTCGTCCGGATTCTTGACGCAATACGCCTCGAGCGACGGGAGCCGCAGGCTGGGGTCGTCGGCCGTTGGATTGTCGGCCGACGGGTCGTCCCGCTCGTAGATTTCGTCGACTGCCTTCTGCTTATCCTCGTTGGAATAGTCAGCGAAGTCAGCACAGGTGTCGTCGCCGATTGAGAACGAGAAACTGCATCCGGTTACCGAGCCGACGAGCACGCCGACGGCGATGAGTGAGCGCTTGTTCACGGGATCTCCTTGGTCATCGTCACACCAGGACGCCTCAGCGTGATTCGACGTTACATCGCTGTCGGTAGTAGGCGCAGAGAATGGGACCGGCCGTCGCGCATCCCGTTGTCTGAGGTCCGACTGATCAGCGAGAGTGCCGATGTCAGTCGTTGGCCGACATGACAGCGAAGCGGGTGAGGAGCGAGCCGGTGAGAGCCAGAACCCCGGCGACGGGGCGGGCCCGCCGGAACTTCGTGGAAAGCAACGATCCACCGAGGGCACCGACGGTGAGCGCTTCGGCTGCCTTCATTCGGCGCCCAGCCTGACCTTCCTCGTAGGCGGCGATGACGTCGGGCGCCTCGGCGAGGTCATAGAGCATGGCCTTGGCTACGGCGAGGTCCATGGCACGGGCACCGATGGCGAAAATACGGACGGCCCGTTCTTCGTCAGGTGACATGGGGATGAGTTCCAGGGCCCCCGCCCCGGCGGAGGCGGCGGACGCAACAAACAGCCGGGGCAGCCAGTGGCGGGCGTGCCACCACGCCGGTTGGGCGGTGGCGCCGAGCAGCACCCCGGTGTATCCAGCCATCGGAAGGCCGAGCAGCCCGGCGGCGAGTCCGGCCGCGTCGCCAACGAATCGGATCTGGCGGTGGTGGGACCGGCCGAGTACGGCGGCTCCGGCCGATGCGGTGCCGAAGCCAGCGAGCACCCACGAGCCCACGTTCATCGGCGAGCTGGGGCGCCACACCCGCAACATGTGCCAGAACCGTTCCGGACGGCCGAGGTCGGCGACGAGGAGCACCGAGCCGACCACCGTTCCGCCGAGCGCGATGATGCGAGCTGACTGAACGAGCCGCCGGTCGTCGCCGCCGAGCCCGGCGAGCTGGGCACCGGCGGCGAGCGTTGCCGCAGCACCTGCCATGCCGCCGACGGCGAAGTAGGCGGGTACCTCCCAGGTCCAGCGAGACTGTTTGGTCACCCGTTTGCTGACCTCCTCGGCCACGGTGGTCTGTGATGCGTCGCCGAGATGGCCTCGGTCGCCCACCCGGGCACCGGCCTCGAGGCCGGCGCCCTCGCCCGACAGCTCGGCTCGACGGGTGTCCACGTTGCGGCCATCGCTGCCGAACTCGCCTGCGGCCAGCGCCTGCCAGCTGCCGGGCGGGTGTCTCATCACGATGTCCGGCTGCGGCGTGGCACCGCGACCCTGCGAAGGTTGCGCCTGGTTCGGTGAGGTCGGATGATCCCGAGCGGCGCCGAAGCCGTCCGTCGAGCCGCTCATCGTGCCCACTTTCCGGACAGCATGGCCACGCCGACACCGACCGCCATCGCGCCGAGCGCGCCTGCCATCGACCTCCAGCCCTCGTTGACGGTGTTCTGGGGTGCCACCGGGTTGGTGGGCAGCGAATACACGTCGGGCGAGTCCAACAGCAGGTAGAACGCGTGCAGGCCGCGGGTGCCGGGCAGGTCGTCGTCGTGGGCGCCGTAGAGCCGGGCCTCGGACACCCCACGATCGTGCAGTTCGGCCAGGCGAACGTCGGCCCGTTCGCGCAACTCACTGAGCTCGCCGAACGCGATCGCCTCGGTGGGGCACGCCTGGGCGCACGCCGGGGTCTCGTCATCCTTCAGCCGGTCGTAACACATCGTGCATTTCCAGGCCCGGCCGTCGGTGGGGTGCTTGTCGATCACCCCGAACGGGCACGACACCACGCAGGTGCCGCAGCCGTTGCAGATGTCGGGCTGCACGTAGACGGTGTCGTACTCGGTGCGGACCAGCGCCCCGGTGGGGCAGTTGTCGAGACAACCGGCGTCCTCGCAGTGCTTGCACGAGTCGGCGATGAACAGCCACGAGAACGGGTCGCCCAGGTTGGTCTCCTGGCCCGACACCGGCTCGTCCCGTTCGATGAACCCCACGTGGCGCCAGGTGGTGGCGCTGAGGTCGATCGTGTTGTCGAAGCTCTTGGCGGTGAGGCTGAACCCGTCGTCGGGCAGCTGGTTCCACTGCTTGCACGCCACCTCGCATGCTTTGCAGCCGATGCACACCGAGGTGTCGGTGAAGAAGCCCACCTGGCGGGCGGCGCCGGTGACCGGGTCGTTGGCGGTCGTGGTGTGCAACGTGGGCGTTGGGTTGCTCATGAGGTCGCTCCGGGCTCGGACTCAGCGTCGTCGGCATTTGGCGTCGGGGCTTGGCTGTCGGGCTCGCCGCCCTGCTGGTCGGCGGCCATCGTGACGCCGTGGCGTCCTGCGGGCCGGGTAATGCCGGGCAGGTCGCGGGCTGGGGCGTCGCCGTCGGGTTCGGGCTGAAGCGGCCCGTCGGTGCCGGCGCGCAGGTTGCGGGCGACCCGTCCGGGGACGAGGTCGATCGTGATTGCCTTGCACTCCTCGATGGTCACGTTGGCCTCCCCCGAGATCTTCTGCAGCTCGTTGGGCGCGGCGCCGCCGATCTGGCCCGTGCGGCCCCACTGGTAGGGGAGGCCGACGGTGTGCACGGTGCGGCCCGCCACCTGCAGCGGCACGAGGCGTCGGGTGACCAGGACCCGCATCTCCACCTCGGCCCGCAGCGACTTCATCGTGACCCAGCCCCCATTCTCGATGCCTCGCAGCTCGGCCAGCTGGGGCGAGATCTCGCAGAACAGCTCGGGTTGCAGCTCGCCCAGCCAGGACAGGTTGCGGTTGGCCATCGACCCCGAGCCGAACGTCTCGGTCAGCCGGTAGGTGGTGAGCACAAACGGGAAGCGGGGATCGTCGTAGGCCCGGTGATACGGGTTGTCGTCGCGGTCCCACTGGGTGCGGGCGGGCGTGTTCTGCTGCCGATAGAGCCGGTTTGGGGCCACGCCCTCGAGGGGTTCGTAGTGGGTGGGCAGCGGGCCGTCGCGCAGGCCGTCGGCCACCCAGAGCGCGCCGAGCCCGTCGGTCTGCATGAGGAACGGCTGGTCGCCCGCGATGGCGTCGGTGCCGGTGTCCCCCGGCTCGGGCCGATACGACGGCGCCCGGTCGACCGGGAAGTCGGGCGTGTCATGGCCCACCCACGCCCCCCCGCCGTCGGGCCCGCCGGTCTCGTCCCACCAGATCAGCGCCTTGTCCTCCGACCACGGTCGGCCCTCTGGGTCGGCCGAGGCCCGGTTGTACAGGTTGCGTCGGTTGGCGGGCCACGCCCACCCCCAGTCGAGGGCAGCGCCCTTCTCGCCGGGCGTGCCGTCGCGGTGGCGGGCGTGGTTATCCCCGGAAGCGGTGACCCCGACGTGGGTCCAGGCCCCCGCCGAGGTGGTGCCGTCGTCGCGCAGCTCGCCAAAGGACGACAGCGGTCCGTCCGGTCCGAACCCGCCGATCTCGGCGAGCACGTCGTTGGCCGACGGCTCGTCGAGCGCACCCTCGACCTCGTAGTCCCAGGTGCCGTCGAGGATGGGCTGATCCTTGAGATCGGTGCTGTCGGCGTAGATGTCGCGCAGCCGGGCCATGAGGTGGTGGGTGAACCACAGCTCGCTGCGGGCGTCGCCCGGCGGCACCACGGCCTGGTCCTTCCACTGGAGGATCCGCTGGGTATTGGTGAACGACCCCTCCTTCTCCACATGCGCGGCGGCGGGAAACAGGAACACCTCGGTGTCGACGTCAGCGGGGTCGATGCGGTCCTCGCCGCGGTCCTTGGCGTACTCCTCGCCCCGCTTCCAAAACTCGGCGGTCTCGATCATCGTCAGGTCGCGCACCACCATCCAGCGCAGCTTGCGGAAGCCCGACCGCTGCAGCGACCCGTGCACCGACGACACCGACACGTTCTCGCCGGCGACCATCATGCCCTCGACCGCACCATCGGCCATCGCCGCCTGGGTCACCATGTAGCTGTGGTCGCCGGTGAGCCGGGGCATGCGATCGAAGCAGTAGTCGTTCTCAGCGGTGGCGGCGTCGCCGAACCACGCCTTCAGCAGCGACACGACATAGGCGGGCGTGTTGGCCCACCAGCCGGTCGGCTTGGCGACCCGCTCCAGGTATCCGGCCAGATCGACATCGTCGGCCGTGGGCTTGGGCAGGTAGCCGGGCCACAGGTCGTACAGCACCGGCAGGTCGGTCGCACCCTGCACGTTGGCGTGGCCCCGCAACGCCAAGATGCCACCGCCAGGACGGCCGATGTTGCCCAGCAGCAACTGCAACACGCCCAACGAGCGGATGTTCTGCACACCTTTGGAGTGCATGGTGAGCCCGACGGCGTAACAGACCATGCCGGTGCGGTCCCGACCCGACGCCGCCGTGAACGTGTCGGCGGCCCGGTCGAACGCAGCGGGGTCGATGCCACAGATGTCGGACACCATCTCCGGCGTGTAGCGGGCGTAGTGGCGCCGCAACAGCGACATGACGCAGCGCGGGTGGACGAACGTCGGGTCGGTGACGGCCTCCCCGGATTCGTCCCGCTCGAACTGCCAGGTGGCCGTGTCGTAGCGGCCCTCGTCGGTGACCCAGCCGCTGAACAGGCCGTCGAGCTCGTCGGGCAGTTCGATGCCCTCGGCGACGACGTGACCGGCGTTGGTGTAGGCGTGGACGAACTCGGTGAACCATCGCTCGTTGGTGAGGACGTAGTTGATCAGCCCGCCGATGAAGGCGATGTCGGTTCCGGGGCGGATGGGCACAAACTGGTCGGCCGACGCGGAGGTGCGGCTGAACCGCGGGTCGACGTGGATGATCTTGGTGCCGGCGGTGCGGGCCTCCATCGCCCACTGGAACCCCACCGGGTGCGCCTCGGCGAAGTTGGAGCCGATGATGAGCACCGCGTCGCTGTTGGGCAGGTCCTGGAGGTAGGTGGTGCAGCCACCCCGGCCAAACGTGGTCCCCAGACCGGGGACGGTGGCCGAGTGTCATATGCGGGCCTGGTTCTCCACTTGGAGCACGCCGAGCTGGGCCCAGAACTTGGCCAGCAGGTAGCACTCCTCGTTGTCGAGCGTGCTTCCGCCCATGAAGGCGATGCCCTGGCTACGGCGCAGCGGTCGCCCGTCGGCGTCTGACTCCTCCCAGGTGCGGTCGCGGGTCTCGGCGATCAGATGCGCCACTCGGTCCATGGCGTCGTCGAGGGCGATCGGCTCCCACTCGGTGGCGCCCGGTCGCCGGTGCAGCACGGTGTCGAGGCGGTGGGTGCCGGTCACCAACTGGAAGGTGGCCGCCCCCTTGGGGCAGAGGCGACCCCGGTTGATCGGGCTTTCGGGGTTGCCCTCGATGTTGGTGATGCGGCCATTGCGCACAAACACGCGCTGGCTGCACCCGACGGCGCAGTATGGACACACCGACGTGGTGACCTCGTCGGCGTCGGCGGTGCGCGCCGACAGCTCGCGGGTGCGGCTGCTGTACGCACCCTCGCCGAGTGGGTCACCGCCCTTTCCGGTTAGCTGGGCGAGCACCGGCAGGGCGTCGGTGACCTTCCCCCACAACGAGCGGTCACTCCGGGCGCCGCCACGGTCGGTTGCTGACACCACTCGCCCCCTTGGTCGCCCCCGCTTGTGCACTACCTGAGAGCCGCAGTCCTCAACCTACTGGGTGCAATCAGAAGCGGTCCGGGCTGTGTGAGGTGATGGCGCAATGGCCATGAGGGTTCCAGGTTCAGTCGGCGGTGGTGACGGTTACCGGTCCGGTGCCCGCTCGGCGACCTGAAGGCGTCCAACCGGGCCGGCCGAAGATGTGACCCAACTTGTTGCGAACACCTGTGGCTGCGCGGATGTCCCGGGCGATGTCGGCGAACTCGTGGTAGGCGATTCGCATCGGGTTGAACGTGTCGATGTTCTTGGTCAGCCCGTACTTCACCTTGCGCACCTCGGGCTCGAACGTGCCAAACAGCTTGTCCCACACGATGAAGATGCCCGCATAGTTCTTGTCGAGGTACTGCGGGTTGGCGCCGTGGTGCACCCGATGGTGCGAAGCGGTGTTCATCACGGCCTCGACCGGCGCCGGCAGGCGGTCGATCGCCTCGGTGTGCACCCAGTACTGGTAGAGCAGGTTGTACAACCCTGCCTTGGAGGTCATCGCCGGGGTGAAGCCCAGCAGCGGCATCGGCAGGAAGACCCAGTGGGTGAGGATGCCCGACCATGGCTGACGGAGTGCCGTCGACAGGTTGTAACGCTCCGAGCTGTGATGTGAGACGTGGTTGGCCCACAGCAGCCGCACCTCGTGCATCCAGCGGTGGTCCCAGTAGTAGAGAAAGTCCCAGGCCATCATGGCTCCGGTAAAGCCGAACCGGGTTGATCCGAGGTTGGCAACCCGGTGGCGGTACGCCCATCGATCGATCCGATGGGTCAGGCCGAACACCGCCGCGTTGGCCACCAGGTTGCCGGCCAGCATCCCCAGGCTGGCAACGGTGTCGCGTGTCTCGTATCCCACCGGCACCAGCGGGTCGGCAGGCAACGACGGGTCGGAGAGCTCGTCGCGGGTGGCACCATCGAGGTCTCCGAAGGTGCGCTTTGGTCGGTTCTTCAACACGAGCGCCTCGGCGGCCATGGTGATCACGAAGGCAGGCAGAATGATCGCAGCCTGCTTGGGGTCGATGGCCGCCGGGGTGCCCCCGGAGGGTGGATGGATCGGTGAAGCGTGCGGCGATGACGGCGCCTGCGTGATTGGTCGCTTGGATCGACGGGAGCTCGAACGTCGGATTCGCATGCTCCTCAGCTTGTCACGCAGGGCAGCCCGGCAGATGGGCACCGACGGCCCGAGCCCGCGGGGGCCTGGCATCGCGTTTGGGCCCGACGGGGACCTCAGACGGTGGGCGGAGCCTGACGGAACTCGCGTCCGCCGTCGGAGGCCCATTGGTCGCGCAGCGAGCCGCGCATCCCGTCGAGTGCCCGGAATTGGGCAACCACTCCAATGATCAGGATGATGGCGTAGAGCACCCACCAGGCGGCCGAGTCGTTGACCGCACCGGTCACGCCCAGGTCATTTACGTCGGACGTGTGGATCGACCCGACCAGCAGCATGATGCCACCGACGACAGCGCTCGCTCCGGCGGCGGCGGTGAGGATCGTGAGCAGCAGCATCGGCAGCTCCCCGACGATTGCCAGCATGCCCAGAGCCACGGCCACAACGATTCCCGCCAACACGATGACCCAGCCCCAGGTGACGTTCAGCGCCACCATCAGGCTGGAACCCAGCATGAAACCGATGCCGCCCATGGCCAGCACAATCGATATCTCGTAGTACAGGTAGGCGAGAGCAGCGAAGACCACTGCCACCAGCAAGCCTGCGATCCATGAGGCAGCGCCCGTGAGGAAGCCGTCGCCTGCGGCGCCGACCGCGCCGGCCCCCAGCATGAAACCGATCAGCGCGCCCCACACCGGGATGACCAGCCTCATGGTGAGATACCCGCGGAGCGCAAACAGCGCGCCTACGACGATGGCCAAGATCCCAAATACGACGTCATTCATCACCACATCATGCCCTATCTGGGTGGAATGTGAACGGCTCAACGGCGTTTCAGTCGTCGGATTCCAGCGCGTCGTGGCTGGTGACCAGCACCGTGCAGTGAGCGTGTCGGACGATGTGGTCCGACACCGATCCAAGGATGGCCCGCCGGATTCCGCCGTGGCCTCGCGATCCGATCACGATCGCCTCGGCGCCCACGTTGGCGGCATATTCGCAGACCAAGGCGCCCGCCGGCCCCATCAGCACCACGTGCTCGGCCGACGCGATGCCCAGTTCCTTCTGGGTGGAGGCGAGGAGCGCCTCGGCGTCCGCTCGCTGGGCGGCGTTCTCCTCGTCGAACTGTTCCGCCGTCATCGTGCTGCCCGTGAACCCGCCGCCGGTCACCAGGGTCGGGTCGGGCTCGGGGATCACGGTCAGGAGGGTGAGCGCAGCGTCGGTGCGCAGTACCTTCAGCCCGGCCGTTGCCGCCTGATGAGACAAGTTGGAACCATCGATACAGATCAGCACTGGGGTGGTCATGGCCCCGAAGCTATCGCCCCAGTTGCACCGAGGGCGCCACGGCGCGACGTGTGCGGCCGCACGGCTCCGAGGGTCGGTCTCGGGTCAGAGCGGCAACGTGTGGTGGAGCACGCCGGTGCCTTCGGCGCGCTCGGCCAGGATCATCATGAACTCGAGCGTGTCGATCCGGACCGATTCGCCGCCCGAGCCCGAGGTGAAGTGTCCCCCTGCGGGGCCGGTCAGCTCGAGCGTGAAGGGCTCATCGAAGTAGCTCGACCACTCGGCGACGACGTCGGCGATGATTCGCCCGTCGTGGTTGGCGTCGAGGTCCATCGGCCGGTTGGTGGCAGCGGCGATGTCCATGCGGTGCGCCCACACGTCCCGGGTGAAGCCCATGTCGAACAGGTAGGTCAAGCGCTGTCGGCCGACCGGCGCCGGCAGCTTGAGCAGCGGCAGCCTGCCGATCGGCTTGGGGAGCTTGTTTCGAGCGACCCGGGCCCGCTCGGAGTTGGTGATCCACTCGGCGATGAGCTCGTCGGTGCCGAGTTGCTCGCGCTCGCGCACCTGCACTTCGTTCATGCCGTCCCACCAGTACTGCGCGCCGATCTCCTTCACGAGCGGGCGTCCCGCACGCACCTGGCGCACGAACTCTCGCGGCGAGATCTGCCCGGCGGCGCCGCCAACGACGTGTGCTGCCATCGCCCGCACGTCCCACCGTTCGCAGGCGGTGGGGGCGGACCAGTCGTTGGCACCGAGGTTGCGCAGCTGTTCGCCGAACTTTCGATTCTCGACGACGGTGATCTCGGTGGACTCGTCGTGGGTGATCCTGGGGATCGTGGATACGTCGACGCTGGGCTCGGTCATCATGTCGGTGTCCTTCTTGTCGTGGGCTGCTTCGTCAGCTGCTCCGCTCGGGGCTTTCTCGATGGAGCCGGAGTGGTACGGGTCCGGGCGACCTCGGCGAGGTACATGGCGACTGCCTGACCCGAGAGCCGCACCCAGCGGTCGCCGCCCGGATCGTTGGCGACCTGCTGATGGGTCAGGCCGGACACGACGGCGGTGAACAGGTCGACGTCGGCGGGATCCTCGACACCTGCTGCGGCGAGCCGTTGTTGGCCGATGTCGTAGAACTCCTCGGCAACGGCGTAGGACTCGGTCGACGGCTCGAAGCCGGGGATCGTGCGTTGAAACAGCAGCTGATGGCGGACGGTGTCGGCCGCTGCGAACCGGGTGAGCTCCTCGACGAACTCGATGAGCGCCGCGTGGGGATCGTCGCGCTCGGGCAACTTGGACACGACGTCGATCAGCTGACGGTTCCCGTCGGCGAACATCGTGTCGTAGAGCGCCAGCTTCGAATCGAAGTAGGCGTACAGCGACGGCTGCCGAAGCCCAACCTGGTCGGCGAGATCCCGAAGCGAGATGGCAGCGAGACCGTCGCGTTGGGCGAGCGTCCAGGCCTCGGCGACGATCGTGGCCCGCTTGGCGAGGTGCCGTTGGCGGCGTCGATCGGTCGTCGGGGCGGGAGCGGAGGTCACGGGAGTCCTTCGAGGGGGAGGATGTGTGGGTCAGGCAGCGGCGAGCAGCCGCTCGTCGTAGGAGTCGGCCAGCGCCATCAAGGTGGACGACGTGTCCCCGTCGAACGCCGAGCCGTGCATCGTGGCCAGCGTGGTGGCGTCCATGCCGGCCAGCCGTCGGATGGTTGGCGCCGTCGAAGGCGTCAGGCAGGTGGCGCCGAAGATGTCCTCGGCCAGCGCCGCTGCATCGAGCACGTCGCCGTCGACCATGGGTGCCACGTCGCCCAGCTGGGTCAGCAGATCGCCGCAGAAGAGGGTGCCGGTCGTTTCGTCGAACAGCAGACGAGCCTCCCAACCGTGGGGCACGTGTGGGGTGTCGATGTGTTGGACACGGTGCGCGCCCAGCTCGAGCATCTGGCCGTCCTCGAGCGGAACCGGAGGCCGGTCGGCCATGTCGTTGAGCGACACCATGCACCCCAGGGCGCCATGGGCGACCTGCGCGTCGGGGGCAGCGGCGAGGAACTGGTTCATCGCGCCGCATTCGTCGGCCTCGACGTGACCGAAGGCAAGCCAGCGGAGCTGGTTCAGCGGCATGACCGTGGCGATCGCCTCGGAGACCAGCGGGAAAAGTTGGCGGTGGCCGGTGTGGAACAGCAGCGGCTCGTCGTCTCGGATCAGAAACTGGTTGAACGTCATGCCCGTTGGGCCGACGTCTGGAATGAAGGTGGAGAACCGGAATGTGTCCGCAGCGATCTCGTCGATGTTGGTGTGCATGGTGAGCCCCCGTTGTGGAAGTGGAAGTACTTGGAACCGTGTACTATCGATGATAGATAACCTATCGCTCATAGGCAAGAGCCAGTTTCGAGACGATTCGGCGGGATCGAGAGGCTGCTCGACGAGCCAGGAACATGATTCCTGGCGAACGATCTTGACCTGGGGACTCCTTGGAGCGCGGCATCCTCAGGCACGACAATGACTTCCACCTCGGGGCGTGATCCGACGTGTTGGTGACGGCTCCGGCCGAACGGTGACTTGGACCGTGCGAGGAGGATCCGAGAGGCGATCCGACTACGCGACGGAGCCATCAGTCAACAGGCCGGCGACGGCGTAGGCCCTCTTGCGTTTCGATGGCGGACTTGAATGATGCCTGGGCGGCGCCGCCGCTCAATCGCAGCGCGAGTCGGTGATCCGTATCCTGCCCGAGCCTGGGACGTGGTGCGCTGTCAGGCATTTGCCCAGGGTTCATGCGGCTTGAATTCCGCTTGGTCGGCGTCCTTGCCGGACCAATGGGACCCGGCGCGTACAAGATGGGTCGAGCGGGTGACGAGAATCGAACTCGCATTCTCAGCTTGGGAAGCTGATGTTCTACCATTGAACTACACCCGCGAAGGCCTCTAGAGCATAGCGGACCCGCACTTTTCACATCGAGTGCAGCCCGCCTTCGAAGCGGTGTCGCCGGGGGACCTGGATGTCGGATTTCCGCCAGACGCCGGCCGGTTCGTCTGAGAGACTGGCACCATGTCCTCCCCTCAGCCGGCGAACTCGGCGGTCGCTGCAGCTGCCGACGACTGGTCGGTGACCTCGTTGTTGGCCGATCATGACCGCTGTTACCGGGCGGTGCTCAGCCGGGATCGCCGCTTCGATGGGCGGATTGTGTTGGCCGTGCTGTCGACGGGCATCTATTGCCGTCCCAGCTGTCCGACGGCGGTGCGGCCCAAGCGGGCCAACGCCAGGTTCTTCGCCACCTCGGCGGCTGCGCAACGCGCGGGATTCCGGGCCTGCAAGCGCTGCCGGCCCGACGCCGCACCCGGATCGCCCGAATGGGAGCTTGGTGACGATCTGGTGAACCGTGCGATGCGCTCGATCGCCGCAGGAGAGGTTGACCGGTTTGGTGTGCAGGGTTTGGCTGATCGGCTCGGGGTCAGCGCCCGGCATCTGGATCGGGCACTCCAAGCGAGGGTTGGTGCGTCGCCGGTTGCTCTGGCTCGGGCACGACGCGCTCACGCGGCCCGTCAACTGCTGGAGCACACCGACCTGTCGATGAGCAGCGTGGCGTTTGCCGCCGGTTTCGGGAGTGTGCGTCAGTTCAACGACACCGTGCGCGAGGTGTATGCCCGCACGCCTTCGGCCCTTCGAGCAGACAGGCCGGTCACGGCTCAGCGAGGCACAGCCGCCGATCGAGCCTCAGCGCACATCGGTTCGATCGTTGGGTTCGATGGTGGTCACAGTGGCCCAGCCGGGTCTTCGGCACCGGTGCCGGTGGTCCTGCGGCTGGCGGTCCGCGCCCCCTTCGATGCCGCCGAGGTGCTGAGGTTCCTGGCGTTCAGAGCACTGCCCGGTGTTGAGGTTGGCCGGACTGAGAGTTTTTCTCGCACGTTGAGCCTGCCGGGCGGTCCGGCGGTCATCACCCTGCGTGCCGGTGACGCAGGCGACGCCATGGTGGTGGAGGTGTTGGCGACCGATCTGGCGGATCTCACCGCAGCAGTGTCTGTGGCCGAGCGGCTCTGCGACGCCACCTGCGATCCGCTGGAGGTGGCCGACCTGTTGGAGGCCGACGAGTTGCTGGCGCCCTCAATCGCCGCCCATCCGGGTCGGCGAATGCCCGCCTGCGCCGACGGCTTCGAGGCGCTGGTTCGCGCCGTGTTGGGCCAGCAGGTAGCGGTGAGGCGGGGCATTCGGTTGGCCGGGCAGCTGGTGGAGGCCGTTGGCCGTGTGGCACCGGCATGGGCGCCGGAGGGGCTGACGCACCTGTCGCTCGATCCTGGCGATGTGGCCGAGGCCGACCTGTCTTCGCTGGGGATGCCGGCGGCCCGGCGTCGGGCCTTGACCTCCGGTGCTGTGGCCGTCGCCGATGGCTCGGTCAGCTTCGACACACATGCCGGGCGCGAGGCCACCCGTGAGTCGCTCTTGGCCGTGCCGGGCATCGGCCCGTGGACGGCCGATTACGTGGCGTTGCGTGGCCTCGCTGACCCGGATGCCTTTCCCGTCGGCGACGTGGCATTGCAACGCGGGGCGGCCAATCTGGGTATCGACCGAGACCGCACAGCGCTGCTTGCCCGCTCCGAGGCGTGGCGACCCTGGCGGGCAATCGCCGTCGCCCACCTGTGGGCGGCATCACAGCAGCGCCCGACCGTTGAGTCGTCGATCCCGTGAGCGACGTCCAGAAGCAAACCGCCACCCACCGCAATTCACACCCGGGAGACAGAGCATGACCACCACCGGCGCATCGCAGCGAACGACCGACGAGTCCCGAGATCTGTCCACCGCCCAGCGGGTGATGGCGACTCCGATCGGGCCGCTCACCTTGGTTGCCGACGAGATTGGACTGCGTGCGGTCACCTGGCCGGACGAGGATGGCAGCCGCGTGGGCTTGGCCGGTCGCCTCAAGGAGGCTCCCGCCGGTGATCGGGGGTCCGATGTGCCCCGCAACTCCAGAGCCGAGGCCGTGCTTGATGCGGCGGAGCGGCAGTTGGTTGAGTACTTCGAGGGTGGCCGTTCAAACTTTGATCTTCCGATGCACCTGGTGGGCACCGAGTTTCAACAGGAGGCGTGGCGGGCCCTGGCCAAGATCCCGTTCGGCCAAACGATCAGCTACGGCGAACAGGCCGCTCGTCTGGGTCGCCCCAAAGCCGTGCGCGCCGTGGGCTCGGCCAACGGCCGCAATCCGCTCTCGGTGGTGTTGCCGTGCCACCGGGTCGTCGGTGCCAATGGGGACCTCACCGGGTTTGCCGCCGGTCTCGACACCAAGCGCTGGCTGCTGGACCACGAGTCCGGTCAGGCTCCGCTGCCCCTCGAGTGACCAGGTTC
>ERZ724527.56-NODE-56-length-50268-cov-18.401689_pt1 | contig 50268 bp, 43 predicted proteins | sample MGYA00376060_ERZ724527 | MGnify/ENA primary metagenome ERZ724527 (study PRJEB28724, sample SAMN07190886) | activated sludge metagenome | isolation source: activated sludge of sewage treatment plant in Hong Hong | place: USA: Christiansburg, Virginia | collected...
TCCGTCGTCAGATGATCATTGATCTTCTTGTACATGCCGATTTTTTCACGGCACAGCTCATTGGCCTTCTCAATGGACTGATGCATTGCATCCATGTCCACTGGCTCGTCAGCGAATAGCGCATCAATATCATCCATCGCAGCCGATGAGGCCGGAGCTGCTGCTTCAGCTGTCGCATTCGGATTGCAGCTTGGCGCCGCCGGATCCGCACGCAGCATAAAGTACTGAATGCCCGATTCCTGGTCGCCAAACATGCGCTCGCCCATACGAAGCAGCTGGCCATGAATCATTTCGCCAGTACCGATGACCAGCGTAAGGAGAAGCAGCAAAAAAACGGGAAGACTGGATATCCATTCTGCCCATGAGCGATTGAGGAAAGCAGGTTTCTGGTTCATACAAGCTCGATCTGGCGTCTGTTGTTTTCTGCGCTGACAAGAGGGCTGTCAGCATTTTTTTGTGTCAGGATGATCTGGTCTTGCTACGGCATCCTGCAGACATGAAAAGCCCCTGCTGGCAGGGGCTTTTCCGTACTAACGGCATTACTCGATATTCTGGGCACACTCTGCGTTGGCTGGCTCAACCTGGCAGCGCACCTTCTTCAGCACCGACATCATACGTTTGTCGTAGATACCATCATTGGCCAGTGCCACGCGAGAATCACGCATCATGCTGATGTGCTTAGCCTTGTCTGCTTCAGGAATTTGCATCCAGTACTTCTTATCAATATCAGCTTCGGCTGTCTTGATAAGGCTCATCGCACGAGGGTACTGCGACTGAATGTACTCACGCGACTTCTGACCAAAACCTTCTGGGAAGCTATCGCGACGAATCAGTACCTGCAATGTCAGCTGTACCAGAGGAAAGTTCACAATAGCACCCTTGGTGCCCAAGCCCTTGACCAGTTCCAGTGGCTTGAAGGCAGCGGCTGGGGCGCCGATGATGTCCACGGAGCCATTATTGAACTTACCGGCAAAATTGGTGACGTCAGAAGCGACAGGCTGCGCGCCTACTAACTGCACCATCTTGGCCTGAGCCTTATCGTAGTCGAGTACGGCAATTTTCTTGCCTGAGAGCTTACCCACGGTATTGATACTACGGTCATTAACGAACAGGTAGGCAGCGCCCATGGGGGTTGCACCCGCTACTTCGTAATTACCGCTAACCATCAGTTTGGCGGCGGCTGGGGATGCTACGGTAGCCAGTGCCTTAGCTTGCATTGCATACGACGGCAGTGCGCCGAGAGCATCCATACTGCCCGCAAACGAATTGAACTGCCGTGCGCGCAGGCCCGTCATCACCACAGCATCACACTGTCCCGCCTTAAAGTCTTCCGCGGCGATCTTCTCATCCGTATAAGGCTTCAGGTCGAATGTGACTCCCATCTTAGCTGCGGCCAGTTTGTAGTCTTTCATCATGTTGAACACATCCCCCTGGGCTCCCACGATGTCCCAGACACAGAGCGTCTTCTTTTCGGCCGCCATGGCCATGGTGGACGAGAGGGCCAAGGCAGTACCCGCCAGTATCAGGCGAGCACCACGGGAGTACTTCATCAACGTTTGCATATATAGCTCCTACAGGAGTGCTTCAAAAGATCAAAAAGGTAAAAGGACGACCTCAAAGGAGGTCATCGATCTCTACACCATCATCCTGCTGTGCGGGTGCATCATCCCAGAACTTGCCCAGACTGCCCGGTGGGGTACGGCTTCCGGCTTTTTCAGTCCAGAGACGATCGGAGATATTCTGCACAATCAAGAAAGCCATCTGGTCAAGCATCTTGTAGTTCGGATTAACAGCCATTTCAGTTGTAGCTGCGTAAGAGCGGATAGCATCACGAACCAGCTCTTCATCGCCCTTGGTGTAGGCAGACATGGCATACATGGCATGTGGCAGGCGTACACCCGTGCGCTCACCGATACGCATGCTCTGCTTGATGGTTTCCCATGGGTCGCCCTTGCCTTCACCTGCACCCGGTAGCAAATTCCAGATAGCGGCGCGGGTAGCCATTGGGGCACCCCACCACTTGTTGTTATCTAAGCACATCATGCCACGCTCAACCTTGGCGCCAATATCTTTAGGTACGCCAACGGCTTGTTGTGCCGTGATGTCATTAACGATGGACTGCACACCTGTCAGCATGCCCATCATGTAAATCATTTCGTCAAAGTCATTCTTGAACTTCGGGCACTTGTCACCGATTGGGGACTTACGATTAACTTCGTAATGATGCACAAACGCCTGCCAGCCAGCATATTGACGACGAGCTGCAAGCTCGGCTTCACGCTTTTGCTGGATACGCGCATCCTGAGCCTCATCGATCAAGCCCGCCTTGGCGGCGCGCAGATAGCGCAGCTCATGCTCAAAGGCACGCTGTTCGGCGCAGAGGCCTGCGGAAGCGTACTGAACAACGAGAATCTTGTCGGCATCGGCCTTGAGGCCCCATACCGCACCGAGCATCAGCGGAGTAATGGCTTCACCTGCAGAACAGCCCATCGCCGTATCGTCCATCTTAAGGACGGGTGGGATGATGTGCTTTTCAGTAAAGCGCATGGCGATATTGGCACCGGTCTTATTGATCTGGGAGCAACCCGAGAGCAGAACAGTCCCAGTCACAAATGCACCGATAACGCTCCAACGGAGCAGACGACGGGTCCCTCTCATGGTGATTTCCTCTTAAATTTTGTTTTTGTAGTATCCGGTCAAGCGCCGTTTTTTTTGATTATGGCGACAACCTTACCTGCCCTAGCAGGAGAGCCGGGCAAAGATAGCATCTAGCCCGTAAACAAGAAAGCCGCCCAAAGGCGGCTTTCTTGGCTTTTTTAGTCATCCGAGGCCATTTTCATGAACTCCGGATCACTGAGCCTCATGCCTGAGGTGCTTCAACGGCCAGCTCTTTCATGGACAGCTTGATGCGACCGCGCTGATCCACATCCATCACTTTAACCTTAACCTTCTGACCTTCCTTCAGGTAGTCGGCCACATTCTCGACACGCTCACTGGCGATCTGGGAAATGTGCACGAGGCCGTCAGTACCGGGCATGATGGTCACAAAAGCACCAAAGTCGACGATACGGGCGACCGTTCCTTCATAGATTGTGCCCACTTCCACTTCGGCAGTAATGGCCTGAACCTTAGCCAAGGCAGCCTGAGTGGCTCCCTTAGTTTCGCCATAGATGCGCACCAAGCCAGTGTCATCAATGTCGATAGTGGCCTTAGTCTCTTCGCAGATCGAGCGAATCATCGAGCCGCCCTTGCCAATCACATCACGGATTTTTTCCGGATTGATATTGATAGTGGCGTAGGTTGGCGCATTGCCATTCACTTCTGAACGGGACTGCGGCAGCACTTCATTCATGGCTTTGAGGATCAGCAGGCGACCATCACGGGCCTGAGCCAGTGCGGTTTCCATGATTTCCTCATTGATGCCTTCGATCTTGATATCCATCTGCAAAGCGGTCACGCCATGAGCGGTACCGGCCACCTTGAAGTCCATGTCGCCAAGGTGATCTTCATCACCAAGGATGTCCGTCAATACAGCAAAGCGCTCGCCTTCCTTGACCAGACCCATGGCAATACCAGCCACCGGAGCCTTCATCGGCACACCGGCATCCATCAGCGCCAGCGAGGCACCGCAAATAGACGCCATGGAGGACGAACCATTGGACTCGGTAATCTCAGACACTACACGGATGGCATACGGGAACTTGTCTGATGCCGGCAGCATTGGCTGCACGCCACGACGGGCCAAACGACCATGTCCGATTTCACGGCGCTTAGGACCAGTTTCTCGGCCAGTTTCACCAACAGAGTAGGACGGGAAGTTGTAGTGCAGCATAAAACTATCACTGCGCGTGCCTTCCAGCGCATCAATCATCATGGAGTCACGTGAACCGCCCAGAGTGGCGGTAACCAACGCCTGAGTCTCACCACGAGTGAACAGCGCAGAACCGTGAGTCTTGCCCAGCACACCAACCTGAATATCCAGAGCGCGCACAGTCTTGGTGTCACGGCCGTCGATACGTGGCTTGCCGGAAAGAATGTTGTCACGCACGGTGCGGTACTTCAGGTCTTCAAACAGCTCATCCACTTCATCGGCAGATACATCAGCACCCTCTACGGCAAACCGCGCCAGCGCCTGCTTTTTGATCTCACCCAGCTTGGTGTATCGATCCAGCTTTTCGCGAATGGTGTACGCGTCAGAAATTGCACTTTCAAATGCATCCTTGAGGGCAGCCTTGAGCGTTTCGTTCTTGACTGGAGCAGTCCAGTCTCTACGCGCATTGCCAACTTCAGCAGCAAATTCTTTTATCGCCTGAATAGCGACTTGCATTTCATCATGGCCGAACAGCACGGCACCCAGCATTTCGTCTTCGCTGAGTTCTTTCGCCTCAGACTCCACCATCAGCACAGCCGCACTGGTGCCGGCCACAACCAGATCCAGCTCAGATGCTGCCAGCTCTTCATAGGTTGGGTTGACGCTGTACTCGCCGTTCACATAAGCAACGCGGGCAGCACCGACCGGGCCATTGAAGGGAAGACCAGAAATCGCCAACGCGGCAGATGTGCCGAGCAGAGCAACAATATCCGGGTCGAATGTCTTATCAGAGGACACTACTGTGGCAGTGACCTGCACTTCGTTCAGGAAGCCTTCTGGGAACAGCGGGCGAATCGGGCGGTCGATCAGGCGGGAAGTCAGTGTTTCCTTTTCTGATGGGCGGCCTTCACGCTTGAAATAGCCACCGGGAATACGGCCAGCGGCATATGTTTTTTCTTGGTAGTTCACGGTCAGCGGAAAGAAATCCTGACCTGGCTTGGCAGACTTTGCGCCAACCACAGCAACCAGCACCGACACACCACCCATGGTGATATAAACAGCACCCGAGGCCTGACGGGCAATACGGCCAGTCTCTAGTACCACGGTCTGCTTGCCGAACTGGAATTCCTTGCGAACGATCTTGAACATATTTCGGGTTCCTCTTGCATCAACTGCAATCAATTTGGTTCCGGCATCGTCCGGAACCGGTGCTGCCATCGGAGGCCCCTAATACATCCACTACGCCTAATGCAAACTGCGCAACGGATGTGTTAGAAGCCTCTCCTTAGGCGATTCGTTTTACCTGGTATAAAAAGAGCCGGGAGCGCTCGCGCTCCCGGCTTACACACTTAGCGACGCAGGCCCAGAGTCTGGATCAGCGCAACATAGCGGGCATGGTCCTTGCCATTCAGGTAATCCAGCAGCTTGCGGCGCTGGTTCACCATGCGGATCAGACCGCGACGGGAATGATGGTCATGCTTGTGTGCCTTGAAGTGAGGCTGCAGATCATCGATCTGAGCCGACAGCAGGGCAACCTGCACTTCCGGAGATCCCGTATCACCCTGACCGCGGGCGAACTTGGCAACAATATCTGCCTTGTCTTGAACAGTTAAAGACATTTTATAACTCCACAATGAGATGCATAAAAGAGACGCCCGACCGTGCATCTCTACAGTCGTCGTCGCGAAGGACATATCTGCCCCTCTTTCGCATTGACCGACTAATCGCCGATCAATATGAATTCATGGTGCCATGGATTTTATCAGACGACGCGGTGCCACGCGCCCTTCGTCATCCATTGCACCGATTCCGAGAAATGCTCCGTCCTGCTCAAATACCAGAACTTCACCATTCTCTGGAGCATCAGGGCAACGCACTGGCTGACCCTGACGTAGATAATACGCTGCATTCTCTGAGAGCTCCACGCGAGGCCACGAGGCCAAGCCTGCCCAAGGCGGCAACAGCAGGCGATCAATCGCCGCCGGCCCACCTTCAGCCAACGTCTGCTCCAGTTGTTCCAACGTCACCATCTCGGGAAGCTCGAACGGGCCCAACGACAAACGGCGCAGCATCACAACATGGGCTCCACAGCCCAGCACCTTGCCAATATCTTCAGCCAAAGAACGAATATACGTCCCCTTGCTGACATGCGCCTCCAGCGTCCACTCGTTACCCTCTACCTTAAGTAGAGTCAGCCGATAAACGCTCACCGGGCGGGCAGGTCGATCAATCTCGATACCCTTGCGTGCCAACTCATAGAGTGGCCGTCCATCCTTTTTCAAGGCAGAGAACATCGAAGGCACTTGAAAAATATCGCCGCGAAATTGCGCTAGTACTGCCTCAATGGCCGCATCTTCCAGCACAGGCACCACTGACTCACTCGTTATTTCTCCTTCGGCATCACCTGTATTTGTGGTGATGCCAAGGCGAATACGGGTAACGTAGACCTTGTCGGCATTTAGCAGGTACTGCGTAAACTTTGATGCCTCGCCAAGGCAAACCGGCAATAGCCCGGTTGCCAAAGGATCCAGACTGCCCGTATGGCCGGCCTTATCGGCTTGGTAAAAATGACGAACCCGCATCAACGCCTGATTCGACGTGATGCCCTGAGGCTTGTCTAGCAGCAGCACGCCATCAATGGGACGACGCGGACGGCGTGGCTTACTCATGTTTCGTCAGCAATACCCGGCTCACTCTCGCCACGCGCCTCGGCGCGTTCAAGATCTTCTTTGACGGCAGTAGTAATCAGCGCGGCCATACGATTACCGCGTGCCGTTGCCTCGTCAAAGTGAAAGCGGATGTGCGGAATAATACGGGTCTTCAGGCCACGGCCCAAGCCGCCACGGAGAAATCCTGCCGCCGCATTAAGAACCTTAAGACTGTCATCCGGCTTTTCTTCCAGCGTCGCGCCCAGCACGGTGACATAGACATCGGCATAGCCCATGTCCGGACTCACTTTCACCGCAGATATGGTCACCATCCGGATGCGTGGGTCCTTGATTTCCTCACGGATCAATACGGAAAGATCGCGTTGGACCTGGTCGGCAAGGCGTTGCGTACGCTGACTCATGAAACCTCTTGAATTACCTGTTCAAACTGCAAGTGACCAACACACTAGGCATGCGCGGTCCAGTCAAAGGCCTGATGTGAACTGGCCCGATGCCGGATAATCCAGCACCGGGCCAATGCCACAGCAGGTCTTTCAGCACACCTGATTACAGGCTGCGCTTGATGATGGTGACATCATAGACTTCGATCTTGTCTCCGACACGGATGTCATTGTAGCCCTTAACCGCCAGACCACACTCAATACCGTTACGAACTTCCTGCACGTCGTCCTTGAAGCGGCGCAGCGATTCCAGTTCACCCTGGAACACCACCACTTCATCACGCAGCACACGGATTGGTTTGTTGCGATACAAAGTACCTTCAATACCCATACAGCCTGCTGCCGCGCCAAACTTGGAGGAGCGGAAGACTTCGCGAACCAGCGCCACACCGAGAATAGTTTCACGATGCTCCGGTGCCAGCAGGCCGCTCATGGCCGCTTTCACGTCATCAAGCAGTTGATAAATAATACTGTAGTAGCGCAGATCGATACCATCCGCCTGGCACTTGGCACGCGCCGCGTTATCTGCACGCACGTTGAAGCCCAGAATCACGGCACCGGTTGACTCCGCCAAGGAGACATCGGACTCAGTGATGGCGCCCACACCAGCGCCCACAATCGCCACTTTGACTTCATCGGTGGACAAGCCATGCAGCGACTGGGTAAGTGCTTCCAACGAGCCACGCACATCGGCCTTGAGCACGATATTGACGGCAGAAGCTTCCTTCTTGCCCATATTAGCAAACAGGTTTTCTAGCCTCATCCCCTGCTGGCGCGTCAAACGCTCTTCACGCTGCTTGATGCCACGGAAATCGGCAACTTCACGCGCCTTGCGCTCATCAGCTACTACTAGGAATTCATCACCGGCATCCGGGGCTTCAGGCAGGCCCAGAATTTCAACCGGAATAGATGGCCCGGCAGATTTGATGGGCTTGCCATTTTCGTCGGACATGGCACGAACACGGCCGTAATGCATACCGGCCAACACCATGTCGCCCACTTTCAGCGTGCCGCGCTGGATCAGTACCGAAGCAACCGCACCACGACCCTTATCAATGCGCGCTTCAATCACTACGCCTTGAGCAGGACCGTCAACAGCGGCGGTCAGTTCCAGCAACTCTGCCTGCATGAGGATGGCTTCGAGAAGCTCGTCCACGCCCATGCCTGTATGCGCCGAAACCTTACAAATCTGATGCTCACCGCCCCACTCTTCAGGAACGATTTCCTTCACGGTCAGTTCGTTCAATACACGATCCGGATCCGCAGAGGGCTTGTCCATCTTGTTGATGGCCACAATGATCGGCACACCGGCCGCACGGGCATGGTCAATGGCTTCTGCTGTCTGCGGCATAACACCGTCATCAGCCGCCACCACGATCACAACAATATCAGTCGCCTTGGCACCACGGGCACGCATGGCTGTAAAGGCGGCGTGACCTGGGGTATCAAGGAAGGTGATCATACCGCGAGGCGTTTCGACGTGATAAGCGCCGATATGCTGCGTAATCCCACCCGCTTCGCCAGAAGCCACTTTGGCTCGACGAATGTAATCAAGCAACGACGTCTTGCCATGGTCAACGTGACCCATAATGGTCACTACTGGCGCACGCGTCGTGGCTTCGCCATGAGGCTTAAGGGTATCGATCAGCGCATCTTCCATGGCGGTTCCGCTCACGAAGATCGGGTTGTGGCCTAACTCTTCTACCACAAGACCCGCCGTCGCCTGATCAATGCTCTGATCGGCTGTTACCGTCTCGCCCATCTTCATGAGCACCTTGATAACTACCCGAGCCTTAAGCGCCATTCTCTGGGCAAGGTCACCTACTACAATAGTTTCACCAATGGCGACATCGTACACCTGCTTATCCACCGGCTTTTCAAAACCGTGTTGCTTGGAAAGCGTGCTCGACAGCGCGCGAGTGACCGGCCGGAAAGCTTGTTCCGTTTGGCGTTTTTTGCCGCCCTTGGCCTTGCTACTCGTCTTGCTGCTGCCGCGACGAATCTCGCGATCTTCGCGATTAAAGGATTCTTCGAAAGCCTTGCCAACCAAGCCACTTGCCAGCGGGACATCTACTGTCGGCGCAGGAGTTTCGCCACCGCGAGACTCGATCTCAGCGGCGATCTTGCGGGCTTGCTCAAGCGTTTTCTCGCTGGCCTTCACTTCCGCTTCCAGACGAATCTTTTCTTCTTGCTTGCGACGTACTTCGTCAGCTGCCTTCACGCGCGCTTCTTCAGCTTCGCGACGTGCACGCTCTTCGGCAGTTTCCTCACGCAGCTTGGCGTTCGCAGCGCCAACCTTAGGGACAGACAACTTCTTGTCCTTGGCACCCTTGCTGACAGCATCCGTCGAACGGCGCGCTTCTTCAGCCGCCTTGCGAGCAATCTCTTCAGAAGCAGCAATACGAGCATCTTCTTCGGCTTTACGCGCAGCGGCTTCTGCCGCCAAACGCTCTTCCTCTACTTTGCGTTCGGCTTCTTCTGCCGCACGCGCGGCATCATCCTGGCCATCAAGCACCGACTGCTTCACATAGGAGCGCGTCTTACGCACTTCCACATTAACGGTCTTAGCCTTGCCTCCAGCAGACGGAGCCACCTTCAGCGTTGATGTTTCCTTACGCTTAAGGGTAATCTTTTTTGGCTCGCTCTCGCTGTCGCCATGGGCGCGCTTGAGGTGCACAAGCAGCTGCTGCTTTTCCACATCGGAAACAGCATCATCCGCATTTTTGTGCGCAAGTCCGGCTTCCTGCATCTGTGTCAGCAGGGTTTCTACCGGACGACCCACAGTCTCGGCCAATTGTTTGACGGTCACTTCTGCCATCTGGCGTATCTCTCCGCTTCGCTCGGCACGTAAACAGGCTCAGGACAAATCACTGAAACCAGGGTTCACGTGCCTTCATGATGAGTTGACCTGCCACTTCGGCATCCAACCCTTCGATATCCGCAATATCATCTATGCCCTGCTCAGCGAGATCTTCCATGGTAATCACGCCCCGTGCAGCCAGCTCGAATGCTAGCTTACGGTTCATGCCTTCCATGTTAAGCAGATCTTCAGCCGGCTCAGCACTCAGCTTCTCTTCCGACACTAATGCTTTGGTCAACAAGGCGTCTTTGGCGCGCTGACGCAGCGCGTTGACGATGTCCTCATCGAAATCCTCGATTGCCAGCATCTCCTCGATGGGCACATAGGCCACTTCTTCCAGCGACGTAAAACCTTCATCAACCAGAATACTGGCGATGTCCTCATCCACACCCAGATCACGCACAAATACATCAATATACTGGTGCGACTCACTATCTTGCTTAGCCTGTGCTGCCTCGACCGTCATCACGTTGAGACGCCAGCCAGTCAGATCCGAAGCCAGCCGAATATTCTGGCCGCCACGACCAATCGCCATGGCCAGCTGATCTTCTTCGACAGCAACATCCATTGCGTGCGTGTCTTCATCAATGACGATGGCGGCTACTTCAGCAGGCTGCAGGGCATTGATAACGTACTGGGCAGGATTATCGTCCCACAGCACAATATCGACACGCTCACCCGCCAACTCACCAGACACCGCCTGAACACGTGCACCACGCATACCGATGCAAGCGCCCTGCGGATCAATACGCTGATCATTGCTTTTCACGGCAATTTTGGCACGCACACCTGGGTCACGAGCCGCACCACGAATCTCGATGATTTCCTCACCGATTTCGGGTACTTCAATACGGAACAATTCGATGATCATTTCCGGGCTGTTACGCGACACCAGCAACTGTGAGCCACGGCCCTCAGCATTGATATCAAACAGCACTGCACGTACACGCTCGCCGATGCGGAACGTTTCGCGCGGAATCATTTCTTCGCGAGCCAGATACGCCTCGGCATTACCGCCGAGATCCAGCACCAGACCGTCACGCGTCGTCTTTTTGACCACGCCGGAAAGAATCTCACCAATACGATCGCGATAGGCGTCCACGACCAAGGCGCGCTCTGCCTCGCGCACTTTCTGCACGATGACCTGCTTGGCGGTCTGGGCAGCGATACGGCCGAATCCGACGGAGGGCACCTGCTCCTCACGCACGTCGCCAATCTGCATGCCTTCGCCTTCAACATCGCTGATGGCTAATTGCATAGCAGGGATCTCATGATCCTCATCTGCCACCACAGTCCAGCGACGGAAGGTATCGTACTCGCCGGTCTTGCGGTCAATAGCGACACGCAGATCGATTTCGTCCGTGTTGTAATTTTTCTTGGTAGCGGCCACCAACGCGAGTTCGAGCGCCTGGAAAATAATTTCCCGGGACACACCCTTCTCGTTACTGACCGAGTCAACTACCAGCAGAATTTCTTTGCTCATGGTTCGTTCCTTACGGATCTCGCCTTCAATCGGAAAGACAATCAAAAATTCGGTACGACATTACCCTTGTCGATCATGGCGTACGGAATGGATACCGTGACGCCATCGCACAGCATCTCCACTGCATCGTCAGTGATCTGCTGCACCACACCCTTGTACTTGCGCCGGCTATTCAACGGACTAGCCAACCGAACTGCTACTTCACCACCAATGTACCGGCCATACTGCTCAAGCGTGAACAATGGGCGATCCCAGCCTGGCGATGACACCTCAAGGGTGAACTCCCCGGCAATAGGATCTTCCACTTCCAGCACACCGCTCACCTGGTGACTGACCTGAGCACAGCCTTCAACCGAGACACCCTCGGGGCCATCAATGAACAGGCGCAGCACCGAATGCCGCCCCTGCTGAAAGAACTCAACACCCCACAACTCGTAACCGACAGCGCTGACGGCCGGCGCCAGCATTTCCGTCATGGCCTCGACCTTTTTCGACACTGCCATACTGCTGTCTCTCGAGTGAAGCGCGGCTCGTACGAGCCGCCAAAAACAAAACCGTGGAAACAAAAAATGGGCACGTGGCCCACTTTTCTGACCCGATCTGCGTCGGGTCCCGCGGACCTATAAAAAAGCCCACACAAGGCGGGCTTTTTTATGAAACTGCTCGCAAGCAGTCTCTAAGTCCAAAGTGGTAGCGGGGGCTGGATTTGAACCAACGACCTTCGGGTTATGAGCCCGACGAGCTACCAGACTGCTCCACCCCGCATCAGAGGACGGCGACTATAGGGCCGAAGACACTTTATGTCAAAGGCTTTCTAGCGCATTTCTTCGTTATTGTTCTGATAAATCAATAACGAGGTTTTATGGTGCGGAAGGGGGGACTTGAACCCCCACGCCGTTAGGCACAACCACCTCAAGGTTGCGTGTATACCAATTTCACCACTTCCGCAAAACTATGATCCCGAAAGATCTACACCTGATATTACTTGCCGATACTACTTGGCTGGTGTCGCCGGTATATCACCCGCAGGCTGAGTCGCTGCAGACGGTGCCGCAGGTACATCACCAACAGGCTTGCTTGCTGCAGCCTCTTCAGCCGCCTGAATCTCTGGCAGCACACCGTACGACTGCGCATTTTGACGCGCATAAATAGCCAATGTCAGGCTAGTCACGAAAAATATGGCCGCAAGCACTGCCGTAATGCGCGTTAACACGCTAGTCGCGCCAGCTGCACCGAATACGGTTTGCGATGAACCGCCACCGAAGGAGGCCCCCATCTCTGCTCCCTTACCCTGCTGAAGCAGAATGAAGGCGGTCATGGCGATGGCGACCAGCACATGCAGAACCAGAATTGCTGCTTCCATTACGCTTATCTCACTGCGCTGCGCGGGCTATCCGCGCAATCGCTACAAATTCATTCGCGTCCAAAGACGCTCCCCCTACCAGAGCACCATCAATGTCTGCCATGGCAAACAGTGCTTCTGCATTACCCGCCTTGACACTGCCACCATAGAGAATGCGCAGGCCCAAAGCCGTTTCTTCATCCTCTTGCGCCACACGAGCGCGTAGCAACGCATGTACTTCTTGCGCTTGCTCCGGCGTTGCGGTGCGGCCAGTGCCAATAGCCCAAACTGGCTCATATGCTATTACTGCCTGCGCGAGCGCCTTTACGCCCGCTGAAGCCAGCACTGCCTCAAGCTGGCGTTTGACCACTGCTGCCGTACTACCTGCCTCACGCTCAGCGAGTGTCTCGCCGACGCAGAACACAGGAACCAGCCCAGCGCCCTGCGCCTTTATAAACTTTTCCGCGACTTGCACGTCGGTTTCGCCGTAATACGTGCGTCGCTCGGAATGCCCGATGATCACGGCCTTACATCCGCAATCCACCAACATTCCGGCTGAAATTTCGCCGGTATACGCACCGTCACTTTCGCTGGCTACATTCTGAGCCGCTAGCTTTATACCATCGCCCTGCAGAAGCGCCGCCACTTGCAATAAATACGGCGCCGGCGGAGCGATCCATACATCAATGCCAGACCACTCGGCTTCCTGTGCTTTCAGCGACTGCAGCAATGCTGCATTACTCGCCTGCCGTCCCTGCATTTTCCAGTTTCCGGCCACCAGCTTGCGACGCATCGCTTGAACTCCTGTCCACACACCTCGCCCGTGCTGGCGCGAGAGGGGCGCAATCTTAGGGAACCTAAGCGCAAATGTCTACGGATTCAGGCCCGTCCCAATGCTTTTTTATGCCCTTTTCAGGCCATTGCAACCGCCACTGCTCCGGCCAGCTCTTCAGCCAGCGTCGCTACAAGCGATTGATCTGCACCCTCCACCATGACACGGATCAATGGCTCCGTGCCGGAGGCACGCAAGAGCACCCGGCCACGATCCGCCAACCGTTCCTCTGCCGCCTTCACGGCAGCCACAACAGGAGAGTGCATCATTGGATCTGAACGCCGACCCACCCGGACATTAATCAGGACTTGAGGAAGCTTTTGCATGCCGCCGCGTAACTCGTGCAAGGGCTTATGGGTGCGCACCATGGCCGACAATACCTGTAGCGCGGCAATGATAGCGTCGCCGGTAGTGGTCTTATCAAGGCAGAGAATATGCCCGGAAGCCTCACCACCCAATGTCCAACCTCGGCTCTGCAGCTCTGCCATCACATAGCGATCGCCTACTTTGGCACGCACAAACTCCAGCCCCATCTCGCGCACAGCGATTTCCATGCCGAGATTACTCATCAACGTACCAACCACGCCTTTGACGCCATTTCCGGTCGCCATACGTTCTTGGGCAATAATGACGATCAGCTCATCGCCATCCACTAACTGGCCATGACGATCCACCATAAGCACGCGATCACTGTCGCCATCGAAGGCGATACCCAGATCTGCCTCATGCTCGACCACCGCTTGCTGCAGAGTCTCTGGATGGGTAGACCCGCACTCATGATTGATGTTGAGGCCATCGGGAGCGCATGCCAGCTTGATAACTTCAGCACCCAGTTCCGTAAAGACTGATGGCCCCACCTGATAAGCAGCTCCGTTGGCGCAATCAAGAACAATCTTCAGGCCGCGCAAGTTGAAGTGAAATGGAAAGCTCGACTTGCAGAACTCGATGTAACGACCTCTGGCATCATCCTGACGCATGGCCTTACCAAGTGCATCCGGGGCCGTTATCTGCATGGGCTGGTCCAGCCAGTCCTCAATGGACTCCTCAACCTCGTCTTGAAGCTTCATCCCATCTGGCCCGAAGAACTTGATGCCATTGTCGTAATAAGGATTGTGCGACGCTGAGATCACGATACCTGCATCAGCATGAAAAGCGCGGGTTAGGTAGGCGATAGCAGGGGTTGGCATGGGGCCCAGCAAGCGCACACTGACCCCAGCGGCGGATAAGCCGGCCTCTAGGGCCGACTCCAGCAAATAGCCTGACAGCCGCGTATCCTTGCCCATCACCACCCAGGACTGGCCATTGCGTGCCAGCGCCTTACCGGCGGCCCAACCCAGCTTGAGCGCAAACTCAGGGGTAATCGGGGTTTCGCCTACTTTGCCGCGAACGCCATCTGTACCGAAATATTTTCTGGTCACACTTACTTCTCCTGACTGCCGTGCTGCAGCACGGCAGTGGCAATCACCAGCGCATCGGCCGTTGCCTTGACATCATGAACGCGTACGATGGACGCGCCGTTTATTACCGAAATAGTCGCTGCCGCTAAGCCGGCATAAAGCCGCTGATCTACCGGCGCCCCGCCTAGCAGGGCCCCCAGCATAGACTTCCGCGACAAGCCGGCTAGTACAGGGCCGAAGCGTCTGAAACCCGCCAGCCCCTTCAACAGGGCCACATTATGCTCAAGCGTCTTACCAAAACCAAAGCCCGGATCAATTACCAGCCGTGAGGCATCAATACCAGCGTCCACACAAGCGGCAATACGCTCATCAAAAAACGCATCCAGCTCCGCAAAAACATCATCATAGTGGGGACGCCGCTGCATGGTACTCGGGTCACCCTGCATGTGCATCAGGCAGATCGGCAGACTCGTGGCGGCAGCAGCGACTAGCGCTCCTGGACGCTGTAGTGCGCGTACATCATTGATAAAGCCCGCACCCAATGCGGCAGCCCCCGCCATGGCCTCGGGGGTGGACGTATCAACGGAAATAACGATATCAATCTCACGAGCAACTGCCTCAACCACGGGCAGCAAACGATCCAGCTCCTCCTGTACGGATACGGGCGCCGCCCCAGGACGGGTGCTTTCGGCGCCGATATCAATCATCCGCGCTCCTTCCTGACACATACGTTCCGCCTGACGCAGAGCCGCATCCAGAGTGCTATAACGGCCACCATCCGAAAATGAGTCAGGCGTGACATTGAGAATGCCCATAATAACCGGGCGCTCCAGTGACAGACTGCGCGACCCACACTGCAGGACTGGATTCATCATCAGGGCTCTTATTTCTGCTAGATCAATTCAGCTTCAAAAAAGAAGGGCCGCTAATGCGGCCCCGTTAAAAACAACGCTATTCAGTGCTGGCCGGCAGCATCATCCAATGATGAGCCTTCTGGCTTAGTGGTCTTTTCAGCGGTCGCATTAGCAGACCCGGCTGGTGTGCTACCCCCTCCTGCCACGCCGGAATCTTTTCCCCAGCCTGCAGGCGGCTCCGGGCGGCGACCGGCCATGATGGCATCGATCTGGGCGGCATCAATCGTTTCGTACTGCATGAGCGCCTCTGCCATCATGTCGAGCTTGTCGCGATTATCGAGCAAGATCTCTTTGGCTTTACCGTAGCAGCGATCAATGATGGCGCGGATCTCGTTATCGATATCAACGGCCGTCTGGCTTGATACATTCTTGTGCTGAGTTACCGAGCGACCAAGAAACACTTCGCCCTCATCTTCTTCATACATGAGCGGGCCCATTTTTTCGGACAAGCCCCACTTGGTCACCATGCTACGCGCCATCTCGGTAGCACGCTGAATATCATTACTGGCGCCCGTGGTCACGCCATCAAAGCCCAGCGTGATCTCCTCGGCAATACGACCACCGAACATGGAGGCTATCTTGGATTCGATACCGCGCTTGGACCAACTGTACTTGTCTTCTTCCGGCAAAAACATGGTCACACCTAACGCACGACCACGAGGAATGATGGATACCTTGTAGACTGGATCATGCTCAGGCACGACACGGCCGACGATCGCATGCCCGGCTTCGTGGTAAGCCGTATTTAGTCTTTCAGACTCCGACATGACCATGGACTTGCGCTCAGCGCCCATCATGATCTTGTCCTTGGCCAGTTCAAACTCACGCATGTCGACCAAGTTTTTATTCTCACGGGCGGCAAACAACGCAGCCTCGTTAACCAGATTGGCCAAGTCGGCGCCCGAAAATCCTGGCGTGCCACGGGCAATCAGTGCCGCGTTGACGTTATCGCCCAGAGGCACCTTGCGCATGTGCACCATGAGGATTTGTTCGCGACCGCGGATATCCGGCAAGCCGACCATTACTTGGCGGTCAAAGCGACCTGGGCGCAGCAAGGCCTTGTCGAGAACATCAGGGCGGTTAGTGGCGGCAATCACGATAATACCGTCATTGGTCTCGAAGCCGTCCATTTCCACCAGCAACTGATTCAGGGTTTGCTCACGCTCATCGTGACCCCCACCTAAGCCTGCTCCGCGATGACGACCGACCGCATCAATTTCATCGATGAAAATAATGCAAGGAGCCTGCTTTTTGGCCTGCTCAAACATGTCGCGCACACGTGATGCGCCGACACCGACGAACATTTCCACGAAATCCGAACCGGAAATCGAGAAGAAAGGCACCTTGGCTTCACCCGCAATGGACTTGGCGAGCAATGTTTTACCGGTGCCCGGAGGACCAACCATCAAGATGCCACGAGGAATTTTGCCGCCTAGCTTTTGGAACTTGCCTGGATCGCGCAGAAACTCGACGACCTCTTCAACGTCTTGTTTAGCCTCATCACAGCCGGCAACATCGGCGAATGTAGTCTTGATTTGATCTTCGGACAGCAGGCGCGCTTTTGACTTACCAAACGTCATTGGGCCACCGCGACCACCGGCACCGCCGGCACCGCCCTGCATCTGGCGCATGAAAAACATGAAAAGAGCGACAATGAGAATCACCGGGAAGCTCGCCACCAACAGCTGCATCCACACCGACTGCTGCTCAGGTGCAGACCCTTCCACCACTACCTTCTTGTCGAGCAGAGAAGGCATAAGGTCATTATCCTGAATCGGCGGACGTATGGTCTGGAACTTGTCCCCGTTAAGCCTTTCACCAGCGATAGTCAGGCCATCGATCTTGACCTTCTTGACGTCACCATTCTCGACGGCCGCCACAAACTCCGAATAGTTAAGTGCCTTGGTGGGCTGCTGTTGATTGAAATTGCTGAAGACGAACACCAGCACGCCGGCAATCACCAGCCACAAAACCAGATTCTTCAGCATGTCGTTCAAATGAACCCCCACGGGATAACGAATTCTATGGCCACTCATGGCCTCTTACGGTCACATTATAGGCCGACCGCCCGCCTGACAACTCTGCAGCAAGTCCCGAGGCTAACCCCGGAACCCCTCACCAACCAGATACAACTCAGGAGACCGTGGCCGTGAAGCCTGTGGCTTGCGGGACTTAAGCACTTTGAAGTGCCCCTGCACCTGACGCCGGTACTCTTCGTAGCCTTCGCCCTGAAACACTTTCACGACAAAGCTACCGCCTGGCTTGAGCACACGAACTGCCATATCCAGCGCCAGCTCGCATAAGTACATGATGCGCGGCTGATCGGCACTGGTCCCTGACATATTGGGGGCCATGTCCGAAATTACAAGGTCAACCGGCGCCTCTCCGATGGTCTCAAGGATTTGAGCAAACACCTCATCCTCGCGGAAGTCCCCCTGAATAAAGGTTACGCCAGCCAGACCGTCCATCTCCAGAATATCTGAGGCGATCACCCGGCCATGGTCACCAACTAGCTTTGCCACAATTTGCGACCAACTGCCCGGGGCTGATCCAAGATCGACAATCGTCATACCGGGTCGGATCAAACGGTCTTTCTCGTTGATCTCCAACAGCTTATAGGCTGCCCGTGAGCGATAGCCGTCTTTCTGGGCTCGCTGAACATAGGGGTCATCCCAGTGCTCGCGCAACCAGGACTTACTCGACTTACTGAGGTTGGTGTTCTGAAACTTTTCGGCCATGGCAGGATAAGGCGTGAGCCCTGAGCACTTTCTCGGTAGAATAGACTCCCTTTTTACCAGAATTTGCAGGCTGCTGCCCCCATGTCCCTCTCGATTGCTGAAAAGAAACGCTTCCGCCGCATTGGTCACGAGCTCTCGCCCGTGATTCTGACCGGTGGCAGCGGCGTCACCGAAGGGGTGCTGGCGGAGACCGATCGCGCCCTGGAAGACCATGAACTCATCAAAGTCCGCGTTAATGGCGAGGATCGCGAAGAGCGCGCCGCTGCCATCCAGATGATTGCAGCCCGTACAAAATCACAGATCGTGCAGAGCATCGGCAAGGTCGTACTGCTCTATCGTCCCGCCCGCAAGCCGAATGCCAAGCTTTCGAACTTGCTGCGCTATAACCACCTACAAAACTAAGTCTGTCGCTCTTAAATAACAGACAAGAAAAAGCCGGCACAGAGCCGGCATTTTCTTGCATGGAAACTACTTAGATGTGACGAACCTCAGTAATTTCGTATTCAACTGCGCCAGCAGGCGTTTGGATCAATACCGAATCGCCTTCTTCCTTACCAATCAATCCACGAGCAATCGGTGAGTTGACAGAAATCTTGTTGGCTTTGATGCTCGCCTCGTCATCCCCCACGATCTGATAGGTTTTCATTTCATCGGTATCACAGTTCACGATATCAACTGTCACGCCAAAAATAACCCTGCCCGTCTTTGGAATTGCGGCCACATCAATTACCTGAGCACTGGACAACTTGCCCTCGATATCCTGAATGCGGCCTTCGGCAAATCCTTGCTGCTCACGCGCCGCATGATATTCAGCATTCTCTTTCAGGTCGCCGTGTGCGCGTGCCTCAGCAATTGCGGCAGAGATACGTGGGCGATCTACGGTTTTTAACTGCTGAAGCTCGGCCATGAGGGCGTCATAGCCCTGCTTGGTCATGGGAAAGCGCTGCATTTTAAACAATCTCCTTATGCAGATCCTGCAGACGACGCACCGTTTCCGTCGGCTCTGCACGCAAAGCGAGACAAACGGCTTCTGCACCACTAATGGTCGTCGTGTAATAAACCTTACCCTGCAGAGCGCTGCGACGAATACTGAATGAGTCCTGCTGCGCCTGCTTGCCTTCGGTCGTATTGATGATCAGAGATATCTCACCATTTTTCAGCATATCAACAATATGCGGACGACCTTCCGTTACTTTATTCACGCGCTTACATGCAATGCCCGCCGCTTCCAGTTCGCGCTGCGTACCTGAGGTACCGACCAACTCGAAGCCGAGAGCCGTGAGATCACGGCCAATTTTAGCGAGATGACTCTTATCCGTGTCACGCACCGAAATAAAGGCACGACCACCATTAGGCAGTTTTTCGTTAGAGCCGAGTACTGCCTTGTGAAAAGCTTCAGCAAATGTGGAGCCCACACCCATCACTTCGCCAGTAGACTTCATTTCTGGGCTGAGAATAGGATCAACGCCAGGGAACTTGGCGAAGGGGAACACTGCTTCTTTCACACTGAAGTAGGGTGGAATGATTTCCTTCAAGAAGCCCTGCTCGGCCAGTGTCTTGCCGGCCATGCAGCGTGCGGCAATTTTAGCAAGTGAGGTACCAATACACTTGGACACGAACGGCACGGTACGCGAAGCGCGCGGATTAACTTCCAGTACGTAAACGTCCTCGCCTTTCACAGCGAACTGCACGTTCATGAGTCCGACCACGCCGAGCTCACGCGCCATCGCTATAGTCTGCTGGCGCATGACATCCTGAATGGAATCAGGAAGGTTGTACGGCGGCAATGAGCAGGCGGAATCGCCAGAGTGAATGCCTGCCTGTTCGATATGCTGCATGATGGCGCCGATCACAACATCTTTGCCATCCGATACGGCGTCAACGTCAACTTCAATGGCATCATCCAGAAAGCGATCAAGCAATACCGGCGAATCGTTGGATACTTGCACGGCCGTACGCATGTAGTGACGCAGCTCGTCTTCATTAAAGACAATCTCCATCGCGCGACCACCGAGCACATAGCTTGGGCGAACCACGAGCGGATAACCAACTTCAGCGGCCAGACGTACGCCTTCTTCGGCATTACGTGCGGTGCGGTTAGGTGGCTGACGCAGATTCAGTCGCTCTACCATCTGCTGGAAACGTTCACGGTCTTCTGCACGATCTATCGCATCCGGCGATGTACCAATGATAGGTACGCCTGCAGCCTCCAGCGCACGCGCCAGCTTCAATGGCGTCTGGCCACCGTACTGCACGATCACGCCTACCGGCTTTTCCAGTGCGGCGATTTCCAACACATCCTCCAGCGTTACCGGCTCAAAGTAGAGACGATCGGATGTGTCGTAATCGGTAGAAACTGTTTCTGGGTTGCAGTTAACCATGATGGTTTCATAACCATCCTCGCGCATGGCGAGTGCGGCATGTACGCAGCAGTAGTCAAACTCAATGCCCTGACCGATACGGTTAGGGCCGCCACCGAGCACCATAATTTTGTTACGGCTACTCGGGTTGGCTTCGCACTCTTCTTCGTACGTCGAGTACATATACGCAGTGCTGGTGGCAAACTCAGCGGCGCAGGTATCTACGCGCTTGTACACTGGCTTTACGCCAAGCTCCCAACGCTTTTTACGCAGCTCTTTTTCTGACACGCCGATCAGCGAAGAAAGGCGCGCATCGGAGAAACCCTTGCGCTTAAAGCGCCAGAATGCAGCCTTGTCAAAACCGGCAAAACCGATCTGCTTAACCTCTTCTTCGGCTTTGATGATGTCTTCGATTTGCACCAAAAACCACGGATCAATACCGGAGAGCTGATAGATTTCATCAACGCTCAAGCCGGAACGAAACGCATCGCCAACATACCAGATACGATCTGGCCCAGGATTGGACAGTTCCTTGCGGATACGCGCCTCAGGCTCTTCCTGACCGGGCTGTATTTTTGGATTAAAACCATCCGCACCAACCTCAAGGCCACGCAGTGCTTTCTGCAGTGACTCTTGGAACGTACGGCCAATCGCCATGACCTCGCCCACAGACTTCATCTGTGTGGTCAACGTGGCCGACGCCTGCGGGAACTTCTCAAAATTAAAACGGGGAATCTTGGTAACTACATAATCAATGGACGGCTCGAACGATGCTGGCGTCTTGCCGCCAGTAATATCATTCATCAACTCATCGAGTGTGTAACCAATCGCCAGCTTGGCAGCAACCTTGGCAATCGGAAAACCCGTGGCCTTAGAAGCGAGCGCCGACGAACGCGATACGCGCGGGTTCATCTCAATCACAACCATACGACCATCTGCGGGATTAACGCCAAACTGCACGTTGGAGCCGCCGGTTTCTACGCCAATCTCACGCAACACGGCACAGCTCGCGTTACGCATGATTTGGTATTCTTTATCGGTCAGCGTTTGTGCCGGCGCCACCGTAATGGAGTCGCCGGTGTGCACACCCATGGCATCAAAATTTTCAATCGCGCAGACGATGATGCAGTTGTCGTTACGATCACGCACAACTTCCATCTCGTATTCTTTCCAGCCGATCAGCGACTCATCAATCAGCAGCTCGTGCGTTGGCGACAGATCAAGACCGCGCTCGCAAATTTCCACGAACTCTTCACGGTTGTAAGCGATACCGCCACCGGAACCGCCCATGGTAAAGCTGGGGCGAATAATCGACGGAAAGCCTGTGGTTTCGAGCACCGCAAAAGCCTCTTCCATGGAAGTGGCGATACCGGCACGCGGGCACTCAAGGCCAATTCTGCGCATGGCCTGATCGAAGAGCTTGCGATCTTCGGCCATACGAATGGCTTCTTTGGAGGCCCCGATCAGCTCGCAACCGAACTTCTCCAAGATGCCGTGCTTATCGAGATCGAGGGCACAATTCAGCGCCGTCTGACCACCCATGGTGGGCAGCAGGGCATCAGGCCGCTCCTTCTCGATAATGCGCGCAACCACCTGCCAGGTGATCGGCTCAATATAGGTGGAATCCGCCATCGCCGGATCGGTCATGATGGTCGCGGGATTTGAGTTCACCAGAATAACCCGGTAACCCTCTTCGCGCAGTGCCTTACAGGCCTGAGCGCCGGAATAATCGAACTCACAGGCCTGGCCAATCACGATAGGGCCGGCGCCGATAATCAGGATGCTTTTGATATCAGTACGTTTTGGCATGTCTTAGCTCTTCCGGGCCTGCATCAATTCAATGAAATGGTCGAACAGCGGGGAGGCATCATGCGGACCCGGGCTGGCTTCAGGGTGACCCTGAAAGCTGAATGCCGGCTTGTCGATATGATGAATACCTTGGTTAGTGCCGTCGAACAGTGAGCGGTGCGTCGCGCGCAGCGTGGCTGGTAGCGTCGACTCATCGATCGCAAAGCCATGATTCTGCGCGGTGATCATCACCTTACCGGTCTCGAGATCTTGTACCGGATGGTTGGCGCCATGATGCCCGTGGCCCAGTTTCATGGTGCGGGCACCGGAAGCCAGAGCCAGCAACTGGTGGCCGAGGCAGATACCGAACACTGGAATATCAGTGGCAAGGAACGTGTCGATGGCGGCAATCGCATAGTCGCAAGGAGCCGGATCGCCAGGTCCGTTGGACAGGAAGATACCGTCTGGATTCATGGCTAGCACGGTGGCAGCATCTGTCTGTGCCGGGACCACGGTCACGTCGCAGCCGCGATCTACCAGCATGCGCAAGATGTTCGTCTTTACGCCGAAGTCATAGGCCACTACCTTGAACTGCGCAGGCTCGGTCGGCGTGACATGGCCCTTGCCCAGCACCCAACTGCCCTCGGTCCACGCGTAAGTCGTCTTGGTTGAGACAACCTTGGCAAGATCCATCTTATCGAGACCGGGAAAGGCCTTGGCAGCCTCCAGTGCAGCAGCCTCATCCACGCCATCACCGGCAATAATGGCGCCACTCTGGGCCCCCTTCTCGCGCAGAATACGGGTAAGACGACGGGTGTCGATATCGGCGATACCAATAACATTGCGACGCTTGAGGTAGTCGGACAGCGACTCCTGCGAACGGAAGTTACTTGGAATCATGCTGAGATCACGAATGATCAGACCGGCCGCCCAGATATCGCTGGCTTCCTCATCCTCCGCATTCATGCCGGTATTGCCGACATGCGGATAGGTAAGGGTCACAATCTGACGACAGTAGGACGGATCGGTGATGATCTCTTGATAGCCGGTCATAGCCGTATTAAAAACGACTTCACCGCTGGTGATGCCATCAGCACCGATAGAAATTCCCCGGAAGACGCTACCGTCTTGCAGGACGAGAATGGCGGGCTTGCTCAAAACCTACCTCCGAAGAAGAAATGCTGGCGAAATTTACTTGTAAAAAAGCGAGAAAGAGGAACTCCTTCTCGCTTTTTTTAATAATTGAGGGTGCTGCAGTCCGCACCGTCCAGAAGGGGGTCGATGCGGCAGACACAAGTTGAGGCGGAATTGTACGGAAACCGGGCGTTTTTGTCCAACTGGAAAGCGTCATTTCCTGCGCATCTCGCCATCAGGTACCGCACGCCCCAGTATTGGCGCCGGTTAGCGGCGAATCCCTTGTAGCAATAAGGCTCCTGTGGTGCCATCGTCACCCTAATAACAATAAGCCACCTGCAATACCCACACCCCGGAAGCTCTTCATGGATCAGCCCCAAATCGACTCCCTGCGCCAGCTGCTGGACAACCAAGGGTGGCGCCTGCGCTTCCCGGACCCATTGGAAGAAGAATTCCAGCAGGACTACACCCAGCGCTACCACAGCCATATGCTGATAGCCGGCTTTCTCGGGGTGTTGAGCATTCTTGCCTGTGGCGTGATTGATCCGTTCTGGATGCCTGAGCAAGCAGAGGAATTGTGGCGTCTACGCCTTCTAACCACCGTTCCGGTATTGATCATCCTGATGATCAGCAAAACTCGACTGGCGATGAACTATATGCAGCCCATTGTGGCTGCCTGTGCTTGCCTGTTCGTCGCTGGCGTAATAGCTATATCCTTGAAAGCGACCGTGCCCTTCAATTACTTCTACGCCAGCAGTATCACTGTGGTTATGCTGGTGGTTTTTGTACTGAGTCGCCTGCAGTTTATGTGGGGCTGCCTTGCGGCAGCCATCATGATGGTGATCGTTAATGCCGGTTATACCCTAGGACAAACCGACCTAAAAATGCTGGTGGCGATCAATTTCATCTCCATTATTTCGGTGGTTTTTTCTCTGCTTGGTACATTTTTAGTAGAGCGAGGCCTGCGTCAAAACTACTTGCAGTCTCGCTTGCTGTCTTTTGAAAATCACGATCTTGGCGAGGCTAATTTACGCCTGCAATACCTAACCGCTATTGACGGCCTGACCTTAATCGCCAATCGCCGCAGCATGGATGTTAATCTGACCACCGAGTGGCAGCGCGCCTTGCGCAAACGCGAGCCATTGGGTGTTGTTATGATTGATGTTGATCACTTTAAATTATTTAACGACACGTATGGCCATCAGGCCGGTGACGAGTGCCTGCGTGAAGTGGCTGGCGCACTAAAGGACTTCGCTCGTCGCCCAGGTGATCTCGCTGCACGCTATGGTGGTGAAGAGTTCGTCTTAATACTTACCAATGCCACTGCCCCACAAGCAACAATTGTGGCAGAGCGGGTGCGTGACAAGATCGTGGCACTCGGCATTCGTAACCAGCACTCTAGCCACGGCAATGTCACTGTCAGCCTAGGCGTGGCCAGCATTATTCCCAGCACAAATCACTCCGGCCCTGATGTGCTTCTGCTGGCTGCTGATCAAGCATTGTATAAAGCCAAAAAGTCCGGTCGTAATCGAGTTTGCATGGATGGCGCAGAAGAGGCGGATACAGAAAACCCAACAGGCTGATACCCCCTCATCATCGCTTATAAAAAAACCGGCTCAATAAGGCCGGTTTTTTTATAAGCGATTTTTAGAGTGTCATTAGCGCAGATTCAGCACATCGCGCATATCGTAAAGACCAGAAGCCTGTTGCTGCACCCAGCAAGCAGCACGCACGGCGCCATTGGCGAAATTCATGCGGCTCGTTGCCACATGCCGAATTTCTACCCGCTCTCCTTCACCGATAAACATGACATTATGATCACCAACAATGTCGCCACCGCGAATCGTTTGGAAGCCAATACTTTCACGGGCACGCGGCCCGGTATGGCCATGGCGTTCGTACACAGCCACCTGCTTCAGGTCGCGGTCGAGCGCACCGGCAACGGCTTCGCCCATCATTAGAGCAGTGCCTGACGGAGCATCTACTTTATGTCGGTGATGCGCTTCGATAATTTCAATATCCACGGTATCGCCAAAGGCTTGAGCGGCCAACTCCAATAAGCGCAGGGTTACATTGACGCCAACCGAGTAATTGCCGGAGTAAACAACACCAGCGTCTGTAGCGGCGGCTTGTAGTTGTGCCTTCTGCGCGTCATCAAGTCCAGTAGTGCCAATAACGATACGCTTGCCGTGCTGCTGACATAGCGCCAAATTGGCAATGGTGGCGGCAGGGACAGTAAAATCGATCAGCACATCGAAATCGTTGATGACCGCCTCAAGACTCCCCACCACTTTGACACCACAAGCGCCAATACCTGCCAGTTCGCCTGCGTCGGCTCCCACCAGCGTGGAGTCCGGGCGCTCAATGGCCGCGGCCAGCGTAGCGCCTTCCTGTGCAGCAACCGCTTGTATCAATGCTCGGCCCATACGGCCGCCGGCACCACTGATGGCAATTCGGGTCATCTTGTCGTCCTCGGATTATTGGCAGGAGAATGGCGGCATTGTAGGGAGAGTACTCTGCCGGCACCAGCGCACGTCATAAAAAAGCCGGATCACCCCTTTCAGGATGCCCCGGCTTTTTAACTAACAACAGGCTTACTTGTCGCCAAAGATGCTCATGACCGACTCAAACCATGAGCTCTTTTTCGGCGAGTGCTTGCCGTCTTCAGCATCCATTTCCTGCTGAAACTCTCGTAGCAATTCTTTCTGGCGCTTGCTCAAGTGCACCGGCGTTTCGATAGCAACCTTGCAAATCAAATCACCCGGGCCACCGCCGCGAACTGGGCTAACGCCCTTACCGCGCAGACGGAACAATTTTGCAGTCTGTGTGCCCTCTGGAATCTTGAGTTTGACGCGGCCATTCAGTGTTGGCACCTCTAACTCACCACCTAGTGCTGCATCGGTGAAAGAAATCGGCACCTCGCAATACAGATCCGCACCATCACGCTCAAAGATCTTGTGGTCGCGCACCTGAACCTGCACATAAAGATCGCCCGCTGGAGCGCCGTTGGCTCCGGCCTGACCTTCGCCTGAAAGACGAATACGATCACCCGTATCAACGCCTGCCGGAATCTTTACATCCAGCGTTTTGCTTTTCTCGACGCGCCCTTGTCCTGCACAGGAGCCGCAGGGATCTTTGATGGTCTTGCCACGCCCACGACAAGTCGGGCAGGTTTGCGCCATTGAGAAGAAGCCTTGCTGCACACGTACTTGGCCCTGGCCATTACAGGTACGGCACGTATCAACTGTTGTACCCTTTTTGGCGCCCGTGCCTTCGCAGGTTTCGCAGGCGGCCAAAGTGGGTACACGAATCTGCACCTTGGCGCCTCGCACAGCCTCTTCCAGATCGAGTTCTAACGTGTAGCGTAGATCAGCGCCACGACTGCTACGCTGCTGGCCACCGCGACCACCGCCGCCACCAAAAATATCGCCGAAGACATCGCCGAAAATATCGGAGAAATTACCGCCGCCACCGCCACCAAAGCCACCCGCGCCCATATTAGGATCGACACCGGCATGGCCATGACGATCGTAGGCAGCGCGCTTGTCTTCATCCGAAAGAATCTCGTAAGCCTCATTGGCTACTTTGAATTTTTCTTCCGCCGACTTGTCATCCGGATTGCGATCCGGATGATGTTTCATGGCGAGCTTACGGTAGGCCTTTTTGATCTCGTCTGCCGACGCGGTCTTTGCCACACCCAGCACTTCATAAAAATCGCGTTTCGCCATTGGAGTCACTCAGACTTGCAGATTTCAGAGACGGCAACGCGGGGAAATCCCCGCGCGCCGGTTTTCAGTTTAATCGGGCCAGCAAACTGGCCCCTTCAAGGCGACTTACTTCTTGTCGTCCTGCACTTCTTCAAACTCGGCATCTACCACGCCGTCATCCGCCGCGCCCGCTTGGGCACCCGCATCAGCGCCGCCGGCATCCTGCGCCTGTTCAGCGTAAGCTTTTTGCATCAGCGGCATGGAGGCCTGAGACAACGCTTCAGTCTTGGCTGTAATGGCTTCGTGATCACTGCCCTGAATGGCCTCTTCCAATTCCTTGATCGCGGCTTCGATTGAAGTTTTCTCTTCCTCAGTCGCCTTGTCGCCCAGATCGGTCAATGCTTTCTTTGTGGCATGCACCAACTGGTCAGCACCATTACGGGCATTGACGAGCTCGGTGAACTTGCGATCTTCCTCTGCATTGGCTTCGGCATCACGCACCATCTGCTGAATTTCTTCATCAGACAAACCAGAGTTAGCCTTGATCACAATGCGCTGTTCTTTGCCTGTGGCCTTGTCTTTGGCGCCAACATGCAGAATACCGTTGGCATCAATATCAAAGGTCACTTCGATCTGTGGCATACCGCGTGGTGCTGGCGGAATTTCGCTGAGATCAAAACGGCCCAGTGACTTGTTCTGCGATGCTTGCTTGCGCTCACCTTGCAACACATGAATCGTCACGGCGTTCTGGTTGTCATCGGCCGTCGAGAATACCTGCGATTTTTTCGTTGGAATCGTGGTGTTCTTTTCGATCACTACGGTGGACACGCCACCCATGGTTTCGATACCCAGTGACAGTGGTGTCACGTCGAGCAACAGCACATCTTTCACATCACCGGAAAGCACAGCGGCCTGATACGCGGCACCAATGGCAACCGCTTCATCCGGATTCACGTCACGACGCGGATCACGGCCGAAGAACTCTTTCACCTTGTCCATCACCATCGGCATACGGCTCTGGCCACCGACGAGAATGACATCGCCAATATCAGAAACCTTAAGACCTGCATCGGCCAGTGCTACCTTACAGGGCTCGATGGTACGCGCAACCAACTCTTCTACCAGAGACTCAAGTTTAGCGCGTGTAATCTTGATATTGAGGTGCTTTGGACCAGTAGCATCTGCAGTAACGTAAGGCAGATTCACTTCGGTCTGCTGCGCAGAAGACAGCTCAATTTTTGCTTTTTCAGCGGACTCTTTCAGGCGCTGCAACGCCAACGGATCGTTGTGCAGATCAATGCCCTGCTCTTTCTTGAACTCATCCGCCAGATAATCAATCAGCTTAAGATCGAAGTCTTCGCCGCCGAGGAATGTGTCACCGTTGGTGGACAACACTTCGAACTGGTGCTCACCATCAATTTCGGCAATTTCAATAATGGATACGTCGAAGGTACCGCCACCAAGGTCATACACGGCAATCTTGCGATCGCCTTCTTTTTTGTCCATGCCGAATGCGAGTGCGGCCGCCGTCGGTTCATTGATGATGCGCTTAACATCAAGACCCGCAATACGACCAGCATCCTTGGTGGCCTGGCGCTGCGAATCATTAAAATACGCAGGCACAGTGATCACCGCTTCGGTCACTGGCTCGCCGAGGTAATCTTCGGCGGTTTTCTTCATCTTCTTCAGCACTTCAGCAGAAATCTGTGGCGGCGCCTTTCTGTCGCCATCCACTTCGATCCATGCGTCACCGTTTTCTGCGCCCACAATAGTGTAGGGCACCATCTTGATGTCTTTTTGCACCACGGCGTCAGTGAACTTGCGGCCAATCAGACGCTTCACTGCAAACAGGGTGTTCTTGGGATTGGTGACTGCCTGACGCTTGGCCCCCGCACCCACCAACACTTCATTATTGGTGTAGGCGACGATGGACGGCGTGGTGCGTGCACCTTCCGCATTTTCAATAACCTTAACTTTGTCGCCTTCCATAATAGCGACGCAGGAATTGGTGGTGCCGAGGTCGATACCGATGATCTTACCCATGATGCTCTCCGCTAATTGTGTCGGGGCCGCGGCCATTGGCCCCTCCCCGTAGTGTTCAGTTCGTTGCGGTTGCCCGCCTTGGGTGCTGATATGGCGATGCCCTTGCTAATTTCAAGGGCATCGCGCGGTTTTGCCGGATTAACCGGCTGCCACTATCACGATGGCCGGGCGCAGCAGGCGGCCATTCAGGGTGTAACCCTTGGCCAACACGTTCAGTACCGTATTTGGAGCCACATCAGCCGATGGCTGCATGGACACGGCCTGATGCAGCTCAGCATTAAATGGCTCACCTACAGGGTTTACCTGCTCGACAGCGTGCTTCTTTAATGCGTCGATAAACCCCTTGTGCGTAAGCACGATACCGTCACGCAGCGCCTTATTGGTCTCAGTTTCTGGGGATGCGTCTAAAGCGCGCTCCAAATTATCGACCACATCAAGCAAACTGCCGGCGAACTTCTCCAGTGCGAACTTGTGCGCATTGATCACATCACGCTCAGCGCGCTTATGAATATTCTGGATTTCTGCCTGGGCACGGAGTTGGGTATCGCGTACCTCAGTCTCCAGCTCAACGACGCGTGATGCCAGATCCTGCTCAGGAACATCGGCATCAAGAAACTCAGGAGTATCAGACTCAGGAATAGGAGTAGATTCGGGTTGTTCGTGCTCTGACATGACCGCCTCAGACCTGTAGAAAAGTGGAAACCGCTTACAATTTGGGGATTAGTCACGCTATTTCAAGGGCTTCGCGCTGCGGGAAATATTTTTGGCGGGAAAGAGGCCATCATCCCAGCGCTTTAAATAAGCAGCGGATCACCATGACCTATCGCTCAATCGGTGCTTTTATAGGCCGTCCAATGCAATTCAACCCCTGATTTTCTGATGCTCGCACCCTGATACTAAGTCGTGCGTAAAGTGGCTTATAAAGATCCGCAACATCCCCTATGATACTGTCATTACGGACAGCCTATAGCCTGCCATGCTCACTCATCTCAAGATTCGTGATTTCGCCATCGTCGCCAGCCTGGAACTGGATTTCCGTGCGGGTTTTACCGTCATCACCGGTGAGACCGGGGCGGGCAAGTCCATCCTTATGGATGCACTGGGCCTGTGCTTGGGCGACCGGGCGGAAGCGGGGCTGGTTCGAGCGGGTGCCGAGCGGGCCGAGGTCAGCGCCGGCTTTGATATCCAGCGCCACGAGGTAGCCCGTGAATGGCTGCGTGAACGGGAACTGGATACCGGTGATGAGTGCTGGCTGCGCCGCACGATCAGTGCCGATGGCCGTTCACGTGCATGGGTCAACGGCAGTCCGACCACGCTGGCCGATGTAAAAGCACTGGGTGAGATGCTTATCGACATCCACAGCCAACACGAGCATCAGTCGCTACTAAAGAAAGAGAATCATCGCCACCTGCTGGATGGCAACGCCGGCCTCACCACCGATGCTCGCCTGTTAACCAGCCAATGGCAGCAATGGCAGCGTGCCGCAAAGGAACTGACCACCCTGTTACGTGAAGGCGACCGTCAGCGTGAGCGACTGGCCCTGCTAACGCACCAGCGCGATGAACTCGATGCGTTAGGCTTGGCGAACGGCGACTACGAAGCACTGGAGCATGAGCACGATGCCTTGGCCAATCTCGGCACCTTGCTACAGAACGGCGATATTGCGCTGGATCGTCTCACCGAAAGTGACACGGATAATGCAACCCGCAGCGTGCAGCAGGCATTGAAAGCGCTCGAAGGTGAGCGTCACCGTCATCCAAAGCTCGATGCCGTGGCTGAACTACTGGATTCTGCGCTTATCCAAATCCGCGAAGGTGCCAGCTCACTGCGCCACTACTTAGAAAGCCTGGATGCCGATCCGGCTCGTCTAACCTCTCTGGAGGATCGCCTTACGGCGGTGCACCAACTGGCACGCAAGCACCGTGTGCAGCCTACCGAACTGCCTGCACTGCAACAGTCGATGGCCGAGGAGCTCGCTCAATTGCAGCGCGCCCAAGACCTTGAAGCACTGACGCAGGAAGTGAAGGCACTGGAGCTGCTCTACCTGAAAACAGCGAAATCGCTACGCGCCACGCGCCAGAAAGCCGCCACACAATTAGGCACCGACGTCATGGTGCGGCTGCAGATGCTCGGCATGAGCAATGCTCGCTTTGATGTCGTCCTGACACCGCTCGACAAACCGGCCGCACACGGCCTCGACGATATCGAGTTTCTGATCAGTGCTAATCCAGGACAGCCGCTGAAGCCGCTGGCCAAAGTCGCTTCCGGTGGCGAACTGTCTCGCGTGTCATTAGCCATTCAGGTTGTGAATGCCAAGCACTCCCCCGTCCCTGCCATGGTCTTTGACGAAGTGGATGTGGGCATTGGTGGCGGCATTGCCGAAGTGGTGGGTCGCCTGCTGCGCGAACTCGGCGAATATGCGCAGGTCTTCTCAATCACGCATCAGCCGCAAGTCGCAGCTTTGGGGCATCAGCACCTGCGCGTGGAGAAGTTTGTGCAGGACGGCTACACCTCCAGCCGCGTCCGTGAGCTTGCACATGACGAACGTATCGAGGAAATTGCTCGTATGTCGGGCGGCATCACTATCACTGACGAAACCCGCAAACATGCGGAGGCTATGCTCGCCAGCACCTGAGCACGCTTCTTACACGACACAGCATTGAACAATGCGGCTCAGCCATGGCGGACAAGGGAATCATGTCAAAGCACCAACAACGCCCGTTGCTAATACCACTTGCCACCCTGCTGATGCTGGCTATCGGCTTGCAGTTCGCTGGTCTGCTTGACCGTATCGATGCCCGAGTGGGCGACAGCTTCGTTGCCCACCATGCTCAAGGTCGTATGCCACCGGCTGATATTGTACTGGTGGCCATTGACCAGAAAAGCCTGGAGGCCATGAACGAGGTAGCAGGCTCATGGCCTTGGCCCCGTGCCATTCACGGCGAGCTCATCGACGGCCTAGAGCAGTTTTCACCCAAGGCGATTGGTTTTGACATCCTGTTTAACGAGGCTGATAGCTTTCGCCCAGACAGTGATGCCGTGCTACGTGACATTGCCCGTGAGCACCACAACCTCTTCTTTCCTTCGCTATTGCTCGCTGATGGCAAGGGTGCTCCGCTGAGTGCACTGCCCTCCAGCCTTGGCGCACGCCGCACAGCAGCCGCCAAAGATAACGCTGCCGCCTCAATGCTGGTGCCGCTGGTACTGGATCAGGTCAATTGGCAGGGCGGGCTAATTAATTTTGAAAAAGACAGCGATCAACGAGGTCGCCACTCCCGTCTGTATCACGCGGTGATGGGCTGGGAGCTGCCCAGCCTGAGCGCCAGCATCGCCTCCTTCTCTGGCACCAGCCTGCCACATGACCCTCGTATCCGACTGCACTGGCATGGCCAGCCGCCACGTACGATTTCCTACAGCGACCTCTTTAATGACCTAACCGCCACTACACCCGTGCTGGCCCCCACGCTAAAAAACCGCATCATCATTATCGGCGCCACTGCGCCTGGCCTAAATGACTTCCGGCCAACACCCTTGGGCGCACTCACTCCCGGTGCCGAAATACTGACGACTGCCATTGCCAATCTGCGCAGCAGTGACTGGCTGCGTGACATTCCCTTGCGCTGGCCTTTGCTCGCCATTTTACTGATTGGCCTGATCTGGGCCTTTGCTCGCCGGAAAAGCCCTTTGCAAAGCGGCATGGCATTGGCGGGCCTCACCCTATTGATCTTGCTGGGGAGCTACGCCGCACTGAGCATTAATGCCTATGCTCCTACGGGTGCCGCGCTGACGCTGGCTTGGCTGGCTTATGGCTTTTTAACGCTGGAAGCACAATGGCGCGAGCATCGTGAGCGGGAAGCCGCGGTGATGCTGTTTCGGCGCTTTCTTGACCCCCGCGTGGTCGACGACCTAGTGAAAACCGGTGAGCTTTCCCGCGATAAACGACCTGAATCTCGTGACATCACTATTCTATTTTCCGATATTCGCGGCTTCACCACCCTATCAGAGTCACGCAGCCCTGAGGCCGTAGTAGACCTACTGAATCGGTATTTCACCCAGCAGGTCGAGGTGATTTTTCGTCATGGCGGCACGCTCGACAAGTTTATCGGGGATGCCATTATGGCCTTCTGGAATGCACCTACTGAAAATCCGCAGCACGCCAAGCAAGCCGTGGCCGCCGCATTGGACATGGCCAAAGCGCTCGATGACTTCAAGCGTGAACTGGCTGAGACGGATGGATCACTGGCCGACTTTGACATTGGCATCGGCGTCCATACCGGCTCCGCCGTGGTTGGCTTTTTGGGCAGTGATGACCGACTGGATTACACTGCTATTGGCGACACCGTAAACTTGGCCAGTCGTATCGAAGGCTGCACCAAAGGCGTGGCGCGCGTGCTTGTCTCCGGCGCCACTCGAGATGCATGCGGTACAGACTCTCCGTTTGATTTTGCCAATCATGGACAGTTTCACGTAAAAGGAAGGGAGCAGGGCGTAGACTTGTTCGAGCCGTCATCCCGCTGACATTTACCATTGCCCCCCGGAGGGAGCGCCAATGCGCCACTTCACCATGATCTCATCCTGCTTGCTGCTGGGCGCGCTAGTCGCCAGCCCACTCGCACTGGCAGAGCCCGCCACTCTGCTGAAGCCAGCCGAGCTGCGCAGCCAGCCACAAAATGCCGCCAGTGTGGTTGTCATGCTACAAGCCAAGGACAGTGTTGATATCACGGCCCGCAAAGGGGCATGGGCCAGCGTAAAAACACCCGCGGGCAAGTCTGGCTGGGTGCGCGTGCTAAACCTTCGCACTGGCTCTGGCCAACGTGGTGATGCGGGCATTGGCGCTCTTGCCTCTGTTTTCAAGACTGGCTCCAGTGGCAATACCGTCAGTACGGGTGTGAAAGGGCTCTCTGCAGAGCAACTGCAGAATGCGACGCCCAATCCAGCCGAAGTCGCGCGCCTGAATACCTATGCGGTAAAAGTTGCAGACGCCCGTAGCTTTGCCAAGCAGGGCAAGCTGGGCGTGAAACAAGTAGAACCCCTGCCAGAAACAGCACAAGGTGGTGCCCAGAAATGAAACGTTATCTGTTTTTACTTGCCGCCATCATTGCCGCCCCAGTGCACGCCTTCAGCCTAGGTGATGCCCTGCAAAAGCTGGGCGACCCAAACGTGCAAAAGGCCCTGAATATTGGCAAGAAAGTAGTCGAATCCAACAAGGAAATTACCGAGCCTCAGGAAATCGACATTGGCCATGGCATTGCCGCCAATCTGCTCGGCGCCGCCCCGCTGGTAAAGAATGACAACCTGCAGAAATACGTGAACCGTGTTGGCCTCTGGATCGCCTTACAGACAGAGCGTCCAGACTTGCCTTGGCGTTTTGGCGTCATCGACACCCCTAACGTAAATGCGTTTGCCGCGCCCGGCGGCACCATTCTCATTACGCGCGGTTTGTATGCAAAGCTGCGCAATGAATCGGAACTGGCCGGGGTACTGGCACACGAAATTTCTCACGTACTGCAAAAGCACCAGCTCAAAGCGATCAAGTCGGCGATGGGCCGTGAGTGGAAGGTGGATCTTGCCGTGGCTGCAGCAGAGCAAAAAGATAATAGTGATGCCAGAAATAGCCTGAAAGCCTTCACGACCGGCACCGAACTGTTTGCCCGTGGCCTGGACAAGAAGGATGAGTACGAAGCTGATCGCTTGGGCGTGGTGTTGGCCGCTCGGGCTGGCTACAACCCCTATGGGCTTGTCGGCTCGCTACAGACATTGGATGCCGTTAATGCACAGGATGGCGCCATGGCGTTAATGTTTAAGACTCACCCCTCTCCCGCCAAACGTCTTGAGCTGCTGTCTGGCAGCATGGGCGACTTGCTGGATGGATATGCCGAGAGCGCAGTAGAGCCCGCCCGGTTCTATGTATTGAAATAAACAATCACCATTATGATGCAGACATAAAAACGCCCGGACATTAGCCGGGCGTTTTTATGTGATGAATTGAGAAAGCGTACCTACTCGCAATCGGGAGACTACTTACCGCTGTGCTTGGACTGGCACTCAGGGCGATCACACACACCATAAAGATGCAGGGCGTGACTGGTCAGGTTAAACCCAAGGGATTCCGCCACGATAATCTGCTGTGCCTCGATGAGGTCATCATGAAACTCCACCACCTTGCCGCAGCTGACGCAAACAATGTGATCGTGATGATCCTCACCCGCCAACTCAAATACCGAGTGGCCGCCTTCAAAGTGATGACGATCGACAATGCCCGCCGCCTCAAACTGGGTTAACACCCGATACACGGTAGCAAGGCCAACATCCTCACCTTGCTCTAGCAGCGCTTTGTACACATCTTCAGCGCTCATGTGATGTACAGGCGTGCTTTCCAGTAGTTCGAGAATCTTGACTCTCGGCAGGGTGACCTTAAGGCCGGCCTTGCGCAGTTCCTGGTTGCTGGTGGTCATGCTGGTTCCTACTGAATCCTTGCTTACGAAAGTGCTGCGCAGGCACATAACGACGCCACCCTATGATGAGGTATGATCGCCGGCATTATCTGTGCGCTTTTGCCGCACCATAGAGGAAAAGCACACGTGATGCAAAAAATCGTCCTTGCCTTACTGCTCGCTGCCAGCCTTTCCGGTTGCGGTAATTTTCTGCGTGTTTACAAGGCCGATATCGACCAAGGCAATGTCGTCACAAAAGAAATGGTCGATCGCTTGAAACCCGGCATGACGCCCGCTCAGGTGCGCTACGTACTCGGCACGCCCCTGATCACAGACACGCTTAATCCAAAACGCTGGGACTATCTTTACGACTATGTTCCCGGCACTTATGCGCGCAAAGCCAAAGTCCCTGCCGTTGACAACCGTCGCCTCACAGTAGTGTTTGAGAATGGCATATTGGCCACTATTGAAGGCGCTGATGCCATGCCACCACGCGATCCGATAAAGCCTGACAGCCGTGATCGCACCCTGAACGCCGACCCGCTCTAAAGCCTTATTCCAATACCCTGCACCTTCCCTGCGACATTATGCCGCAGAGGAAGATGAGGAATGAAGCATTACACTTCGTCACAATACTATTTGTGTGGAGTCTAGTGCTGTGTCCCATGCCCTTCGTTTTGCCGCCCTTCCGCTGGCTATCGCCTGTAGTTTGACCTTCGCTGATGATGCTGTCTCTGTTGATTCCCCTGATGCCGCCCCTCTTGTCACTCCCCTTGCTGAGATCGTCGTAACAGCACCAAACATGAGCAGTCCGCTGACCGTTGAGACCGATCCAAAAGCACCGCGACAGCCTGTTCCTGCACACGACGGCGCCGATTATCTGAAGTCCATTCCTGGCTTTTCTATTATCCGTAAAGGCGGCACTGATGGAGACCCGGTGTTCCGCGGCATGGCCGCCTCGCGCTTAAATATTCTGGCCAATGGTGAAACAGTGCTGGGGGGCTGCGGCATGCGCATGGACCCACCCACTGCCTACCTGTTCCCCGAAAGCTACGATCGCATCCGCATTCTCAAGGGCCCGCAAAGCGTGGAGTGGGGCGTAGGCTCAGCGGCCACAGTACTCTTTGAGCGTGATACGCCCGACTTCAGCACACCAAAGATCACCGGCAATGCTAGCGCCTTGGCAGCCAGCTTTAATCGACTCGAGCTCATGGGTGATCTGACCGCTGGCACATCGGCAGGCTATCTGCGCGTACAAGGCACGCACTCAGAGTCAGATGATTACGAAGATGGCAGCGGCAAAGAAGTGCACTCTGAATACCACCGCTGGAGTGGTAATGCTTCTCTAGGTTGGACGCCGGATGACAAGACCCTGATTGAACTAACCGGTGGTGCCAGTGATGGTGAGGCTGCCTATGCCGATCGCATGATGGATGGTTCAAAGTTTCTGCGCCAGAATGTTGGCCTGCGGGCAAAGCGCACTTTGGATACCGGTTGGCTACAGTCTGTTGAAGCACAGCTCTATCAAAATGATGTTGACCATGTGATGGACAACTACAGCCTGCGTACTTTTGTACCCAGCATGATGATGCCTAACCCGTCCGTCTCTAATCCAACTCGTCTCACCGAGGGCGGCCGCCTTACAACGGTACTGATCCCCGGCACCAATACCCAAGCAAAGCTTGGCGTTGATGTGCAGCGCAATGAACACACGCTGCGCAGCACAATGAACCAAATTATGATGCCCTATTTGTCCATGCCTGTCACAACTGATGGCCTATTTGAACAACAAGGAATATTCACCGAGATTGAGCATGCCGTCAGCAGTACCACACGACTTGCGGGTGGCGCTCGAGCTGATCTGTGGGAAGTCACCGATAATCGCGCAACGGTGCGTAACGGCATGATGACCGTGCCCAATCCTACGGCCAATGCAGTGGACAAAGACACACTGACCAGTGGGTTTGTTCGCCTTGAACATGACATTACGGCGCAACAACAACTGCTGTTTGGCCTTGGCCATAGTGAGCGTATTGCTGATTACTGGGAGCGCTTCTCTACACAAAGTACGACCACGCTCAGCGGCTTTCTGACTCAACCAGAACAGACTACCCAACTGGATGCCGGCTGGCAGTTCCGCAGCAGTGATGTGAAGGCAACTGTTTCGCTGTACCTGTCTGATATTCGTGACTACATCCTGATCGACACAACGGTTGCAGGCAAAGTTGGCACAGCAGTGAGTCGTAACATTAATGCCAAGACATGGGGGGGTGAGGCAGATGTTGCTTGGGCGATTGCTACGCACTGGACACTCACTGGCGCTATCGCGCTTGCGCGAGGCGAGAACAGCACCGATGGCACCGATCTGGCACAGATGAGCCCAATCGAAGCGCGACTCGGTGTTAACTATCGCCAACCAACATGGAGCACTGGCGCTCTGCTGCGTCTGGTTAATCGCCAGGACAGCGTGGATGTGGGCAAAGGCAACATCGTTGGGCAAGATATCGGAGCAACCACTGGCTTCGGCATATTTTCCCTCAACGCCAGCTGGACTCCAATGAAAGCACTCACGCTTTCCACTGGTGTCGACAACCTCTTTGACAAAACCTATGCCGAACACTTGTCTCGTGGCGGCGCCATGGTCAGTGGCTTTGTTCAAACTACGCGAGTCAATGAGCCCGGCCGACTGGTTTGGTTGAAGGCCAGCACCACGTTCTAACTAGTGCTTCAACTGTTGTCACTCTAGTCATTAGCTGTACTACAGAAACAACAACGCCGACTTTATTGTCGGCGTTGTTGTTTCTGTATAGTTATTTCTAATCTGCTATCTGCGGTTTTTTACGTTGCCGCTTTTTGGCGGTTTAACTTGGCGCGCTCTGCACGTCGCTTGCGCGTTTCTTTTGGGTCTACTTCCAGCGGGCGATACAACTCAACACGATCACCTGGCTCAAGCACTCGCGTAGCCGGTGAGACTTCCTGCTTACTGAAAATTCCCATTGGTATTTTCGCAAGATTAATTTCCGGAAACTCCGCCAATACACCAGACTGCTCCACTGCCTGCATCATGGTGGTACCCGGCACCACATCCAGTGCGATCAGACGCTGAACATTGGGCCGTGCATACACTACTTCTACACGAATCGTTTCAGCGCTTGCCATACATTTGCTCCGCCCGTTTGCGAAAGGCTTCCACGGTGTCATTCGCGCCTTGCTGTACCGCAGCACCTACCGCAAACTGCACAAAGCGCTGCCCCACCGCAAATTCCATACTGAACGTCACCTTGCAGGCCTTTTCCTGCAGGGCATCAAACTGCCAAGAAGCCACAAGATGATCAAAGGGCCCATCGATATGTGTGATGTAGATACGCGTTGGCGGCGTTAACTGATTGCGTGAGGTTAGGTGCTGCGTTACGCCCATGCGTGTGAACGCCATACGGCCAATCACTTCTGTCTCACCCGAGGCAATCAACTCCGAGCTGATGCAGCCGGGGAGAAACTCGCGGTAACGGGCCACATCACACACCAGGTCATACATTTCCTGAGTGGAATATGGCACCAGCACACTGCGAGTAATGGCTTGCGTCATGCCACATAGCCACTGAGCACAAACACCACGGCCAGCGGCACAACCAAACGCACTGCCACACGCCAGAGATTGTAGACAGCTTCGGAAGGCAAATTTAACTCCTTGCGGGCATGACTGATCTTCATGATCCAACCGGCAAAAATAGAGAACCCGGCCAACACCAGCAGCAATAGATCTCGTACGCCTTGCAGCAGAAAGCTAACCCCCTCAACGCGGCCACCCATCCAAAGAATTTCTGCCAGCACTGCACCGCTGACAAATACCAGCACGACGGCAGGCAGGCGCGATATGCCTTTTTCGCCCAATCGCGTCAGCAATGGCTCAGCCGCAAACGCGAGCGCAAACACTGCTGCTATTCCTAGCGCCACAAACAGCAATGCAGCTGACAGCTCTTCACCCATCACGGCGGGAATTTGCTCTAGCACTGCACTGGAGCCAACCACCGCAGCCGCACCCTCGGCAAACGGAGCCAATGCTATCCACACCAGCCCGGCTAGCACGGCCTGCAGGCCCACCAACCCCAGCGTAAACTGGCCCAGACTCACTTCTTTTGGCAAACGCATACCGGTCAGCCAGACCACGCCCAAGCCACCACCACCGGCAAGCAGCGCTGCCCGCATGGCATCGCGCCAGCCATCCACGCCCAACGAAGTCGTCGTATCAAAATAGACCGACAGCGAGCTTGCGCCCATCAGCGCCGCCACGCCCAAACAAAGCACCAGCGCCAGCAGCGCCAGCACGTTGGCTATTTCGCGACGAGGATGCGAGAGCAATGCCAGACCTGCGGCAAGAATAAAGGCAGTGCCGGTGCCGGCTGGCCAAACCAGACCTGCCGCCGTTGCGGTATGAACGGTATCACTAAGCAAGCGATGGCCCAGAAAAGTGGCTCCCCAGCCCGCCAGCAGCGCCAAGCCTGCCAGTGCAAGGATGTCAGCAGCGCCTGAGGCCCACGCGGCAACGCGCCAACCCCGCCCGGCATCCGCCTCGCGAGTCAGTACGGCCATACCTTCAATAGGAGACCGACGAGAGCGGCGCCCCAGCATTAACTCTAGCAAGCGCAGCGGCAGTGCCAGCACCAGCAGGCACACCAAAAAAGCCCCAAAGAAGGCAAGTCCACCATGGCGCAATGCGGTCAGCGGCAGCTCCCAATACTGCGCCAGTCCTAGCCCAAAGAGAGACAGAGAAGCCAGACCCACCAACGGGCGGGACCAAGGGGTATGAATCGAAGAAGAAGGCGTTGCCATGGAATCAGCCAGTCAGACCGGAAATTGAGCGTCATTGTCAGGGATTCCCGCGGGGCGCTCAACTGTTACGCCATATCTGTACACGATGAAGGGGACGGCATGAACGAGAATCCCTATAATCACGCCTATGAGTAAATCACCCAACACTAAATCTGGCAGTAACGGCGGCAACATTGCGCTTAATCGCCGCGCCCACTATGAGTACTTTATCGAGGAAAAGGTCGAGGCGGGTCTCGTTCTGATGGGCTGGGAGATAAAGTCCATGCGCGCCGGCAAAGCCAACCTCACCGATGCCTATGTGCTGTTCAAGAACGATGAAGCCTGGCTGTTAGGGATGCATGTTACCCCGCTGCTGCAGGCCTCCACGCATGTCATTGCCGAGCCCACGCGCACCCGCAAGCTGCTGATGAGCCGTCGCCAGATCGACAAGCTCTCCAGTGAAGTGCAGCAAAAGGGCCATACCTGTGTGCCGCTGTCCTTGTACTGGAGCCATGGCCGGGTGAAATGCGAAATTGCCCTGGTGAAGGGCAAGCAGCAGCACGACAAACGCGAGACAGAAAAGCAGCGTGACTGGGACCGTGAAAAACACCGTGTTCTGCGTAATCGCTAATTTCTCAGCGCTACCAATAGAAGCACCTCGGTAACACCCTTCGCTACGAAAAGTAGCGAAGGGTAAACGCTGCGTATCATTACCTCTGATCCTTCATGCCCCATTAAGGCCAGTCCGAGCCATGAGGGTCGCAGCCCTCCGCTCATCTCCAAATAAATACCGCCCATCTGGCATGATGTTTGCTGTTATGTACAGCAAGCGTGCACATTCCTGCCCAACAACAAACGCCCGCATTGTTCTCCATCATAAAAATAGAACAAAGGACTGTCTCATCATGATCAAGCGCGCCCTTCTCGCTTTTACGCTCACGGTTCCACTCGCCGGCACCGCTATCGCCGCGGATACTTACACCCAGACTAAATACCCTGTGGTACTCGCTCACGGGATGTTCGGTTGGGACAAAATGGCCGGGGTTATCGATTACTGGTATCAGGTCCCACAAACCCTCAGCAAAGGTGGCACGCGCGTCTACACCACTCAGGTCGGCGGGCTGGAAAGCTCTGAGGCCCGTGGCGAGCAACTGCTGAGCCAAGTACAAACCATTTTGGCCACATCCGGCGCCCAAAAGGTGAATCTGATTGGCCACAGCCATGGCGGCCACTCTGTTCGCTATGTCGCTGCCATGATTCCTTCCCGCGTGGCATCAGTCACCACCGTCGGCACCCCCGCTCAGGGCTCTGCTGTTGCCGACTTGGTTATGAGCGTTGATGCGGCCTCTCCCACGGCCGGTACGCTGGCCGTGGGCTTGCTCAACAGCGTGAACGATTTGCTCAAACTGCTGACCGGCGACAAGACCGTATCCAATGCCCGCAACAGTCTCTACTCCCTGTCCACCAAAGGCTCAGCCGAGTTTACCCAGCGCTTTCCGCAGGGCATGCCGACCACTGCCTGCGGCCAAGGTGCCGCAGTAGTAAATGGTGTGCGCTACTATTCATGGGGCAGCACCAGCGTAAGAACCAACCTACTCGACCCCGTTGATATCCTGTTTAGCATCACCTCGCTTGCATTTAAGGGCGCGCCGAATGATGGCATGGTGGGCAAGTGCAGCAGCCACGTTGGCGTGGTTATCCGTGATGATTACAAAATGAACCACTTTGACCAGGTCAACCAGTTCTTCGGTCTGCGCGACATTTTTGGTACCGACCCGTTGCCACTCTACCGCCAGCAGGGCAACCGCCTGAAGAATGCAGGCCTCTGAGTAATCAACATCTCAATGAAACAAAAAGAGCGCCTCTATGGCGCTCTTTTTGTTTCTGTTCGCGGCGTGAAAACCTGCCGGCATCAATCATCCCTGCAATTTTTTTAATAGCGTTATTGCATTAACCTCGCCCTGCACGCGCAGAGTCTGGCGCTCGTCTCCGTTGCTGTCATAAAACAGCATCGCAGGTGGGCCATACAATTTAAGCCGCTGCAGCAAGTCGCGCTGAGCCGGTGTGTTGTTGGAAAGGTCCAACTGCACACGGCGCAGGGGTGCCATAGCATTTATAACCGCCAAATCACGGAAGGTGGTTCGAGCCATGTCCTGACACGCAACACACCAGTCTGCATACACATCTACCACGGTCTGCTCACCCGCACTGACGGCAGCAGCCAACTGCGCTTGTAGCTCAGCTTCAGTGCGCACTGAAACAAATTGCACCTCTGTCATCGGTGCAGTTGCCGCCATCGCAGATGATGTAAAGGCCGCCAGAGGACGGCGCGGATCATCCTGACCTGTGGCGGCGCCAATCATCAACAAAATGGCGTACAGCAGCATGAGTGCCGCTAAGCCCTTCCAAAAACGACCAATACCCGCCGCAGCTGGCTCCAGCGCTCCCATGCTGACTGCCGATACGCCAATCAATAAAGCCCACAACAATAAAGCCAGAGGACCCGGAATAACCCGAGCAACCAGCCAGATCGCGACGGCCAACATGCCAACACCAAACACGCCTTTTACAGCCAACATCCAGTTGCCGGCGCGGGGCAATAAACGGCCACCCGTTGTGCCGATCAGGATCAACGGCGCACCCATGCCCAAACCCAAGGACAATAACGCCAATCCTCCTAATACGGCGTTGCCGGTCGAGCTGATATAGACCAACGTACCTGCCAGTGGTGCCGATACACAGGGGGAAACCACCAGTGCCGACAGCACGCCCATAATGAAAACGGCCGTCATGCGCCCGCCCTTTTGGCGCCGTGCCATCTCATCCATACGATCACGCAGGATGGCGGGCATCTGTATTTCATAGAACCCGAACATGCTTAAGGACAGTGCGACAAACACCAACGCAAAACCAACCAGTACCGCCGGCGTCTGCAGCCAGAGCTGAATGTTGGCCCGAGCACCAAAATACCCTACCAGCGTGCCTACGAATGCATAGGTGGACGCCATGCCAAGAACATAGGCCAACGACAGGCGGAAGGCTCGACCCACGGTAAGCAACGCGCGGTCCTCGCCAGCAACCAAGCCAGACAAGATGGGCATCATGGGGAAAACACAGGGTGTAAAAGTTAGCCCGAGCCCCAACACAAAGAAGGTCAACAGCACCAAGGGGAAGCTGGCATGCCCGAGAAACCCGGTAATACCCTCTGCTTCGTTCAGGCTAGTGGGTATCGGTGTGGTGACTGCTGTAACCGGTGTTGCCGAAGCAGATATTGGGTTTGTAGCAGCAGAAGCCGCTAGTGTTAACGGTAGCGTGGCCGTCTGCGGTGGGTAACACAGACCGGCATCGGCACAGCCCTGGTAACTCACCAACACCGAAAGCGTCTTACCAGCCGCTAAAGCGGGCACATTCTGCGCTTCCAGCACAGCACGAGCATCGTCATGAAATACCTCCATACGGCCAAAGCTGGGGTCATTTTTAAATGTTGATGGTGACAGAAACTGCAAGCCCGATAATCGCATACCCTCTGCAGGCACTTGCGCCATGCTCGCGCTCATCCTGCTCTTGTACAGGGCATACCCAGGTGCAATCACCCAACGCAAACTCAGCCGATTCTCTCCCGCAGCTACCGCCTCTAAACGAAAAGCCTGATCAACCGGCAAAAACTCTTCTTCGCTAGCAATACCGCTGAAATCCGGCACCTCTGCCTGTGCCGGCAGAATTTGCAGGCCGAGCAATAACATCATGGTCAGCAGAAAACGCATAAGACATACCTTTGTCGTGATGAGCTGATTCTAGTGAGCCTAAGGCGGACAACGATTAACGCCAGCTTAAGAACCTCTGCCAAATCACAAAAAATCCTCATGCCTTAAGGTCGCGTTAAGGATGCGCGCTCTAGTCTTGCCAGCAACCGGAGGGAAACTATGTCCACGATTCTGCATCGCCTACTGCTATTGCCTGTACTGCTATCGGCGGTGCTGTTTAGCAGCGCCCACGCCACCGCCGATCTCAATCTAGATGCCTACAAGGGCAAAGTGGTTTACATCGATTTTTGGGCCTCCTGGTGCGGCCCCTGCAAGCAATCCTTTCCGTGGATGAAAGCGATGCACGAGAAGTACAACAAGGAAGGACTGGTGATCCTGGCGGTGAATGTGGACCAGGAAAAGAAAAAAGCCGATGACTTCCTCAAAGAATTCACGCCTGATTTTCCTGTGATTTTCGATAGCACCGGCACACTGGCTACGCAATTCAAAGTACAGACTATGCCATCCAGCTACATGCTTGACCGCGAAGGAAAGCCCCGCTTCCGCCATCTTGGCTTTCATGATGGCAAACGTAATGTTTATGAAAAAGAAATTCGCGACCTGCTTTTTGATACCACCAAATCTTCTGAGGAAAAACGATGAACAAGACACTGGTGCTCGTGTTGATGGCGAGCCTTCTCGGTGCCTGCAGCTCACTCGGGGTAAAGCCCTGGGAACGTGATCTGCTGGCAAAACAATCGATGCAGTTCAATGCCTATCCAGTAGATAGCGGACTGGACGATCATATTTATTTTAGCAAGGAAGCGGCCAGTGGTGGCCGTGGATTTGGCGGGGGTGGCTGCGGATGCAACTGAAAAAATCAAAAGGCCTGACTATTGCTCATGCCATTGCCCAAGCCAGTGCGGTCCTGCTTGGCGCTACCGCTCCTCTTGTCTCTGCACATGCCGATGATCATGGCTGGCAAGTTGATACGGCGGCACTTTTTTACACGGAAAGCGATAGCCGTGTACAAGCGGCCGAACCTGTGATCAGCATGAAAAAGGACATGGGTGACGAGAAAATCCTCAACCTGAAGTTGGTACTGGACTCACTCACCGGCGCCTCACCTAACGGTGCCGCACCGGCCAATGTCGCGCAGATATTTACCGGCCCATCTGGTGGCGGCACCTACACGACACCTGCAGGTGAAATTCCTCTTGATGACGAGTTCAAGGATACCCGTGCGGCGATTTCTGCTGGTTGGCAGCAACCGATTGGCGAGAATTTGCGTCTGAATGTTGGCGGTAACATCTCCAGTGAATTCGACTTCCAATCTGTCGGTGTCAACGCAGCGATTGCCAAAGACATCAATGACAAGAACACCACACTATCCGCTGGGCTCAACCTCGAATTTGATAATATCGATCCTGTGGGCGGCTCACCCGAGCCATTTGCAACCATGGTCGATAAGGTGGCAAAAAATCTCGCGGGCGGCGCCGATACCAAGACAGTGACCGACCTGCTGCTTGGCGTCACTCAGGTCATCAACCGTAATGCTATCGTGCAAGTTAACTATTCGCTGTCGATGGCCAATGGTTACCAGAGCGACCCCTACAAGATGTTGACGGTGCTTGATGGCAGCAACAACTTGATGCTTGACCCGTCTATAGACAATACCAGTGGCTACAATCTTTACCTGTTCGAAGTGCGCCCAGACTCGCGCACCAAACACAGCCTGTATACGCAGCTAAAATACCATCTGACAAAAGATGTAATCGATGCCTCTTACCGATACACAACGGACGACTGGGGCGTTAACTCGCACACTCTTGATCTGAAATACCGTTGGGAGCTTGGCCACGCTATGTATCTGGAGCCACACGTGCGCTGGTACACCCAGACCGAGGCGGATTTCTACAAACCTTATTTGCAAGCAGGAAGTGATGTTGCCATTGTTGGCCCAACAGTCACGTCAAACTTAGATGCTGCCTCTGCAGACCCTCGGCTTGGCTCGTTTGATGCCACTACCTTTGGCGTGAAGTACGGCATCGGCCTCAGCAAAGACAGCGAGCTCAATTTCCGCATTGAGAAATACGATCAAAAAGCCAATGGCCCTGCCGCACCTGCAACGGGTGATCTGGCTGGACAGCAGCTGCAACCTGACCTCTCAGCCATGTGGCTTCAGATCGGTTATTCGTTCCGCTGGTAAAACTCGTGTGGCCGGGTTAAACAGAACACTACCTGTTTAACCCGGCCTTTTATTGGCGAACGCAATGAGCGAACTGTCCCTCACCCGTCACAACAGTCTTTGCACCGGGCGCTTTCGCGCCATGGCAAGCCCCTGTGAAATCATTCTTGATCACGATGACTTCGCCATCGCCGCGCAGCAAGTGAATGCGGCGGCGGATGAAGCTCAACGTATCGAGCAGAAACTCAGCCGTTACCGCAACGACAACATCATTCACCGCATTAACAACGCTAATGGCCAGCCTGTTACGGTGGACGAGGAAACAGCGCGTCTTATCGACTTCTCCGTCATGCTGCACAAGCTGTCTGATGGTCTTTTTGATATCACCTCCGGCGTACTGCGCCGGGCGTGGACGTTTGATGGATCAGATAACATACCAAGCAATGCCGATATCGATGCACTCTTACCGTTGGTGGGTTGGCACCGCGTGAAATGGCAAAGCCCAGTCATCCTGTTACCCCCCGGCATGGAAATTGATCTAGGTGGTATCGGTAAGGAATACGCGGTGGATCGTGTCTTTTCCCTGTTAGCAGGCATGACTGATGCGGCCCTGCTGGTGAATTTTGGAGGCGATCTGCGCGCACGCGGCCCGCGCCGCGATGGCAGTGCCTGGCAAATCGGCATTGAAACCCCCGATCAGGAAAGCACCGCAGCTGATTCCCTGTCGCTCGTCAACGGCGCGCTCGCCACCAGTGGCGATGCACGTCGCTTCCTGCTCCATGATGGCATGCGCTACAGTCACATTCTTAACCCTAAAACCGGCTGGCCCGTACACGGAGGTCCGCGATCAGCAACATTGCTGGCCGCAGACTGCGTGCAGGCTGGCATGCTGGCCACCCTGACACTGCTAGCCGGCCCCGAGGCCGAGAACTTTCTCCGCGATCAAGAAAATATTCGCTCCTGGCTTATCTGGTAACTACAGGCAATACGATATGCGATTACTGCTGGCCGAAGACGACATCATGCTGGGAGAGGCCCTGCAAGAAGCCCTGATGAAACAAGGCTTTGTTGTCGACTGGATGAAAGATGGCCATAGCGCGCTGCATGCCTTGCAGAGCGAGCATTTTGATCTGGCCATTCTTGATCTAGGCTTGCCGCGACGTGACGGCATGGAGGTTCTGAGCGAGTTACGACGCCTTGGCAACGAGCTACCTGTGCTCATCTTGACCGCGCGCGATGCGCTGGACTCTCGCGTAGCCGGGCTGGATGCCGGTGCGGATGATTACCTGCTCAAACCTTTTGACATGGCCGAGCTGTCAGCGCGCTTGCGTGCACTGCTGCGACGGCGAGCCGGTCGTGCCCAGCCTCGGTTAGTGCATGGCGACATCGAGCTGGACCCGGCCAGTCAGCAAGTCACCTTGAAAGGAGAGCCTGTCACTCTGCCCCGCCGAGAATACATGTTGCTTAAAGAGCTGCTGGATCATGCCGGTGAAGTGCTCACCCGTGATCGCCTGGAAACTTCGCTGTATGGATGGATGGATGAAGTGGAAAGCAATTCACTGGAAGTGCATGTGCATCACTTACGTAAAAAATTCCACCCCGACCTGATCCGTACTCTACGTGGGGTTGGCTACATGATCCCGAAACCCAGCTTAGGGATTGAGTCCTGATGCGCTCTATTCGTCGCCAGTTACTGCTGGCTCTTTTTGCCACACTGCTGCTGACTTTTTCTGCCTCTGGATTGGTCAGTTACTTCACTACTGCGCATGAGATACGCGAGCTGTTTGATGCACAACTAATCGAAAATGCCCGCGTCATTAAAGGCGTTATGAATCACCCGGCTCAAGAAGTTGACTGGGAACATATGCGTGACTCCCTGGGCGAAAGCCTCAACGAGGTAATATCACAAGAAGATCTACTGTCAGAAGGCCACAATTACGAAAAGAAAGTGGCGATTCAAGTATGGACACCTGACGGTAATTTAATCCTACGTTCACCTAGTGCTCCAGCGTATTCACTGGGCCCGCTGCGTCATGGCCTCTATGAACGCAAAAGCGATCACTATCATTGGTATATCTATACGTCGCAAATGCAGGCAAATGGCTTTTGGCTTATCGTGGCAGAACGCTCGGATGTTCGTACAGAGCTAACAATGAATATTGCTGCAAGCCTGATAGTGGGCAGTCTACTGGGCCTTGGCTTGGCATTATGGCTTAGTCGCCGCACGCTCAATCATGAATTAAAGCCTCTCGACGAACTGCGACACGCCATTACCCATCGCAACCCTGATCATCTCAAAGCCATCGAGTTACCGTCCCCTCGTGTTGAGCTAGCCCCTGTGGTCAGCGAGCTTAATCACTTGCTGGATCGAGTAACCACCAGCATTGAGCGCGAACGCCGATTTCTGGCCGATGCCGCTCATGAACTGCGTACCCCGCTGGCTGTACTCAAGTTGCAGGCGGAGAATGCCATTAACGCAAACGCCTCTGCCGAACAGCGCCTGCATCTTGAGCGCCTGATCAGCGGCGTTGATCGCAGCACACGCGTAGTAGAACAACTGCTCTTACTGGCAAGGCTTGATGCCAATGCCGTACCGTTTACCCCGCAGATGGTGGCGCTAGATGAGATTGCGCGCGACACGCTGGCGCAACTGGCCCCACTGGCGCATGCACGCCGACAGGAGCTCGGTCTGAGTCACGATGGTATTTCGCTAATCACCCCGGGCGAACCATCTCTGCTAGGCGCTTTACTGCGTAATCTTGTTGAGAACGCGCTTCGCCACACTTCTGAGGGCGGCGAGGTTGACGTTTCGCTTTACGAAGAAAAAGGTAACGTTATCCTGCAAGTGCGCGATAACGGGCCAGGAATTGACCCCAACCACTTAGGCGATATCACGGAGCGCTTTGTACGCAGTCACAGCCAGGACACTCAAGGCACTGGCTTGGGGCTGGCCATTGCGGCTCACATTGCCAACCTTCATCACGCCATGCTGCACTTGGCCAATCATCCTGACGGCGGACTGATCGTTACCTTGACCTTTCCTGCACGGAAGACCGCATAGCGGTACCGATCATGGCCGTCAGCATGCCGTTTATCCCTTTATCGCCTCGCCATCCGTTGCCACGCCTTGCGTTACACAGGAGCAACCCCACATCAGTTAAGACAGGGCAGGAATGCGGTATACTTGTCTTGTACTACTTGGGGGTGACATGGCTTCGACGCCGGTTATGAATCCCGAAGGGGCATGCGGAGAGGGTGACAACTCTCCTAAATCAATCGTCACAAGCAACATAGTCGCAAACGACGAAAACTACGCACTAGCAGCTTAATACCCTGCTAATGACTGAAGCGGCCTGTCCATGGGCGGTGGATGTCAGCGCAAAAAACATGGAATCGCCAGATGTCGCGCCTCGCGATTGACGGTTAAAACTCAGAGGCTCGTCTTCACTGTCCTGTCGATCGGGTTGGTGCGGATTAAATCAATAGACCGACTAAGCATGTAGAACCGAGGGCGGAGTGCTGACGGACGCGGGTTCGATCCCCGCCACCTCCACCAAAAACTAAAAATCCCAGCCT
>ERZ724527.58-NODE-58-length-49556-cov-5.151755_pt1 | contig 49556 bp, 33 predicted proteins | sample MGYA00376060_ERZ724527 | MGnify/ENA primary metagenome ERZ724527 (study PRJEB28724, sample SAMN07190886) | activated sludge metagenome | isolation source: activated sludge of sewage treatment plant in Hong Hong | place: USA: Christiansburg, Virginia | collected...
GGGAAGTTCTATTATAACACAGAAGGATATGGAAAATTTGACCATTATTATAGAAGGGTGGTAAAACCTGGTGACGAAGAAGTTCAACATCCTGGAAGCGCAGCGTAGAGCCGAAATCTGCGCAGCTTGTCCTAAAATGAAGAAGCTCCTAGAGATGTCTTATTGTTCCGAATGTGGATGCCCTCTCTCCGCGAAAACCGCGGCAATGCGTTCAAGTTGTCCAATCAATAAATGGGGTGCTTATGAAGACAAGTCATGAGTTTTCTCGAATTATAGAAGTACAAATAGGACAAAAGATAGTTACTACAATTATACGATTTAAGTCGTATATAGACGACATAACGTACGTAGAGGAGAAGCTTGATGACAAAGGTAAAAGCTATGCCAATGCTTGTGTAATACACCACAAAGATCGTGGCGAGATGCTCGTATTAGGCGAATACCAAGAATTATCCCACATAGTATTCAGGGAGAAGAATGAGAAAGGGCCCGTCGGTTTCATCGTAGAAGCCCAACCAAATAAAGATGAAAGTATTAGACCTAAAAGAAGGAAAAGTGATAGTAAGCGCGGAGGTTCTGGGAATTCCAGAGTTCGGCGCACTGTACAAAAGGGACAAAACACAGGGAAAAGCGACAGCGCTAGCTGATATTAGCTACGTCTATTATTTAGTAGACCCTAATAGCCCCTATTCTAACTATTCCGAAGACCGCAGATTGGAAATGCTTGGCCAGGATTTTTATAAGAACCCTAAGCACTTGCCAGATAAAGAAACAAAAGATGCCATTAAGAAGTATAAAGAGTTAATCGACACACCACTATTGAGGCTCTTGCGAGCCGTTGAATCTAAGATTGACGCTTTAGCTACATATTTGACAGACACACCTGTCACTGAAGAAAACCTAAAGCTCATATTAGATGTCCTGAAGAATGCGACACCTGTCGTTACAGTTGCTGGTAATACCCGTAGAGAAGCCGAGAAGGAACTTAAAGTCCGCGGCCAAGTCCGCGGTAAAATCGAAGTTGGGGACTACGAGAGATAATATATGATCGCGTTCTTATTTATTTAATTATGTTCGTAAATACACAAATATTCAGAGAAGAAGCTTTACACTTTATGAGGCATGGGTACTACTGCCCATATCCTAAAGGTACGGCAGGTTATAAGGAATACTGGGATGAGCAAACTAAACGCTGCACTGAAGGTTACACTTCAGGCGGCGTTACTATTACAGGCGTACATTATGCCTACTTAAACTTTGCTCAAATTGAGCGTTCTAAAGAAGGTTCTGTAAAGACAAAAAGCGGTAGGCTTAGGGCAGAGAAAGTATACTCTTTTCCAGACTTTTGGGATGGTGATTATGAGTACTTTCATGAGGTAGAAAAGGCTAGAGAGAATGGTGAGCATTTAATTGTAGCTAAATCAAGACGTAAAGGGTTCTCATTTAAGAATGCTTTCATGTGTGCCCACCATTATAACTTTACTAGAAAATCGCGTTCTATTATTAGCGGATTTCTATCGGACTATGCGCAAAATACCATGAATATGACCCATGACTATTTAAACTTCTTAAATGAGCATACGGCATGGCGTAAAAATAGATTGCCTGACACTAAAGATTTTGTTAGATCAGCCTTTGAGGAAGTAGAAGAAGGTGTAAAAGTAGTAAAAGGATACAAGTCTGAGATTCAGGCTATATCATTTAAAGATAACCCATTTAAATCCATCGGTAAAGGTGTTGGGTTATTCCTAATTGATGAAGCGGGTAAGTTCCCGAACTTAAAAGCAACATGGCAATTCACTAAACCAACACTTGAGTCAGGGGATGCAACCAGTGGACTAGGAATTATATTCGGTACTGGTGGTGATATGGAAGAAGGTTCTGTAGATTTTGCAGAGATGTTCTATTCTCCTGAGATATATGGCTTTAGATCATATGACAATCGTTGGGATGATGATTCTTTGGATACTAAGTGTGGTTATTTCTTTCCCGATTGGCAAAATCGTGAAGGGCATATTGATAAAGACGGTAATTCTTTAATAGAATCTGCTGTTGCCTCACAAACTATAGTAAGAGAACAGATAAAATCAAACGCAAAGACGCGTTCTACATTAACTCAGCACATATCACAGTGGCCTTTCACTCCTAGAGAGGCTTTTTTACGTGCTACAGTTAATATGTTTCCAGTAGCAGAGATCTCTGATTGGCTTTCTAAGTTAGAGTTTTCTATGAACAGTAGAGGTATACGAGGAGATTACGGTACTCTAGAGTTAACAGGACCATTTAATGTAAAATTCATAAGAGATGATAGCCTTAAGCCTATCCATAACTTCCCAGTTAAACCTGAGGATGATATAGAGGGCTGTATTGTTATTTGGGAGCACCCTACTATGGAGAATAACTCTGTTCCAAATAACCTATATATAGCAGGATGTGACCCTATAGACCAAGATGAGGCTATCTCATCTGACTCTCTAGGATCAGTGTTTATTTATAAAAAGTTCTATAAAGCAGGAGAGTCTTATCACAAGATTGTTGCTGAATTTACAGGTCGTCCTGCCTTGTTTAATGGTGGTACAGACAAATTCTATGAGACTGTAAGGCGTCTGCTTATGTACTATAACGCAAGGTGCTTATATGAGAACATGCTTAAGGGTATGAAAGTGTATTTCCAAAAGATGAATTCTCTACACTATCTTACCGAAACACCTACTATTCTTTTAGATAGAAAGATTATAAAGAACTCTATTGTTAATAGAGGTTATGGTATACACATGACGCCTGCTATTAAGCGACAGGGTGAGTTATACATTGCCGATTGGCTAGTACAGACTGTTACAGATATAGATGGGACAGAAGTACTCAGATTGCACACAATAAGATCTATACCATTACTTAAGGAGCTTGTGTCCTATGACCCTAGTCCTAAGAAAAACTACGATAGAGTTATGGCATTCATGTGTGTGCTTCTACAAAATGAGCAAGATCACGATGTTAAACCAGTCTCTATGGAAGACAGTATATTTAAAGATCCTTTCTGGGGAAGGGACTTATTCAAAAAGACATTAAAGAATGCTACCTATCCAAAAATTACCCATTATTAAAAAGACAGAAGCCTGGAGACAACAGTGTGTTGATGCTCTAGAACAGCTGTCTTATGGATCAAACTCTAAATATAGAGCTGACTTATATAGAAAACAAATTAACTATGATTTGTTTAATGGTAAATTCAGCCGAGATGACTTAGAGTATGTTGTGAATCCTTACAGTGCTACTGGAGGAAATGCAGAATTCCCTGCGCAATTACAGCACTATGATATTATATCACCTGACTTGTTACTCCTGATGGGAGAAGAGGCTAAAAGACCTTTTAACTTTAGAGTTGTGACAGAAGGTCAAGAGTCCTATAATGAAGCAATGCGTATTAAGACGCAGTTGATTAAACAGTACCTAGAGTCTAAATTGTTTGACGCAGAGACGCAAAAACCTATGGATCCTGAGCAGATAGAAAAGTACATAAAGTACACCTATAAGGATGTAAAGGAGATCTCAGCACAGTACATGCTAGACTATTTAGTACGCAAGCTTAAGCTTGAGAATAAGTTTAATGCTGGTTGGAAAGATGTATTAACAGCAGGCGAAGAAATCTATTACATAGGAGAAGCTGGTGGAGAACCTTTTGTTGAACTTTGTAACACATTAGATGTTAATTTTATTATAGACGATAACTCTGAGGATATATCTGAAGCTGATGCTATTTCGTATAAGCGTAATATGAGCTTATCTCAGATAGTAGATATGTTTGGTGAGGACTTAAAGCCTGCTGACCTGACTAAGCTACAGCAGAAGATTAGCTCATATGGTATGGGCGCTGGCCTGAATACAGGCTCTTCAGTGAATTATATTCCTACTTATGTACGTTTTCAAGCAGACGCTAATGGAGAGATTACAGGCGCGGCTAATACGGGTTCTAATGTAAGTAATTCTAATACAGGTATAACACTTACGGTATTAAGGTGTGAATGGAAATCCTTAAAGAAAGTAGGCGTTCTAACTTATATGGATGAAAATGGGACAGAACAGGAAACATTGGTACCAGAACAATATAAACCTAATGAAGGTGAAAATGTAGAATGGTTTTGGATATCTGAATGGTGGGAAGGGGTAAAGATTGCAGACGATGTATATGTAAATATTAGACCTAAACGAATCCAACGTCGTAATATGGATAACATATCTATATGTAAACCTGGCTTTGTAGGTAAGATTTATAACGCACGTAATTCGCAATCTGTCTCTCTTATAGACAGAATGAAGCCTTATCAGTATCTATATAATATAATTTACTATCGTTTAGAGCTTGCCTTAGCTAAATCATTAGGTAAGATAGCTGTTATGGACATAACACAAATACCTAGAAACGAAGGTTGGGATATTGAAAAATGGTTACACTATATCCAAGCTATGGGTATAATGTTTATAAACCCATTACAGAAGCCTGATAGTGGGGGCGAGCCTACACACTTTAACCAGTATACCACCTTAGATATGGAGACAGGTCAGTTTATAGATCGGCATGTTAATCTATTGGATAAGATAGAAGAGCGCATGTCTCAGCTTTCTGGTGTATCTAGACAAAGACGTGGGCAGATTACACAGGAAGACGGGTTAGGTACTTCTGAAAGGGCTGTAACGCAGTCTTCGCATATTACAGAGTACTGGTTTAAAAACCATAATGAAGTTAAGAAAGAAGTACTTGAGGGTCTTCTGGATGTAGCTAAGTTGCTAGTAAATGAGTCAAAAAGCCTTCAGTATATAACAGATGATATGGCTAAGGTTTTCTTTAGTGTGGATGCTGAGGACTTCAGTAATTCTAGTTACGGCTTATTTGTGTCTAATTCTACTAAAGATGAGCGTTTGCTTGAGTCTTTAAGAAGCTTATCACAAGTAGCGTTACAGTACGATAAAGCAACCCTCTCTGATATAGTGTCTATCATGGAGTCTAATAGTATAGTTGAGATTAAACGTAAACTTGAACAGGGTGAGACAGCTGCGTTTGACAGACAGATGCAACAGGCTAATGCTGGGCAAGAAGCTCAACAGGCTATGCTGCAGGCTCAAATGGAAGACAAAGAGAAGGATCGTCAGCTTAAGAAGTATGAGATAGATGAGAATAATAGAGTTAAAATCCAAGTAGAGACTATTAGAACTTATATAGGAAGCGAAGAGACTGATAAGGATGGTAGTGGCCAACCTGATCCTATAGAGCTTCAGAAGCTTGCATTGGAGCAACTTAAGATTTCCAACCAGTCTGCCGCAGAGCAATTAGGTTTCGCTAGTGAGGATAGAGCTAGAATGCATGAGTCTATGGAGAATGAAAAAGACCGTAAACTAGAGCGTGAGAAAATGCAGAATGATGTTAAAATAGCTAAAATGAAACCTAAACCAAAGCCTGCTAAAGGCAAATAAACGTTATTGGCTATAGTTAACTAACCTAAAATAGAACGCAGAGTTCTTTTTAGCATAGATATTGTAAATTAGACACACTTATATTATGGTAGAAAAAGAAACGTTCGATGTATTCAAGAATGTGCTACAAACACCCCCTGTAGCACCAGAGATTGATACAATTCAAATCGACGAAACACAAACAATCAGATTACAGGAAGACGAGCCTGTAATTGAAACTAATCTGGAAGAAGAAGTTATTGAAGATGTTCCTGTTGTAGCCTCAGAGGATACAGACAGCATTAAGGTAATAACCCAACATTTTGCGGATAAAGGGGTATTAACAGGATTTGATCCAGAGTCTATAAAGGACATGGATGATGAAGAGGCTTTCGAAACAGCAATTAGTTCAACTGTAGAAGCTAAGATTAAGGAGTATAAGGATTCTATACCAGAAGAAGCTAGGTATCTATTGGAGTATCTCGAAAATGGAGGTGATCCTAGAGCTTATGCTGATATGATGGCTAGACCTGATTATGCTAAACTTGATATTAAAGCTGAAAACAACCAGAAGCGTGTAATCCGTGACTATTTATCAGCAGCTACAAGGCTGACTCCTGAGCAAATAGAAAGAAAGATAGAACGCTATGTTGATACTGATACTCTAGAAAGTGAGGCCACTGATGCTTTGGAAGAATTGAAATTTGCACAAGAACAAGAACGCGAGTATATGCTTAAGCAACAGGCTGCCCAAAAGGAAGCTGCGCAAAAGAGCTATGACGAGTACTTGACTAAACTTAAAGCAGATATCAATACTAAGAAAGATATTGGTGGTTTTTCTATTTCTGAACCACAGAAAGCTAAGTTATATGAGCATATGACTAGACCTGTTACTAAAGACGGTAAGACTCAGCTTATACTGAATTCTGAAAAGGATCCAGACATAATGCTGAAGTATGCGTATTTAGATATGATTGGTTGGGACATCAATAAGTTGACCAAATTTGTTGAGACCAAAGTAACTAAATCTCTTAAGGACAAACTTAAATCAGGTGATACTATTACTAAAATTAAAGGATCGTCTAGCGGAGCCGGGGATACTTTTGATGCCTTTAAATCAGCTCTTGGTAAATAAAATTAAATTATGGTACAAAACGGAATAAATGGTTTACAAATTACGAGAGGACAGTGGCACTCAGGTCTGACACTGGACAACCACCTCTCACGTGCGTTTTTGACAGAACCTGTCATGGCGTCTACATTCGTTTCACAACTCTTTAACTTTCAGAATAACTTTGCATCCCCTATAGATTACCTCACTAGAGGTATGGGACGTACAATGGAATTGACCAATCGTCAATATCGTTGGCCTCTTATGGGTGATACTGAGAAAGCTGTGCGTATTGTAGGAAGAAATGGCGATACTTCAACTACTCCAGGTATTGGAGGCGGTCTGTTCCAGATCGTTGTAGAAGAGCGTCTTTTCGAATCTACTGACGTATTGGTGTTTGATGATAGAGGTTATAGAGCTCGTGTAATGCGCGATCCAGAGCAAGTTGGTAACGGCTGGCTCTTAACTCTCAAATTGACTAATCCAGATGCGGCTTACTTCATTCCTGCAAGCCAATTAACTAATGGATGTCAAGTTTCTAAAGACTACTCAACCGTATCAGAATTCTCTGATAAAGGCGGTAGCTCATACTTTGCAACTCCGTTCATGATGGAGAACCACCTCACTACTCTTCGTAAAGAATACACTGTATCACGTTCTGTGGCTACTGATGTAATGGTTATGGAGATGGTAGATCCTACAACTAAGAAGTCTTCTAAGATGTGGGTTAACTATCAAGAGTGGGTTCACATGGGACAATGGATGCGTGAGGTTGAACGTTCTTACTGGTATTCTAACTACTCAGCTGATGCTAATGGTGTTACTTCTATGAAGGGACAAAATTCATTGCCTGTTTACGAAGGTGCTGGTATCCGTGAACAAATTGCTCCTGCTAACATTCGTTACTACACTACTCTCAATGAGCGTATCATACGTGACTTCTTGATTGATCTCACTTATAACGTTTCTACTGAAGGTAACCGTAAGTTTGTTGCATTCACAGGTGAATATGGAATGGCTGAATTTGATCGTGCAATGCGTGATTCCGCCCAATTCTTCACACTGGTAGATTCTAAATTCGTAACTGGTACAGGTCAAGAACTTGCACTTGGTGGACAATTTACTACTTACAGAGGTATCAATGGTACTGAGATCACTCTCAAACACTTACCTTTGTATGACAACACTATCCATAACCGTAAGCTGCACCCAACTACTGGGCGTCCTTTGGAGTCTTATAGATTTACTATACTTGACTTTGGTGTAAATGGTGGTGAATCTAACGTAGTAAAATGCTACAAGAAAGATTCTGAATTCGTATCATGGCATATCGAAGGTTCTTGTGGACCAGGTGGTGTTAAACGCGGACAATCCGCTGCTTCTTCTTTGGATGGATATTCTGTACACTTCCTCTCTGAGGTTGGTATTATGATTAAAAATCCACTTAGTTGCGGGGAATTAATCTGTGACGCCGCTTAATAAATTTTGTGTTTTGGGTTTCGTGGGATTTGGGGCTTCGGCCCCATTTCTCTCGTTCGACGAAAAATCTCAACAAATATATGGAAAAGTTCGTAATTATTAAACCCTTAAAAAAAGCACGCTGGTCTAACTTTCAACGTTACCAGAAGTGCCGCGACACAATCGCCCCTTACTTATCACCTAAAGGAGGCGTAGAAACAGGACTCAACGATGAGGACTGTGCAACACTAGGTAAACAACTAAACGTAGATCTTAGTAGAACTTCTAAGTTTTGGCAAGACTATAAAATCGACATGGATGATAAACCTAAGATTTTGTACATAGACACCCCGGAGGGCATGCTTGCATACAAATTCATCCTGAATCACAAACGTGTAGCAAATTCAATGCTTGAACGTAATGAATGGCCTCACGCAGAATATTTCATCGAAGATGTCGAAGAAGAAGCAAAACAAGAGAATATCAAGGGACGTGTAAAAGCAGAAGCTATCAAACGTTTGGATAAGTTATCCAGAACTGAAATGGCTAATATCCTTAAGGTTGTAGGGCGCTATACAGTCGAATCTACATCTGGTGAGCTTATAGAGAAAGCTACACGTAAATTGGCTGAGGAAGAGCCTGAGCGTTTTATTTCTATTATAGATGACGCTAAGTTCCAAATGAAGCTCTTTATAGAAGACCTTATTAGACTTAAGGCCCTTAGAAAGAATGGAACGCATATTTTCTATAACGAAGTTCCAATTGGACACGATATGGAAACAGCAATCGCGTATCTTGAGGATCCTCTGAATCAACCAATCTATAAGGCCCTACGTATTCAATTAGAAGGTTCTTCTAGAAGTGGAATTGAAAAGAAAGTTAAAGCAAGCGCATAAAGATGACTGTAGCTGAAATGGCAGTGTTATTTAAGTTAGAACTTGATAAAGTTGATACTTTGTCACAGCCTAACTTTTTAGATTCTGAGATAGAGTTGATTTTCAATACATCGCAAGATTTATTGATTGCTAAGAAATACTCAGAGTTTGAAGTTAATCAGAAACGTATAGATGACTTACGAACCATCGTTAGTACCGTACCTATCGTTCCCACTGTCGTTTCTTCTACTGTCTACAGTGCAGCTTTACCTAGCGATTACTGGTTTCATTTAGCTTCTTCCACAACTGCGACTGGCACAATTTGTGGTGTATCTACTACAATAACGCTAGTCAACAGGTTATTCACATTTGATAGATTATACCAAGCTCTGAATGACCCATTCAACCAGCCTAACGAAAAGCAAGCTTTAACGTTATTTGCTGGGAACACGGTGCAGATCTATGTACAAAATGGAATAACCCCAACTAGCCTAAATCTCACTTACTTACGAAAGCCATTACGGATGAGTATAAGTGCAACGGGGGTAAATAGCCCCGTTGGTTTTACTAACCAATGCGAGCTTCCCGATCATATGCATCGTGAAGTTGTAGCAGAGTCTGTTAGGCGTACGCTTGAATCTGTCGAAAGTGTACGATATAATTCTTATCGACAGGAAAGAACTGAATAAAACTTTATATAATGAACACTAAAGTGTACAAAATGCTGGTTGCAGCCAACCAGACTGATGGAAACGGAACATCTACCTCGGGTAACGTTCTATCCTCAACTAACCCTGCTTCTGGCGTAGTAGCTATTCTTGACAATAAAAACAATGTCATGGATTCGTCTCCTACATATGCTGAGGCACTTGCGTCTGGCCCTTCTATTTTTATAGGACAAGGTCAGGGTTCAGGTAAATATCCAATCCTTTCTTCTCCTATTCAATTGAGTAATATTAGAGGTGCTGTATTGGGTCTTTATGCTCCTGCTGCTCGTCAAACCACAATCGTTGGTTATAACAGAGTACTTGCTGCTGGTAATATTGAACCTAACGCATCTTCTACTGATACCAAGATGTATGTAATGCACATTGCATTCCTTGGAGATAAAGAAAACTATAGTAATAGAACTGATTATAGAACATATCAATACGTTGCTGCAGCGTCTGCTACACAACGTGATATCGCTATCTATTTCGCTAATCGTATCAACCAAGATGGTGTAGCTAAAGCTACTGCTATCGTTGTGGGAGATGGTACCGGTGTTGCTGCCGCTACTTCAACTACTCCGTTGATTATAGGTGGTACAGGTGCTACAAACTATGGTATTGAAATTACTTCTAATGGACAGCCAGCTTGGGAAAGCTTTAATGCCCCATTCATGGATTTCTTCAAAGTGTCTCTCGATACTGGTTTCACTACCGCTACTGAGATTTCTACTGTACAAGAGCATGTTAAAGGTAATGGTACTTTGCAACATATTCGTGAACTCGAATATAACGCACAAGGTTGGGATGGTCTTACTAATCGTAATAAATTCCCTTTCCCTACTCCAGCTTCTTTCGTATCAACAACTGGATTTACTCTTGCTGTAACTCCTACCGCTACTGTAGTACAAGGTAGTGATTCTGTAACATTCTCTGCGACTGTTGCGGCTATCCTTTTGCCTGGTGACATCATCACTATTAACGGTGAAACTTGTGAGATTAAATACTTTGTAAGTGCTACTGTAGCTATCATGACTGCTCCAATCGTTCAGACTGGTGCTGCCGCTTTGACAGTTACTCGTGTAGTCGGTTACAATCTTTTGGTTATTGAGCACGTTGACGAGCACATTGGTGGAGAACTTCAACAACTGAAGTCTTCTAACTGGTTGACTACTTTCGTAGCACTTCCATACAATGCCAATGCTGCAGGAGCACGTACAGCACATCCTATTGAAGCAGATCTTGTAGCAGTTCTTACAGGCGCTCCAATTGGCTTGACTGCTATTCCTACTGTAACAATGTCTGATGGTAACTAATTTTACCATATAGATTGAAAATTGTATTAACAGCAACGGGGCGTATTGGCATCAGCTGGTACGCCCTTATTGCTAAGTAACCCTTAATAATGGCATTAGAAGTAAATATATCTGTTTCACAGAACTCTAGCTGTAAAAGCTTTGCAGTCTATGACATAACAGGCCCTTATAATTCCATATCCAATCCAACAGGATATGGCGGCACGAACTTAGATCTAACTGATTTAGATTCAGCGCAGCTAATAGTAACTCCTCCTGGGAGCTCTACTACTTATACAATAGATTTAGCTGTACCTATAACTACTATTCCGTCCGAGTCTTCTGATGTTCGCCACATTATCTCTAATACAGATGTTGGGCTGTCTTCAGCCGACTCTTTATCAGATGGCTTATGGACAGTTGAATATCTAGTAAATATAACTGACTCGAGCTCACCCTCAGGTACTACGCAAGTTACTGCTACGGCAACTTGCTTTTTTTATTGTACAGTAAAGTGTTGTGTAGACAAACTAGTTGCGGCAGTGGACTTTGAAAGTTGCTGCACAGAACCCTTTGATATGATGACCACAATTAGGGCATATATAGCATTGCGTTCTCTTAAATTAGCTGTAGCGTGTAATAAAGTAAATAAAGCCAATGCTATACTAGCAAGGCTTCAGAAATTGTGTTTAACCTCAAGTTGTAATTGTTAATGATAGATTTAAACTTAGCTCGGATCACATTTGAATCCTCAGAAGAACTTCCTTTACAGAAACCCACAGGGTTTATCTCTAAGAGAGATGTAATGGTTGTAGTACCTACTATGAAGGCTTATTACTATGACGTTACCTGGATTGAAATACCAGGCTTATTTGGTGTTCCAGGTCCTGTAGGTGCTACTGGGCCAATGGGTATACGAGGAGAAAAAGGAGATAAAGGAGATCCAGGAGCAAACGGTATGAATGGTTTACCTGGTGCAAAAGGAGATAAAGGCGACAAAGGCGATCCAGGTCCCCAAGGCCCACAAGGTATCCCAGGAACATCTGGTACTGGAGGCGCTAATGTAGGCAATGTTCGTTGGATAACCAATGAAGCGGATCTACGTGCAGCTATTGCAAATACTTCTATTAGAAGCATACATTTAGCTAATAACATCACACTAACACAACCACTAGTACTAGCCGCTAACTATTCTAAAATACTCGAGATAGAAGGGCATGGTTTCTCTATAACTTCACCTGTAGCAGTCTTCACAAGATCGTATAATAGCTTATCAGAAGCTAATGCTGGTATAGACCTACAGTTGCGTGTACGGAACGTAGATTTTATATCTACCTCAAATAGAACGCAGCATTGTTTTGACATACAAGCTATGTATGGAGCTAAGATCGAAGGTTGTAGATTCTCTAACTTTTCTTCTGCTTTTAAAGGAGGATGGACTATGGGAACAATCATAGAGCAATGTTACTTCTGGGAAAACAATATTTCCGTAGAATTAGACTATGCTCGCTTTACAGGAGGTTCAAACAGCGCTTCTCAATGTAATCACTCTACTATAAAAGACTGTAAGTTCAGACATTCTGCAGGTCAATTTGGCGCTATTAAGGCAACTGCTGTTTCAGGCCTTGTCATAGACCATTGTATATTTGAAGGTGTTCAAAATGGACCACAATACGAAGTATACTTTGATGATAATAGCTCAAACGTTGTCAAAGAAGTAACTATTAAAAACTGTCACGTTGAACAACAAGCAAGCATAGCTGCGTTCTATATTAGATTAAAGGACGGGTATGCTAAAGTTAGTGCCATCTACAGTCAATATGATATGAATCTAATCTCATTTGAATCATCTGCATATGCTAAACTAATAGTTACAGACGTACCTTATCTTACATCAGGTACTAAGTTCACAAACATTAACTCTGCTGGTCGTTGGAAATTTGTAAATCCACCTGCTACATTTAGTGTTACTGACACAACCAGATGGAACGGCCCTTTACCAACATATTTGGCAATAGAAGGCTGGGATCCAAATGGACAAAAAGCATATACACAAGGTATAACTATTAAATAATGGCTTGCGAAGATTGTAATTCAAATCAACTAGGCTCTGGTGGGATAGGTCCCGCTGGGGTCTCTGTTGTTTCAGCTCAGGTAGTAAATGGCTACTTAGAGCTGACTATGTCTAATGGTACTGTAATAACTGCAGGAATAGTTGTAGGTCCTACTGGTTCACAAGGACTAACTGGACCGCAAGGTCCTATAGGCTTAACCGGGCCACAGGGTCCAACTGGGGCTACAGGAGCAAATGGTGCCGATGGGGCTCCAGGCGCAACGGGACCACAAGGTCCTCAAGGTCCAATTGGTCCTCGTGGATTAACTGGAGCGCAAGGTCCTGCTGGTCCCCAAGGACCTACAGGTGCTACCGGACCTCAAGGCGCACAAGGGCAGTCTTTTCTTCCTGATGAGAATGGTATCTTTAACGAAGCAAAGCGTTTGTCTATACAGTCAAGCTCAGGTGCCTCTAGTACAGACTCTTACCTATTCTTAGTGTCCACAGATGCACGAACCGCACCTGAACGAGCTGCTGGTCCAGCGCCTATAAATCTCGATGTCTCAGCGCATATAATAGGCTGGGATGGCACAGTATGGACTGACTACGGTGTTACTGGTTTAACAGGCCCTGCGGGTGCCACTGGTGCTACAGGACCTCAGGGGGCTACTGGAGCTGCGGGGCCAACAGGTGCTACTGGTCCTGCCGGACCTACGGGCCCTCAAGGCCCTATAGGAGCAACAGGCGCTGCTGGTGCAACGGGAGCCGCTGGTCCCACTGGGGCAACTGGCCCGACTGGCCCACAAGGCCCAGCAGGTGCAAATGCTGCGGGAAGTAACTATGTTGAAGACTTAGGAGCCATCGGTGATGGTACAGTTATATATATAAAGGATGCAATTAATCCAGTAACAGGATTAGCTTATGGTACATCTGGCGCAGCCTTAACAGCTGCTGAAGCACGTTGGACACACGTTAGACGTAGATGGTCTGTTGATACCGTTACTATAACTACAGCTGTAAATGGTTACACATATACCATAACAAGTAGTACAACATTCGGAACAAAGAACTATACTGCAGGTGGTGCTGACACAACTACTACTATTGCTACAGCACTAAAGAACGCGATTAACTCAAGCAGTGCCACAGGTATAGACCGTTGTGCAACATCTTCTGGTGCTGTTATTACAGTCTACACAAAGTCAGCTACGGCGCTTTCTATATCAGGATTAAATATGACATCTTCTAGATCCGCTACTTTCGGAGGGTCTATTATAAATATGTCCACAGATACCATTGACTGGGTTGCGGCGCAAGAAGCCATTTACAGGGCTGAGGACGGTGAAGATTATGCCGTGCTTAACTTCGGTAACGGTAAACATTATCGTTTATCTAGAGGGCTAGAAATGCCTATCTCAGTAGGCTCTAGGGAGTTCCAGAACTTCTCAATACGTGGTAATGGTGCTACATTAGAACCAGCAACTACAGCTAGGATGAAGATAATATATAGGGACATACCGGCACAGCACCATGCTTTAAATGGTATACAAAGTTACTTGCCTGAGATTTATATAGAGAATCTACGTTTCCAACAAGAGGTACATACTACACGTGATACTACCGTATCTAGTCAAAGTGTGGGTATAATGCTTATGGGGTATAAATGTAATGTATCTAGATGTTATTTCTATGGCGGTGATATAGGATTAGATTATCAATTCGGTCTTCAGTGCAAGGCTTCAGAGTGTACCTTTGCATATCAAACTCTTTATGGGTGTGCTGTTCGTAATGGTCAATGGGATGGTGCTGGATTGGCAAACGCTCAATCAAACGGTACTATTATAGAAGATTGTAGGTTTTTGTTGTTAGACAGAAATAACTTTACTTCTCCTGGTCAATTCGCAGGCGCTTATATCGTAGGTGCTTCTGATTGTGAGATACGCGGTACTATCTTAGAAGGTGCTGAAGGATCTAGACACGGTGAATCAAGTAGCTCTGTTCTTATTGGTACAGGCGCTAAAACCTTTACTACATCTGCTGGGTTGTCGTATACTGCAGGACAGAACATTATAGCTTGGAATAGTCCTAATAATACTATGACTGGTACGGTTACTAGCTATGTGGGTACCACTCTTATACTAAATATAGCTTCTGTCACTGGTTCTGGCACGTTGGCTTCTTGGTCATTTATACGTGGCAACAGAGTTGAATACGGTATTTATAACGATGGATTAGGGGCATCAGTAGTAAAAGACTTCACTATTCACAATGTACATATTGAGAAGGAGATGCAATTTTATGCTATGAAGATTATAGGTAACCCAGACCAACAGACTAGAATAAGTAAAATATGTCTTATTGCAACTAGAAACTTCTGTAAGCTTGTAGAACATGGCCCTGGTTATGGTGGTGTATCTAGGCTTATTCTGGAGAATTTCCCATACCAACCTCCTACTGGGTTTGTTATTTTTAAGAATATAGGAAGTGGTGGTATATGGAAAATATACAACGTTATGACAGACGCGCCTATTCCAGCTGCAACTTCTCCTTATACTGGAGCTAATGATTGGCTTAATATTTCTAGGGCCGACATATGGGATCTTACAAGTGGTGGGTCTAGACCAATTACATCTCGTTTTTACGCAGAACACATTATAGCTTAATCAATGACAGCAAACGATATAACAAACGCTTTAACGCGTGCTAAATGCTGCCTAGCAGATATGACCCATAAATTAGGGTTAAAGCAGGCACAGGGTATAAAGGACACATGTCTTGAGAATAAGACTATACTGCTTTCTATGTACATAGAGGCTTTGGATAATGTATTGGATTGTAATTCAGGTGAACCAGCAAATCCTTCTGGTAACTCTTGTAATTTAAATGCGCTGTCTGGTGGTTATTGCTATGACTCATTGAGTGATACTGTCTATGTTATAGTAGCTGCTGGTAATGCCGCTGCTGTTCCTTATACTGATTATTATTTTGAATATGCTTTTGGCCCAAGCTCTTCTGGTCCTTGGACTGTAGTAACTGGGTATAATACATATTATGCTATCATACCTGATGTTGACGGTGTTACTAATACATACTTACGTATCAGAATGTACTGTAACGTAGGAGACGCTGGATTCAGAGAAGAGATTGTAGACTACCGTGTATATCCACCTGAATTTGATGCTGTAACTTTTGGTTATTGGAGAAGTACTTTTGATCCTTCTAATAGTGTTATAGACGCTAATTGGACTGTCAGAGACAATGATACAATCACTGTATCCAATCTTAATACTGAATTTATCATATCTTCATTTAGAGTTAATGGTGTTACTATTGCATCTAACGTGCAGAGTTTTACTGCTGTAGCAGGCACTGACTTCGTAGATGGTGATATTATTACTATATTCTTTGAATATATAGGTAGAGGGCATCCTTTACCTTGTTTCTTGTATCGTCTTATAAATGTAACGGTTGTACCTGATCCAGTCATTGTGCCTTCTCCAGCCAGTGCTGTTATGTGTCCTGGTGGTGATGTTGAGTTAAGTGTTACTAATTATGCGTATGACACGTACCTTTGGTCTACTGGTGAGACTACTGATACTATTACTGTTACAGACCCAGGTGTTTATTCAGTATTGGTTTCTTCTGGTTCTGTAACTAATCTTATAGACTATCAGACTATTACTGATGATGGTATAAATCCTCAGTTTATAATCTACAACAATAACACATCTGCTGAATTGGCTAGTAATGCTTATAGATGTGATGGTGGAGTATCTGTGCTTGCTGATATAGAGATTGCAGAGTTAACTGGTGTAAGCACTGTAGGTGCTACTGTTTCTTACTATATAAGTGCAGGTGAGGTTGTTACAGGTGTGGCTTATCCAGCTACCAGTGATTTAACTAGTAGTGGTTATGGGTTATATGCTTTAATAACACTTTCAAATGGTTGTACATATCAAACACCTGTATACAATGAATACGTGCTAAATTCTGTTGTACATAGTAACGTATTTGTAGGAAATTGTACATGTAATGGTATAGCTGACGGTTCTTTTGTAGCGACTCCTGCTCAGCTAACTGTAGGATTGGCGACACTTGTAGATATTGATTTTGAGTTATATGATTCAGGTTTATCTTTAGTAGATTCTTCTACAGGGTTAGCTTATGGGTATACTGGATTAGCTGCAGGTAGCTATACGCTTGAGATGACAGAAAATTGGTCTAACGGAACAAGTTGTACTTTAAGTACAGTTAGTATAACTGTTACTGAACCAGCTGCTTTGGTTATAGGCGGTACGCACATACCGCAGGTATGCTATGACGGCGTTAATTCTGGTAGTATAGATATTACTATATCTGGTGGTACCGGCCCATATGATGTATACTTCGATACTATTGAAGTGCTAAGTAATGTTTCAAGTCCAGTAAACTATCCTATTAATACTATAATACCTGATGATACTTATCCTCTTTCTGTAGTAGATGCTAATGGTTGTACTTATGACCATACTGTTGTAGTTATTAACCCAGAAGAGATAGGGGCTACATATGGTACTAGAGTTGGGGTAGTCGATCTCTTATCTATTTCAGGTGGGGTAGCACCATATGCAAGCGCTGAATTATATGACTCTAGCTTTGTTTCAGTGGGCTTCTTTAATACAGCTTCTTTACCTGCTTCAATAGGAGCTTTAACTCCAGGTGATTATTATATATTAATTACCGATACTAATGAGTGCGTTAAATCGTTTGGACCTATAACTGTTTCTTAATTATGAATTTATGTTGCTTAACTGAAGAAGAAGTGCAGAACATTATAGAGCATATATATGATCTATGTGACTGTTGTGAGACAGATATCTATGATGATACGCTGTTTGATGATTTATCTTTTGATGATATAACAGACCAATATGACTAACGCTGGTTACATCTCTACTACTCAGGCTGCTGTCCTTAATGGACCTGCTACTGTTATTACTATTTCTATAGTAAATATAACTGCGGCGTTACGTACATGTAATATGTATGTCAGAAAAGTAGACAGTGAGTTTAATGCTGTTTATCAACAGATACCTACTGATTTTGAATTAGATGATGGTGAGATGCTTATATCATCTGTGCCTTTAGATTTAGGTCCCGCGGACAGCCTAGAGCTAGTCTGTGACTTAGATGATTCACTTGTTTATACTATAGTCTATGTTTAGTTTTGTAGTATACGATAAGTTTGGTATAGTTAAAGCAAGTAGCCCTACCAAGACTCTGCGTTCTAATTCTCTTAGGTTTGCTAAGTATAGTAAGTTTGGCGAACTAATGGTTACTGGAGGTGGTGGTGGTGGTGCTACTGTTACGTCTGGTACTTTTAACATAGACTTTGGTACTGGTGATTCATATGTTACTACAACTGTATCTGATACCAATATAAATGGAACAAGTGATCTAATAACATTCGTGCCTAACTCTAGAGCAGAAGACTTTGCTGTTGAGGACATACAACTAACTGTTACAGCCTCTGTGGCAGCTACAAGTTTTACGGTTGCAGCATATGCGCCTAATACATCCAATGGAATTTATTCAATTAAATATACACTTATAAACTAATGGCAGTTGAAATTAAAGGTGGTGCTACTACTAATGAAGCAGAAGTAAACACCAGTAATCAGTTACAAGTAATAACAGGATTCGCAGATTCACCAGCAACAGTTGGGGCTATTAGACTATTCTCAGAGAATGACCCTGGTGCTACGCCAGCAGATGCTTTCCTGGTTAGTCCAGAAACTGACAGCGATTATAGACTTAGAATGTCTCAAGATAGTCAGTTAGATAACGAAATATTTAACTATACAGCGCAGAATACAGGTAAGTTTTTATATAGAAACACTACCATGACTAATGTGTGGAATGCCGCTGGATTAAATACAAATGGCACAAGTATTACTACTACTGGTACAGGTACTATTGTGCAAGGTTATTCTATGTACCCTCTATTAGGTAGTACGCAACTTTATGTTGAAATGGAGTTAAGCTTTTCACAACAACCTACTGCCAATACAGTAGTTGATTTTGGTATTGCGCTAGCAGCAGCGGCTTGGCCTTATGCTGCTACAGATGGCATTTATTTTAGATTATCTTCAGCCGGTATCTCTGGTATAACTAACTATAATACTACTGAGACTAATACAGGCATTATGAGCTTCTCTTATAACAATAATGAGAAGTACCAGTTTATAATTGCTGTTTCTACTAAAGAGGTTTTATTTTGGATAAATAATGAACTTAAGGGTAGAATACCAACACCTGTTGGACAGGGAGCTCCTTTCATGGCTGCTGCTGTCCCCTTCCACTTTAGACATGCTATAAGTGGTGGTGCCGCCGGAACAGCCTTTTCTGCGGTACTAAACTCATATGCTATTAATCTATCTGGTGTTAATATAGCAGATAAGATGAGCACTGTTGGTAATAGAATGTACGGTAGCTACCAAGGTTTATCTGGTAATACAATGGGTTCTTTGGCTAACTACGCTAATAGTACAAACCCTACACCCGCTGTTCCAACTAACACCTCTGCTGCTTTGGGTACTGGGCTAGGCGGTCAATTCTGGGAAACAGATACGTTAGCAGTAACAACAGATGGTATTATCTGTTCGTATCAGGTACTTGCGGGTACCGCAAACGTGCAAGGAAGAAGGCTCGTACTTCGAGGTGTGAACATACAGTCCTTTGTGCAAACAGCGCTTACAGGCGGTGGTTATGTTGCACAATGGTCATTAGCTTTTGGTGGTACGCAAGTAACTATGGCTACTATTGAGGCCGCGACAGCTAAATCACCTAGAAGGGTGGGGCTTGGGCTACAAACTGTAGCAGCAGCTGCGGCTGCACTTACGTTACTTGCGCCTATACAAATGAATTTTGATTCTCCTATTTATGTTAATCCTGGAGAGTTTATTGCAATAGTTAAGAAAAAGATAGGAACAGCCCCTTCTGCTGGTGTTATAGGACATCTTATAACATTAGACTATGGATGGGAATAAAATATATAGAGTATGTTTGGAGAGATTTACGCGTATTTAACGTTGCTAAATATAATACTAGGGATAATAGCTGCATTGGCAGTTAGTCCATTAGTTAAGTTAATTAAAAATTTATACAATAAAATGAAGGACATTTATACACTATCTTCAAGATTGAAGAAATTAGATGATATACATGCCCAGTTACTGCCTAATGGTGGGTCAAGTGTAAGAGATTCGATTGATAGAATAGAGCGGAAGCTTTCGTTTAACACTGAGTGGATACGACTATCAGATAGAGATTCTGGTAGAATAGTATTTCACTTAGATGCTAATGGTGATTTAGAATGGGCAAATATGGGATTCTTACAGTTATTTGATTTAGAGCTGCAAGATGCACTAGGACAGGGTTGGTTATCTAAAATAGAACGCAGTTTTTATTTGAATGTTTCACAAGAATTAGAATCCGCATTGGATGATAATAGAGATATTAATATTAACTTTGAGATTGATTCTATTTCATACCATTTACAATGTAAGATACTAAAGAATAAAAACGTTCGCTTTGGTTATCTTGGTATAATAACAAAGAACGCAAAAAGCTAGATGAGCAAACTTGGTAATATCCTAGGTAACGTTTTTGGCGCGGGCGCTGAGAAAGTTATAGGCTCCGTAGGAGCAATCATAGATGATGTAGTAACAACTAAAGAAGAACGAGAAGCTTTAAAGCTTGAGGTTCAGAAAGAGATTAATAGAAACCTAGAAGCGTTAGCATCGCAGGCTTTGACAGAGACTGAGTTAGAATACAAGGAAATGGATTCGGCTAGGTCTAGAGAAGTTGAACTGGCTAAAGCAGGCGCTAAAGACACAGTTCCTTCCGTGCTGGCTTACCTTGCTGTTGGCGGGTTTTGGTCTATAATTATATTTCTTCTAATCTTTGGGTTTGGCGCACTTTCTGTAGAACAAGCTTTACTTGTTGGTGGTCTGATTGGAACTTTAGGATCCAATAGCACCACAGTATATAACTACTACTTCGGATCTTCCTCCGGGTCACGTAGAAAATCAGAAGAAATGGAAGAACTTCGTAAACAATTAACTGATGGTAAACCTAAGAGTGGAGCGTAGAATATTCACAGATGATGTGACTATAGGTGAGCTCTATGTAAATGATGAGTTTATGTGTTATACTTTAGAGGATGCTGTAAGAGATATCAAAGTTTATGGTAAGACAGCTATACCTAAAGGTACATATAAGGTAATATTTAATATGTCTAATAGGTTCAAGCGTAGAATGCCGTTACTGTTAAAGGTACCTAACTACGAAGGTGTTAGGATTCATGCGGGTAATACACACGTAGATACAGATGGCTGTATCATATTAGGCTTAGGGTTAGCTCGACATGCTGATTCTAGGTTTGATTGGACTGTAACACAGTCTAGACTAGCAATAGAAAAGTTTAATGCTGCTGTGGATAACGGCGAAGAAGTGGAAATAACGATCATCAATAAAGCTGACGACTTAGGAAAATAAAGATGGCAAGAGCATTAGTAAATAAAGTAACTTTCACAGCGGGCTGGGTCCTCGTTGAAGGTAGCGTTTGTAAAGATGGACGCAAAGTTAAAGTCATGAAGACAAACTATCATGATGAAAATAATCAAGTAGATGTTCTTATTAAATTGCTAGTAGCATTTAAAGAAGAAGCAGATGTTATGGACCTCGACGAAGTAGCATCTGGAGGTGCTATCGTAGTTGGCAAATGTAAGATGGATGATACTGGAAGCTGTAATTGTATGCGTTAATTATGCTGACTTCTTAGCACATACTCTACCTTATAATAAAACCTTATTCAATAAGCTCGTAGTTGTTACAGATACAAAAGATCTAGACACTAAGCGCGTATGTGAGTACCATCACGTAGAGTGTGTTCAGACGGATGTGTTCTACGAGAACGGCGATACTTTTAATAAAGGTAAAGGTATAAACGAGGGCCTTAAGCGTTTATCATGCGGGGAATGGGTTGTACAGTTAGATGCCGATATTTACCTACCACCATTAACGCGTTTTATATTAGATAAGTTAGAGCTAGATCCTGAAACAATCTATGGTATGGATAGGCTTATGTGTCCATCTTATAAGGCTTGGATTAAGTTTCTAGAGAAACCTAGGCCTATACAAGAAGCGTATATCTATATTCATCCAACAGCTTTCCCTGTTGGTGTACGAATAGCAGAATATATGTCTAAAGGTTATGAGCCTATTGGGTACTTTCAAATGTGGAATCCATCTGCAACAGGAATAAAAGACTATCCTACACAGCATGGCAAGGCCGACAGAACAGATGTTCTACACGCTAAAAAGTTCCCTAGACTGAAGAGGCAGCTTATTCCTGAGTTATTGTGTATACATTTAGACTCAGAGAATAGCACTGTTATTAAGATGGGTAAGAATTGGAATGGTAGACAAACTGCGTTGTTCTCTATTGACTACCTATTGTCTCCTATTGTTACTACAGCTTGCGGTTATCAGAAAGGATTTTGGAGAAAACTTTTATGTTACCTTCAAGTCTTTATTGGCAAGCTTTTTGCGAAATAGTATGGCAAATATAGTAATGAAAGGTAGCGTAGAAATACAAGAAGAACTTAAGAGACTGCAGTCTTTACTGCTTTCTAAGAATGAAGCATATGGTGATTCGGCATTAAGATACGGGGCAGTGTTTCCTATATCTCCAGAAGAATCCATAAAGAGTAGAATTAACGATAAGATAGCCAGGATTATCAATAAAGGGTTGGATGATAAAACAGAAGACACCGTTGATGATCTTATAGGCTATCTTGTTCTTTTAAACATATCTAGGAAAGTATGCAGAACTTGTAATGTAAAACTTACAGATCCTAGCCCTTATTGTTCTGCTAATATACATACTTATAATAATGAAATATAAATATATGGCAACACAAATAGTAACTTCTGGTTATGTACAAAGTGGTACTACTACATGGCAACCTATGGGCCAGTGGTCAGGTCTTACAACTTTAGGTCCTATTAGCGCAGGTCCTGTAGTTGGTCCTGGTATACAAGGTACCTACGCTAATTTAACCAGTATATCTGATCTAATGAATGAGATGTTAACTGATGAGTCTGTTAAAATGGTAACAGATGAGACACTACTTAAGGTTAGAATGCTGTTAAACAAAGAGGCTATAGAGCGAGGCCTTACCACTGAAAAACTTGGCTCTTTAAAACTTAATTTCGACTAATGTCAAATCAGGAAATACGAGACTTCCTTAATAAGAACCCAGAGTTCTTGTTTCAATCAAAACACACAGAAGTTGCAAAGTTGTTTAATGTTACCGCTGAAAGAGTTAGAGGTATCGCTAGACGTATGAAGAACAATATGCCGCCACCACAACTAGGTAAGATTACAGTAAACAATAGTAGAACGCAAGTATCTAGAGCATTCACAGGAGGTGATCCAGAGAACGTACTAGTTATAGGTGACTTACACGCACCTTTTATCTTAGATGGCTATCTAGACTTCTGCAGAAGAACACAGGAAGAGTATAACTGTGGTACAGTAGTACAAATAGGTGACTTAACAGATGGGCATAGTTACTCCTATCATGAGCATGATCCTGATGGTATGTCTGTAGGAGCAGAATATAATGCCGCTAAAGATCAATTAGCTAAGTTATTCCAAATGTTCCCTAAGGCTTACTGTACTCTTGGTAACCATGATATGCTACCATTTAGAAAAGCTAAGACGGCAGGGTTATCTAAAGCCTTCATGAAGACCCCTAATGATATATGGGGAGCTCCTCCAGGTTGGACATTCTGCACAGAAGTAGAAATCAATGGGGTTCTATATACCCACGGTACGGGAAGCTCAGGCCCTAATGGCGCCTTTAATCGTGCTAAGGATTCTAGAACTAATTTAGTAATGGGCCATACTCATAGCTTCAGTAGCGTACAATACGCTGCGTCCCATAAGGATTTAATTTGGGCTATGCAAATTGGTTGTGGTATAGACAGATCAGCCTACGCTTTCGAATATGGCGAGACTTTTGCAAAGAAACCCATCATAAGCTGTGGAGTTGTTCTGAATAGCGGTAAACTACCAGTGGTACTAACAATGCCACTCGTTTGATAAACCAAACCATTTGGGGCCCTTGAGGACTTGCTCGCTGCCTAATACTTAAGGCCCCATTTGGTTATGGAAGAGAACGACGTAAAAGTAACTCAACTATTAGACGACTATCATTTAGTTGAGACTCCTACAAAGTTTATAGTGTACGAGCATTTGTATACTAAAGCTCTTAGGACTAGAAGGTTTATAGTCAGAAAGAATAGTGAAATAAAAGATGCCGACGCGGTATTAACAATGTGGGTGGCATCGCAAAATTAAAAAGAAATGGCAAAGAAGAAAGGTTCGAAAAAGAAATGTTAAGTGGTCGTGATTTATATACGATTGCGTTCTTATTTATATTATTAAAATGGCTACATTAAAAGAGATTAACTTCAATATACGAAATCTCATCCGTGGTGGTATTCTATCAGACGATGAAAGGATATCAGAAGCGCAGATGGATTTCATTATACATTCTGTCCGTGCTATGTTTATCAAACAAGCTGTGGATAAGAATCAGTATATTTCACCAGACACATACCAACCTACGTGCATAGATCTTACTATCGTAGATAAATCAGAATGTCCTGAGATAAAGACTAACTGCGTAATACTAAGATCAATAGATAAGATACCAGGTATATTAAGAGCTAATAAAGGACTACAGGTACAGGAAATAACAGCCTTAGATGGTTCTATATCATTTCCCCTAATACCAATGTCGCGTTCTAAATGGAGAAGTTATAATAAGTATACTTCTAATGAAAAGGTAGCATATCTAAAGAATGGATACTTGTATCTTACTAATGATGTGCTTCAAGAGAAAGTAGCTGTATCGGCTATCTTTGAGAATCCTGTAGACGCTGCTTCCTTATCTTGTGCTTTATCTACAGACGCCTACCCATTATCTACGGATATGATAGATGGCATAACAACCTATATAGTACGTAACATAGCCATATTCCCTTTAGTTATGAAAACAGATGAGCTTAACGATGCCAATGGCGGTATTGCGAATGCTCCTAAAGTTGTAGGCAATGCAGTTCAAGAAACCCAAGAAAGGTAAGACTAAGGCGCCTAACGCTAAAACACTTAGGCACGCATACTATAGGTACATAAAAGGAGTACCTACTGATAGTGCTTATAGAGTACCTGAAGCTGTATATACTGGCATATGCGCTAGTATCAACGAGCAGATGATGAAAGCTGTTATAGAACTAGATGTTATGGAATATAGCTTAGGCCCTTACATAGGTAAGCTTATGCCAGTTAAACGTAAAACTTCCACAGAGAAGCAACGTGTTAACTGGAATCTATCTAAGAAGTACGGCAAGCTTATCTATCATGATAACAGACACACTAATGGTTTCTATTGCTCCCTAGTTTGGATGAAGAGCAATGTGCTACCATCTAAGAAGTTTGTTAAGTTCCAACCACTGCGAAGACATGATCGTTATATGTCTAATCTATTCGCAGCTAAAAAAATTGATTATCCTGCCCACAAATCTAAGTGGGCTAACAAATACTAATAATGAGGAAATTCATTTCTATAAAATATATCATAGAATCAGTGTTCAGGGACCTAGACTTAGAGCGTGAGCCTAACTGGTTAGACTGGATAGAATGGAGTGCTGAAGCACTAGATTATATAAACGCTTCTATGCAGTATGTGATTAAGAGTACTGATAACTGCGATATGCCTGTTATAGAAATAACTTGTCATAAAGGTAAGCTACCTGCAGACTTCTACGCTCCTATAGAACCTATCATGATGAATGGTAAGGCTTTACTACCACAGAATAACGCTAAGATCTATGCTTCATATGTATCAGCGTCGACACAAGCTACTTATAACAATACCCCTGTGGATGCTACATTAGCCCCTAGAATCGTAACAACTTCAGAATCAAATGGTACTGATTATTATACTATTATTGATGACTGTATTTATACATCAATACCATCGGGAACTCTAAACTTAGATTACTTCGCAATACCTTTAGACGAAGATGGATACCCTAAGATACCTGATACATACTTCTATAGAGAAGCTATTAAAGCCTATATAACGTATCGCCTCTATCACCCTAAGTGGTTGACTGGTTCTATAACAGATCGTGTATTCTATGAGGTTAAAAACCGTTGGGTATACCTTTCTCAAGCCGCTAGAGCAGAAGCAAACTCGCCTTCTGTTGGTGAAATGGAAAAGCTTAAACGTCAATGGATAAGATTGATTCCTAACTTAAATGCCTTCGATAAAGGCTTCCGAGATCTAAACTCTACACAAAACTTAAACTTAAATCCATAATGAATTATACTATAAATAAAGGTAGCCATTATCCAACTAAAAGATGCCTGTTACCCTGCGGCGGTAAGAACAATCGTACTGCTATGTCTGCTTTAGTTTCTTTTGATGAGACGTGCTTCTATGATCCTGCTGTATTAGGAACAGATGCTGGAGATATAAACAAACTATTTGGCTATAGCTACGGCTATTTTAACACAGACTCTGTACGCGTAGGCTGGAGATCTAAGAAAGACTATATAGAACTATTCATATATTTACACGTGGGTGGTAAACGGTATATACCTTCTCAAAAGCATAAGCTTAACTACCAAGTCACAAAGAATGAGATTGTAGCATTATTCTTAAATAATACAGAGAATTCAGCGAAGTTAACAATTGTACCAAGTGACTTAAGTAAAACAGAGACAATAACAGTTGATTATCCACATTCAGGTGTAGCCTTTGGATGGCAACAAGGTATTTACTTTGGAGGAAATAAGACTGCGCCTAACACAATGTATATTGCATTAGAAATAGATAAGCTTTAATGAAAGAGCATTTAAACACATTTAACAAAGGTATGAACGCCGATCTTACTAAGATCGCGCCTGACTATTCTCAAAGTATATTGAATGGTACTAACATACGTATACTGTCTGAGTTTGGCCAGTCTACCCTTGCTATTGAAAACATTAAGGGTAATACGTTAGCTACTACCTTTGATGGTACTTCAAATGTGTTAGCTATAACAACCACTGATGGTTTTGCACCTGGACTATTAACAGCTGCAACAGAATTTACATTAGAGATTAACTATACTATAGGTATTACCGATATCCAAATACTTCAGACCATAACCAACTCTGATGTTAACTGGCCTGTATTACCATTTGATAATGCTCTAATGTTTTATCAGTGGCTTGCTTCTTTCATAAACAGCGCTTCCAATGTATACAATGTCTATGCTTACTTTGATGAAGACGGGTTATACATCGCGTATCTAGACGGTGTAACAACTCTAACTATAGACTTAACAGCTGATGCTGATTGGACCTTTGGGCCAGTAGGTGACCCATCTAATCCAGATGTGCTTTACAGTGACTACTCACCTGTTATAAACAACCCTACAATCATAGGGTATACTAATATACGTGATGATATATATGTATTCACTACAGATTGTACAACAGTAGATCCAGGAGGAGTGGATCCAGCTAGCTTAGGTCAAATATGGTTACTGTCTATAGATCCTGTAACATTAGCTGCAACCAAGACTCTTATCTACAATGACTACTTAAACTTTACAACACAACATCCAATACAAGCAGTAGGCCGTTACGAAAACGTATCTATGCAAAAGGTATACTGGACAGATAACTTTAACTATGTTAGATACCTCAATGTTGTAGATCCATTAGCTTTTGTTGTACGTCCAGATAACACCAATCTATTTCCTGCAAGCTCTTTCACACCGCCTATACTAAGCGCGGTGGCACCAGGCGGAGCTGTGGATATAGCTGTATACCAATTAACTTATAGGCTCAAACGTAGTTCAGGCACACTGTCTACTATTGCCATGCCTAGTAACTTAGTGTCGATATACAGAAAGGATGATTCACATTCTTCATACTGTGAGATAGTAGGAGAGGATCTTACTACTCCAGCAGTACCAACAGGCAAAAGAATCATATGGCAGATTGATAATATAGATAATAGCTTTGATTATCTACAACCAGTCATCATAAAACGCACATCGTATTCTGGTACACCAGAAGTATTACAACTTGATCCTATTGCTATTAACGCCAGTAGCTCAGTACGTGTGGACTATTCCGGGTTAGAGAATGCTGAAACTATTACTTTAGAAGAATTTTTATTACTTTCTTCTAACTTCTTTACTACTTGTAAAACTATTACTACATCTAATAACATGTTACTTGCTGGTAACATTAAAAGTAGCAAACGTTTTGATGCTGACTTCGATGCAAGGGCGTATCGTTTCACATGTGTTGGTTCTGGGTCAACTAGTTATATTACACCCGATCTATTGAATGTAGACACATGGGGAATACCTTTAGATGACGATGTTATAAATCCACATAATCACCATCCTACCGAATTCTTAGATTTTCATTATAATCACGATAGATTCAAATACCAATCTGACGGTGTTACACTTGGTGGTGAAGGCCCGAATATAAAATATACATTTGTAGATAGAGCATTGCTGGAAGATAAGAATACTCAATTTGGCAATGGTAACAATATAAATAGTAAAAATATTCTAGATCCTAAAACTAGAGTTTCGTCTACGCAAGTGTTAAATGATTTTAATTATCAGATTACACAGGCTATACCTAACCATAAGTCTGCTTATTTTTCTGGTTTATATCGTGGGTATAAACGAGGTGAGACTTATAGATTCGGAATAGTTTTTTATGACAAACGAGGTAACCCTGGATACGTTAAATGGATAGGTGATATACGATTTCCTAGAGCTATAGAGAACCAAGGTATTGCAGGTGCAACATATGGATTAGCGGCTTCTAGCGACGGTGTATCAACAGTTAAATATAGAACTGTAGCCCATAATTTTTCAAGTAAGGAAACATATACATATCAATTAGGTATAGAATTTGAAGTTTCCATACCACCCGCTTTGTCAGATCAGATAACAGGATACTCTATAGTTAGAGTAAAAAGAGAATTGAAAGATCGTAGCGTTCTATCTAGTGGCTTTATTGGTTCTATAATGGACGTAGGCCCAACTTATGCGCACCCAAGTCTTTTGCCAAGTACATTAAACTGGTCATCCTCACAGAATGCACCTGATGCTGGAACACCTGCTACACCTAGTTTTGTGGGAGCTGCTGCTAAGGATGCATTATTATTCTATTCACCAGAGTATCAGTTTTCTCGAAATACTGATATTGTACCTAAGGCTTCTTTACAGTCAGACTATCTATACATAGATAGATATTCCGCGCAACTGTTTAGTCCACACGACAGGGATCCTGGTTCAAATGATTTCTTTTATACTAAATTATATTACGAAACAACAACTGTTAATGGCGCTGGTTCTAATAACTTAGCACCATTCAATGGTTTGGCTTTTCGTTCATATAGTAATCCTATACGTTCTATTACTAACTTTCCTAGATTAACTTCTACACAAAACCAACCATCATATCGATGGTATACAGGAAGCCCCGTGTTTCATAACGAAGTGGTACGTAGTAACCTAACTACCATAGGCTTAGGTAACTCAGGTATATTACTTGGTTTACAATCACCATCCTCTGGTGTTTCGCCTATGATATATTACCAAACACAAGATGGTATAATAGATACTAAATTAGGGGCAATCAATAGTTCAACTAAATACTTAGGTGATATATGTAGATTGCTAACAGATCAATACGGAGGTCAAGGTTATGAGGCTAGGGCTTTGAACGATTACATTTCATGTGGTCATTATCAATCTGTCGACTATTCACAGAACACACAAACATTTAACTCTATAGTATTTGGTGGTGATACTTTTGTTAACCTTTGGGCTAATTATAAAATCTTTGCTTCAGACGGTTTAGGCAATGGTTGGGTAACTAATAATCCTCCAGGCGCACTTGCTTGGAATGCATACACTCCAGTAGAAACTTATATTAATACACATCTAAGACACCGTAACAATGATAATAGCAACCCTACGGCAATTGAAGACTTTCTTTACAACAGTGTCTACTCCGCCGAAAATGATGTACTTAAGTATTTCCCAAAACCAAGCGCGTCTACATTTAACGAAGTAGATGAGTTTGATACACGTATCTATATCTCTGACGTTAAAGTTAACGGTGAGACCACAGAGTCTTGGGCTATATTTAGACAAGGTAACTATCTAGACTTGGAAGGATCGCATGGTCCACTTAATAACTTAGTATCATACAATACAACAGTAGCTACGTTTCAAGATAGCGCAATAGGTATTCTGAATGTAGCACCTAAGTTTATGATAAGTGATTCTATTGGAACTGAAGAGGCTTTATTAGGAACAGGTAAACCTTTAGAAGGCTATTCATATATGACCACAGGCGCAGGTTCTAAACATCAGTGGGGTATAACCAAGGGTTCATACGCAGGCGTAGAAACCATATACTTCTTTGATGCTATACGTAAAGCTTTATACGCTTTAAGTGGTAATAAGGTTGTACCTCTTTTAGGTCTTGATTCTTATATTAGAACGCAGATAAGGGGTACAATATTAGATGAAGATAACCCAATCGCAGGTTATGGTGTGACTGCTGCATACGATACAACATTCAATGAGGCTTGGTTTACATTTAAAACCTCTAGGCTTCCTTATAAGTATGAAGGTATTGCACCTAGTCAAGCACAAGAAGAATACAGTGCGACGGTAAGTTATTGCGCACCTATTAGTGCATTCAATAGTTTCTATTCTTTTACACCTAGTATCTATATACAAGGTAGAGATAAAATACTGTCACCTGATGGATCAAGTCTTTACTTACACAACTATGGGGCCTATGGGGAATTCTATGGACAAGTAGAACCATCCACAGTAACAGTATTAGTCAATCCTGATATACAAACTAGAAAGGTTCTATATTCATTGGGCTTTCCTGGGGAAGTACTTGATATCGACGGTTATAACATCGCGAGTGAAACATGGGATCGCGTTCGTGTTTATAATGATTATCAGAACACAGACTGGGTTACGCTTACACCAGGTTCTACAGTAGAACGCAAAGAGCGTATGTGGTCAATGAACTCCTTACGTAATGTGGTCTATGTAGCAAGTGGTAATATATTCGACCCTGCTAACTTTATTAATACTTTATCTCCAACAGATCTTCGCGTTCTATTTCCGGATAGGTTACGTGATTTCTATTTTACAATACAATTAGAGTATTTAAACTCTAACAACAGAAAGATTATATTACCTTATATTCGATCTGTCCTTAATCAATCTCCAAGATAATGGGAAAGAAAAGAACTCCTATAGAATACGTACCTACTTCTAAAAGAACTGCGGCTGCGTACGATCCTAGTACTGGGCAATATTTACCGCAACAGTATCTTCCACCTGTTACTATTACAGCGGATAGATCTGTACCATTTCAGAATGGTAAGTTTGCTCCTTGGTTAGCTTCTAAAGGTATTGCCGAATATGTTCCTATAGAATCAGCGTTATTGCCAGCTACACCTATCGTTAGAGGCTTAGGTAAGTTTGGTAATATGGCTTTAGACGCAGTGAATCCTCTAGGTGGTATGATGGGACCAAAAGCTTTAGAAGGCTTCATACAATCAGCCGCTAAGCGTGCTGATACACAAGCTTTAGGTCAATACATGACACAGGCTAGAGGTATGTTCAATAAAGGCCCTAAAGGTATCTTTGACTCTTATAAGAACTTACAGAAGGAAGCTGTAGATCGTTACAGGTGGTCTGTTGGTATGGGAATAGACAATAGCAACGCCTTGCCTACATACCCATTAGATAAGTTTAATACTCGTAATATAGCTGGGCATGGTATGGATTACGCAATACGTAATGACATTAGTCCTATGCCTTCTTTGAATAACCCTTGGTTAACAAAAGGAGATCCGGGGGATGTGGTTCGTGAGATGGGTCGTACAAGTTATGCTAAAGATATTCCAGAAGCGGATCAATATCTAGCATGGCAGAATTGGGAAGCAGCGAAGCGTAATCTAGAACTTCCACCTAATGCAAGATTACCTATACATGATATGCGTGATAAGATTGTTAAAAACCTAGATAGTAACGCATATGCAAGATTAAATTCTAACATTAGACGTATGCCCTTAGGTAGAGGGCCTGAGACTTTAAATAGTACCTCAGATTGGAGCCCATCATTACAGCCAGGTTCGTATTCTGTTGGATCTGGTAATACATTTCAGACAGGTAATCTTGGTCCTAATAGCTTTGTTACTAACGCGGATGTGCCTATTACACCAACAGCATCTCAGTATAGCTTGTTACCTAAGTCAATCTATGACTTCGGTAAACCTATAAATACACAAGTTAATATTGCAGATGAGTTAGGTAAAGGTTCTTACAGTAGACGCGGTATAAACCCATCGCCTTTAGTAGCTGATCCTAACTTTATCCTTAAGGGATCTAATGCTGCACATGTCAGTAGTACACTTATGACTGATGCGCAGCAAGCATTTAATTCACCTGGCTTTGCTAGACAATATGTTGAAGCTTACGATCCTTATAGACAAGGTTTTGATATAGCTCCTTCTATGGGCGTTAAAGTACCAGAGAACGAGAACGATATTATGTTAGAGATAATGCCTAGAATCCAAGGTGAAAATCTTATGTCGACTAGAGGTACTACTCCTTCAGGTAAACCATTTAAGATTATGTCAAGAGACGTAGCGTTTGATCGTTTAGGTAAAGCTGATATAAAGAGATTTGGTCAGCAGACTGCTGCTTTGGATAAAGACTTTTACTTTGATGGTGTAGGTGATAACATAATGTATACTCCTGATGGTAGGCTCCATCACATAGATATGTTTCCTAAACTCTCGGGCCTAAAGAAACGCTATTATGGTGAGGATAGAGAACCTATAATGAACAGCTATAAAGGAGCAGTATTAGATAAGCTTACTCGTCTTATGCCCTATTATAGAGATGTTGTTAAGGATATAGAAGCAGGTAGAATGACTAAGGATATGGCTAATAAGATGCTCGAGACTAGCATGCGTGTAGGCAATCAGTTTGCAGAGTCCGCTAAGCTGGGCCCTATGGATGTAGACTTTAATGTATTACCTGAGTCGTTGTTTGGCGCAGGTCTAAATGGTCTTAAGAAATTTGGTTCTGGTGGCAGATTATCGGCTAGAACTCCTAGTGGTAGAGAAAAGGAAATGACACCTGTATATGTGCGTGACCCTAGAGATCCTAACCTATTAGCTTATAGAGACAGTTTGGACGCTTTTAATAGTACGGATTATTTCAGAAGACATTTAAATCCAAGAACCCGTATAGTAAATGCTGATGCTCCAAGTCTTAGATATCAGACGCATGTCTATGAAGAGTATTTACACCCTAGACTCAAGCCAAGTGAGATCATAGCGTACGACTATACTAAAGAGTTTCCGCTTTATAAAAAGCCAGTCCAACCTGTTATCTATAAAAAGGATCAAGTTGTGGATAAGATGCCTATGCGTGGAATGCCCGATACTAATGTAAGCGCACAACCAATAGGAATAACTCCTGTAACAGCTGGAAGTGCTCCTTTCTATATGGACTATCGTGGTGAGTGGACTGAACAAAGGCCTACAGCATACCCTTATAGTAATGAGCAGTTACTCAAGATGGGATATAGGCAAAGTTTACCAAAGAAGAAGTTTGGTAGCTTTATAAAAGACGTAGGTCTAACAATAGGAGATTTAGCATTATCCCCTTTGAATAAAGACATCATATCAAACGACATGTACTCTAGTAAAGATCTAGCACGTGTAACAGACACCGTGGGAGGACTTCAGAATATGGCAGCCCCTATGGTGGCAACTGCTTTAGGAGGACCAGCTGCTGGTATGGCAATGTCTGGGGCTCAACAACTTAGTAATAATTTTGTACAACCAGATATGGCCCAAGGTGGACAATTACAAGATAGAACGCAAGATGCGTTTATTCAATACAACGGTCCTTCCCATGAGAATGGAGGGATACCTGTTGATGCAGCTGGGGTACCTTCCCACCCAGGCATGGCTTCGGCCGAAGTAGAGGGAGGGGAAACATCGTACAAATCGTACGTATTCTCAGATAGGCTCAAAGATCCAAAAACAGGCAAGACTTTTGCTGATGCTTCTAAGGCTATTTATAGTCGATATAAAGGAGCAGACGACTCTTTGGGACGTAGGGGCTTTGAGATGGAGATAAACCGTCTAATGGTATCTAATGAGGAATTAAGGATAAATAAAGAAATGAATTCATATAAACGTAGTTTAAAGAAGTTCTTACCGCAGAAAGACTGGGGAGGCTTAACCAATGACCAATGGATGCAGGCTGGAATTCAGAACGCAGGTAATATAGCTCACCTAGGCTTTACAGCGTTCAACAAACCTACTAAGTTTCCAGCTTATAATAATCCTTACGCTAAGGATATTACAGCACAACCTAGGTATTTAGATCCAACTTCTGAGTTGGCTAGAAACGATAATACCTATGTGGGACTTAGACGGTCTTTACCTGGCGCAACTGGCGGATCATCTGCGGGTTTAGGTGCTTTAATGATTGGGGCTTCTAGATCTAAAGCTAACACAGACGCTTCTATATATGATCGATATAACCAAATGAATACTGGTTTAGACCAAGCTCGTTTAGGCCGTATGCAGAATTTAGGAGAAGCTGATAGAGCGTCTATGCAATGGGCCCTTGATGGTACCCAAAGATCTAAAGCTAATCGCGATAATATGATGTTTGCCGATGTTAATGCTATAGGCGCTAATGTAGGAAACATGTATAACCAAGCTGCTTGGAATAAGCTTATTCAAGCGCAAAGCCCAACGAATTATTACGACCAATACATGCAAAGCAAGAGTCCTGCAGGAATAGATCCTTTGGGTAACCCTGTTAGTATGCGTCCAGGTTATAGTGGGCCTGTGCAAGGTGCTATTGGTTTAGGTGGTAACTATCCAGTTAACCAACCTTATACACCACCAACAGGATTTAACCCATATGCGGGATTACCACAAAGTCCTAGACCGGCTTATAGTCCAATTCAAGCTGCGCCTTATGTGCCTTTACCACAACGTTCGTTAAACCTTAATCCATACCCATCAACTATACCGCCTTACTATCCTCCATATGAGGATAACTTAGCGCCTTGGGCTACGCAATCTGGTCCTAGATTATTTAAACGCGGAGGTTTCTTATATGCCTATTAATCCATATCATGCGTACGCGCCTTATGTGGCGCCTACGGTACCGTATCCATTCCAACAACTCTATGAGCAAGCAAAGGAAAACAACGTTGCTGCTCAGAAGGGTATGATTGGAGCAGACGCTATTCAAACACGTGATCGCGTTCTACCTGGGCAAGATAGCGAAGCTCAGTCTGCATTTGAACAGGAGTACATTCAGAAAGCAGATGACTTAACACAACGCTATGTGTCTGGACAATTACCTCCACAGCAGTTTGAATATGAAGCTACTCGTTTAGCTTTTCAGAAGAAGAATGACTTAGCCTTTAGAGATCGTTTAGAATCCTATAAGGCAGCATCAATGGCACAGGAGGCGCTTAGGAAGCAAATGCTTGAAGGTAAAACACCTGCGGGCATAGATCCTACTTTTAGTTATACTAATTCTGAATGGGATACCAAATCAAAAGGTTTGTATAACGGTTTCCCAGAAGCCTTTACTGGTTACAATACTGAGAACTTATGGCAAAACATAGGCGATACTGCTGTACCAGAAGTATTTACTAATGAGCAAGGTATATCATATCAACGTATGGTTATACCAGAAGGTGCTATTAGAGAAAGGGCACAGTATATAGCTAGAGCTAAAGCTTCAGATGCAGAAGGTCGTGGTATGGCAAACGCACTTCGTCGTAGTAATCCAAGTAAGTATTCTGGAAGCGACTATGAAGTACTTTATAAACACGAGCTTGAGAATGCCGCGTCTAGACGTGATGAGGATATTATGCAATTACCTCAGTCGGATCCTTATCAGACCAGCACTAGAACAACTACACCCACGGACAACGATAACCCTGGTGGTTTTACACAAGGTTGGATAACAGACTCTACTAGTATCTTAGGCCCATTGTTCTCTTACGAAATGAGTGGTGAGAAAGAGGCTAATCTTTATGGCGATCAATTTGCTGATTTTACAAGAGCTGAGTACGTATACCAGAATAAAGTCAATAGCTATTCACATATAACTAAAGACGATAAGGGTAATTACATAAATACTAAAACAGGACGTCCTGCAGATCCCGTAGACATACAGGCCAAGGAAGGTGCTACTTTAGACTTACGTATAGCACGTGAGAATAGGCATGACGTGTTTACTTCTGTGGCAAGCCAGATTCCAGGTGTTGGTGTATTTAAAGATGAGAATGGTAAAGTTACAGACATATTCGATAAGGAAGCTGAGTCTAATAGACAACGTGAGATATCTATGGTTAGTAAAGTATATGATAAAGCCATTAACCCATGGTCTAGTTTAACAGAATCAGACTTAGAAGTACTGGGTGTTGATAACCCACAAGAGGCTAGAGAGCTTACAGCTAGAATTAAAAATGATTCTGAAGCTACAGGTGAAGCTGTTGAAAAGTACATACCGCTTTACGCAAGACCAGATTTGTATAGAGATACTTACTACATACACAACTCGTCTACTATAAAGACAGGTAAACATAAAGGTGAAAAGTTATTTACACCTGATGGTGATGGTTACGCTCAGACTTTTGCTACTGAGTTGTTTGCTAATAAATTTAGTACGCCTGATGATTCTGGAGATACTAGTAGACGTTGGACTATCGATAAGATGCCTTTGAATACTAAGAACCCAGCTGCGGCAGAACTCATTAAGTATCTTGAGAATGCTAGACTTGATTCAGGACAATGGTATGATCCAGAAGCAACTGTAGAGAAAGAGAAGGGTACATATAGTTTCCCAGCTTTAAAATTACCTGATGAATTTAAAGGTACTAAAGTAGAGCGTAAAGTACAAGGTATTGTCCTTAGTCCTGTTGATGGTACACTAATGGCAGAGGTAGATCTTATACCTATAGTTAAGAAAGGAGCACAAACAGTTCCCGATGAGTCTCAGACTAAAACCGCATATGTTAACATAGGTGATTTTGGTAACAGAGTATTAGCTGAAATGGACTTTGGTCCTAACAAAGAAGCTATAATGAACTATGCTAATCAGATAGGTTACCAACAACTTTATAGTTATGGTACTGATGGTAACATAGAGCTCTCTGATGGTTCATTAGCGCCATATGAAGTAATGAAAGACGGTAAGACATTCAATGTTTATAACATACGCCCTGGATCTGGAGCAGTTGATTACACATCTGCTAAGCAGGTTACAGGTAAGTTTGCTGTAGCTAAACATTATCTTGAACAAGAGTCAATGGCAAGACAAGTTAAAGATGTGTCTGCTACAATCTCAGAGCCTCTTGTGCGTACTGAGAACGGTGATTGGAATGGCGGAAGAAGTGCAAGTAAAGACCCAGACGTGGCAACTGCCTATCAGTTTAGACGCACTTGGTTTGAAAAAGACGTAAAAGATAAACTAGGGTTAACTTGGGATAAGTTTAGTTCGGATCCTGAAGCTGCTGGCAATTACTTCAACAATCATCATTTACCTGACCTTATAAAATACATAGATTCTAATAGAGATCAAATAGGGGCAGCTGTTAATAAATGGAACTCTAACCCTAGATACTCAGATGTACCTATGGATAAATATACGCTAATCTATCTAGCACATAGGTTAGGTAAGTCTGGAATGGTAGGATTTTTGCAAGAAGCTACTAAGAAGGACGCAAGACTTATAAATGCTAAAGATGGCTTTAACGTATTCAAAGATTTACAAAGGTTCCTCCAGAATTCAAGATAAATGTACAATATAGAACTTGATGAGAATAACCAGCCGATCAAGGGGTCCGCTGGTTATTTCGATTTAGACAGTATAGGTAAGAGAGCGCCTTCTAAACAAGGCTCTTATCCTGTAGCACCAGTAAATTACCCAACCCAAACTGCCGATCCAAAGGCGGTGGAGGTTCAAGGTAGTCCTGAAAATTACCCAGATCAAGCTAGTGCTGCAAACCTACAGCGTGAGCAAGAGATGCTTTATGAGGATCAGTGGGGAGGTAACCTATTAGGGGATACAGGGCAGTTCCTATATCGCGGTGTTGGAGGAGGTTTGTATAAAGCATTCTGGCAAACCTTTGGGTTAGCTGGATCTTTGGCTGAGCTGCAGAACACGCCTCGTATGCTTAGCGCTATGGAGTCTGCTATGGTAACAGGCGATGCTGCATTTGGTAATGCTCTGACGGAGTTTGCGACTAAAATGAATGGTACAGCTCCAGAGATCTATTCTAACAACAGATTCGATGCTGGTTGGTGGACCGAAGGAACAGCTAGCTTAGCATCTTTTTTACCTTCACTAGCCTTAGGTTATGGTGTAGGTGCTGGTACAGCTAGACTTGCCGCATTAGCTGGAGCTTCTCCAGCAATGGCTAAACTTGCGGGTACAGCAATCGGAGGTCTTACTATGCGACATGCTGAGAATTATACACAAGCTGCGGATACTTATAAACGTGTATTCGATGAAGCCATGATGAATGGTGAATCTTATGAGGTAGCTTCTCAGAAAGCAGGCGAAATGGCAGCTGAGGAATACAAGTTAGATTCCGCTAACATAGTCTTCGATATGTTCCAGTTGGCAACTGTACTTAAGCCTCTGTCTATAATCACTAGAGGTGGTATGGCAGCTGCTAAAACAGCAGCTGCCGCAGGAATAGCGTTCTCTTTACCTAAAGCCATTATGTCTAAAGTAGCCAAGCTAGGCGCTTTAGAGTCTATGTCAGAAGGTGTAGAAGAAATGGTTAATGAGATTGCTACACAAGAAGCTAATGATGGTACGCCTATGCAAGGTAACTTCTTAGAAGCTTGGGGTGATATCATAATGAATAAACGAGATAAGTATCTCAATAACGATAAAGTCTGGGACTCGTTTATATTCGGTATGGCAGGGGGCGCTGTTGCTAATCTAGCTTTAGGTAGTATGAATAAAGAAGCACGTTTGTCTTTAGAAGGTAAAATCAGAGACGTAGGCGCGAGGCATGACATGCTTAAAGAACTTATTGGTAATGAGAATAAAGCAACAACCTATGCTGAAAAACACATAGCAAGACAAAGTATGATGCGTGACTATGCTATGAGTGCTGTTGTAGCAGGTAACGTAGACGTGGCCTTAGAGCAACTTAAAGACTTAGACTCTTTGGCTGATTCTTTAGGTATACCAAAAGGTTCACCAGACGTAGCGTGGGCCGCAAGTGAATTAAAAGAAACTCTATTGGATACTGAAAAGCTCTATAAACGTTATAGCGGTGTTTCTATATTTAACAATACAGGTTTAGGTGTAAGAGCTGAAAGTGCATTACGTGACACCGCAGTGGCTTTAGCGTCTAGTTCTAAAGATCTATTGAAGTTAAGTAAGTATTTCTCTCAAGACCGTATCTATGAGCAAGAGGAATCTTTAGGCCATCTATCACCTTTGGCAAGAACAAGGGTTATGAACAAGGTTGAAGAGATTGCTTTAGACGCAGAGTTAGCTTTCATAGATAGAAAACTGGCTACTTTACAACCTGGTAATCCTGAGATAAAAGTATATCAAGCCTTACGTGTAGCGAGGGCTGCAGCTTTAGATAAAATAAAAGATAGTACAAATCAAATAGTTGAGTTACTTAAAACTCCACAAGTATATGACACAACCAGTAATTTACAAATCGATTCTTTAAATGCTTTAGACAGTGCAACAACACAGTATGTTAACCAAACGCTTATCGATATTGAAACAAACGCTCTACAAGTCGGCCGTGAAAGCGCTCTTGTCAACAATGCTTTATCTAGAATCGAATCTAAAGAAGGTCTCGATGAATTTAGAGATGCTTACAATGAGTCCAAAGCTAAGTACGAGAAGTACATCAAAGACCAGCTCGACAAGTCTAAAGACAAGACAAAACGAGAAAAGGCCTCTAAGTCAAAAGGCTCTGTTCTACAAAAGTTATTTCAAAAACGTGTTCCCAACGGACAAACTCCGACACAACCAGTCGAAGCAGCACCTGTACAATCTACGCCGGAGACAGGAAGCCCTATACAGGCAACGCCACAGAACGACTTTACCCAAACGGAAGACGGTAGTGTAGAAGCTTTATTTACACAACTTAACAATCTCTTACGAGACGACTCTGAGGCAGATAACTTTGCTATGGGGTCTGAGAAACGTAGAGAGATTGCGGAAGTATTAAATAAAATTATAGACAAACTTCAGGAAGAAGGTGTCGATATAAAAGACCCATACGCTATAGCAACTTTCATAAAAGAGGTTATGGGTGAACCATTCTTAGAATCTATATGGGAACGGTTCCAGAATCTATTTAATGGTCTTGAGAATACTTCTTTTTCACTAAGCGTTGCTGAAGCTATCGCTGGGCATCCTGTTGCCGAATCTGAAGCACAAGCTGCTAGAAACAATCTCGCAGATGTAGATGGTAATGATCTTGGTTTTATAACCAACAAAGCGCGGCAGTTAGCTAACACACAACTATTAGAATTTGTAGCATCCCGTAATCAACAACGTGATCCAGACGATACGCGTATAGTTAATGCTGGAAGCGCTATAGGTTGGTTGGCTTTACCGTATGAGACTATCGTACAAGCTAGCGGATTAGAACGCATACAGTCTGTTGCTGGGTCTGGGTTAAATCCAGATTTGGGAGATGCTAGAATGATGCTCCCAGGTTATTATATGCCTGGTACTAAACTTACCTTGTCCATAGATACAGCCTTCTCGCGTGATGGTAAAACTTACGAGTCCTTATTGGCTAAAGAAAAGGCAGAGAATCGTAAAAATGCATACGTACCAATCGCTGTAAAGAACGGTGATTTAATAGTTGGCTATGTTCACGATATTGATTGGATTCGTCCTTACAATGTCGTTGAGTCTGTTGATGGGGTGGTAGATAATATATCACAACAGCGTTCTATTTTAATGTCCCTGAGAGATCAGGTCATTAGAAATAACGGTACTATGGAAGTTACTATAACCAATAAAGGTTTTGGTAGCTTAGAGTTAATAGATCCGAATAACCCAAACAAACGTCTTAGAACAGCAGCTGCACTTAAGAGTCCTGGTATAAAATACGCTGTATCCAGAAATGGTGCGTTCTACACAGATAAGGATACCGAGGTTAAAGCAGTCAATGCTCCAACTATAGATGGGGTTGTCCACGCTTTAGTTCCACTTATAAATGATGCAGGTTACCTAGCTCTACGCTTAGATACCTTGCCATTAGATAAGACAGTTATTAATACACTCATGTCTTCTATAGACACTTTTATAACAGAAGATGTCGCGTCAAATGAGCAAGCCCTTAAAGCAAGTAATCAAAACATAAATCTGTTACAGGCAGCTGGTATGCGTAAGTTGATTGAAACTTACATATATACCACTAATATAACCGATGAGTTATCTGCAGAAATACAGAAAGCCAAAGGTAATAAGATCTATATTGCTATAAGATCCAACGGTATAGATTTCCAGAGAACTGGTCAGAAGAAGTTTGGTTTGACTAAAGACCTACTTCGTTCTAATCCAGAGCTCTATAACAAAGTGCGTTCTACTTTAGCTGAGTATTTATCTGAGATGTTCTATAAGGTTAGCCTTTTGGATATGCTTAACACTAATTTAGAGTCTATAATCGCATCAGAATCTGGTTGGACAGCAATAAAAGGAACCTACACAGATTACATAAAAGACGTAACGTCTACTAATATACGCGAAGAATCAGTTAATGTAAACGGTAAGACTGAGTACATTCACTTGTTTCAGCCTGTTATAAACATAGAACCATCTGTAAAGGATGCCGTTTCTATGAGTGAGAATAACATATCTATGACGCTTGAAGATGAGCGCGATGCTATTCTCATAGCGGCACTAGGTAACGAAAATGGTACCCCCTCTATAGAAGATCTTAGGTCTTTCGTAGACTTATTACCTAATGACCCAGATATCTTACAGATGCGTAGATACTTAGCTGAAGCTGAAGTAATCCAAGCTGCAATTGTAGAGCGTGACAAACCTAAAGACACTAGTATAATAGAAGACTTAGGTTTAGACGTCGACGCATTTGCTGCACCATTTGAAGGTAACGAAGAGTCCAACGGTCCTACATATGAGCCTAAGAACTATCTTGTAGATCCAGTAAACTTTGATGGGTACAAGCAGAATGTCGTGGTTAATCTTATGATGGCGTCTATATTGAATTGGCTACAGACCGATAGAACTTTATCAGTATACCAAGCCTATAAACGTCTATATGATGCTTACAGTAAATTAGCGGCAATGCCCGAGCATGCTTCTAAGTTTGGACCTATTGTCAATAACTTTGAGAAGCTTAAAGAACTGTCTAAAAATAGACTTGAGCAGCTTGAGTTCTTAACTATAACCGAGAGATTCCGTGATGGTGCAAGATTTAACGTAGATGGGTCTGATAACCCGGATCAGCGTTATGATGTGGACAGCATGCAAGTTGACCCAAAAGACTCTGTCTCAGGAAGACTTCGTATGTTCCTTTCCTTTGTTAACTCAGGCGAGCAGTCTTACCTAGGACCGCAGTTCCCTGAATATAAGGATTATGATGAAGTAATGAACACTTTACATACTCTATTGGTAGGCGTAGAGCCTAACTTAGATGCTATGATTAAAGTGCTAAACGATAACGCTACTACACATAAGTGGATCCCTAATCTTATTAATAAGCTCAATAAGGCGTCTGATGAGGTTAAGAATGAATTCACTATGGCTATGCGTAAACAGTACTCACGCCATAAAATGGTGACTTGGACTGAATGGAGAACAAGCAACCCAGACGGTTCTAGTTACTCAGGTTATACCGTAAAAGTTATAGACTCAGACCAATCTGGCGTCGCCAGAACTATAATGGACAGTTGGTATGATAACTTGTCGCGTTCTACTTTAGTTACCTTTAAAGATGGTAAACCGATACTGGATTCAGATAAACGTAAAGCTTTCATAGAAAGGATGCCTTATGTTAGAGAAGAAGCTGTAAAAGGCAATTTAAGCCCATTAGACGCATGGTTACGTGAAATTGGTATAGAGCTAGCCCCAGAGACCTTAAGTGCCTTAAATAAGCCTAAAGGAGCTTTTAGGGGTATTACCACTTTGTCAGACCTATTCGACTCTAAACGCGGTGTATTCTATAACATTGTGGATAGGATGAAAGGAAACGAGACTTCCGAGGAGGATGATTTGCTTGCCTTGAATAACCCAATGATTAACAACTCAGGAATAGTCGAGTTGGCTACTTTGGATGCTAAGTACAGGCCGTACATTTATAGTAACTCATTTAGGGATGCTAACAATAACCAAGTCTATTCTTATGCAATGCCTTCCTTCCTCTCAGACAGGATAGAAGCCCTTAAGCATGATCCTAAGCTACTTGAAGACCTTTCAGAATCAGCTTTCTCTAGAAACTCTTCATTCCTTGAACAGCTTAAAAAAACGGAAAGCTTCTTCTCTAAACACTTTGGTATATCCTATGCCGATGGTATAGTTCAAACACATAGTAATGCCGATGGTGTTAAACTTGACGATATGTCACCAGGTGAGTACCTTGTTTACAGCTTAGGATTACACACCAATAGCTCTTTAGGTGAGCCAGGAAGAGGGCGTAAGATAGGACACTATTTGCTTCCTACCTTCTCAGATAAACCTCGTAAAGCTATTGTAACAGTACAACGGCATGATACTCAGGTTATCTTTAAGGATTGGAAGAAACAAATAGTTGACTTCGGAGGGACTACATCGGCAGAGCTTAAGCGTCTTGTAGATGCCGAGATAAATCGTATTGTAGAGTTCTCTAAGCACCCAGACAAAGCCTATTCAGAAGGCTATAAGTATTTCTACTTCTTCCCAACATTGAATACAATTGAAGAAGTAAGAGACTCTAAAGGGGTATTCATAGACTCTCCTGAGAATAGAGAAACTCTGTATAAAGAAGCTATTGCCTATACTAAAGATCTTATAAGTAGACGGTATAATCAGTTTAAGAAAGCTGGTATTATAGAAACTACTGAAGGCAATGTGTACAACCGTAAGGCTAAAGCTACCGTAAAAGGAGAGTTTGATACTATAAACTTTGTAGATACGCGTTACATTAAAGACACAGTAGAGTTAAATACTAATGACCAAACACAGCATGGGTTATACTTAGCTGCTGACTTTGTAATAAATAACCTTATTGTTAATGCTAACCTTTATCAATTGGTACTGGGTGACCCTGCTTTGTACTATAAAGGTAACAAAAAGGACCCATCTCCTTTAGGGGCTGTTAGGAGCACCTATGATAATATCAACAAGCGTTTAGCTATGATGCTTGCGCCTGGGCATACTTTGGCAAATGCCGCGCAGTCTGTTTTTAATTATGTGTTTCTTAATGATGACTCGGATGTATCAGCTAACTATGCTCAAATAGAGAAGATTCTTACAGATCGTGGATTGGATCCTACACCTTACACTAGTATTGAAGGTACAAATGCCCAAGAGTATACAACACTTAAAGAGCATTTAAATGTCATGTATGATATGGGTAGGATATCTAAATCGTATATGGAAGAACTTATATATAAGTCAGATAGTGAAACCTTAAATGATCTGGATATTAAGTTTATCTTACAACCTATAAAGCCTGTTTATAGTTATATAAGTTATGAACCACAATATAGAACGCATCGTGTTCTTTATGTTAAGACATCATCGTTTCCTCTATTCAAACAGTTAACTAAGGGCCACTCTATAGATAATTTAAGGGAAGCTATGGAGAAAGCCGGTGTCGATAGAGCTACGTATAAGACAGGAACTAAAGTAGGAGGTAGAAATTATGTGAATGTGTTTGATGGTAATCATGACTTTGATTCTGTTGAAAACCTCGAAGCTGCATTTAAAGCTAATCTAGATACAGTATCTCGTGCTGGCTTTAGAATACAGCAAGAAGTTCCTTACGATCCATATAAGCAAGAAGCAACTAAAGGTAGTCAAGAGACTAAGCTTTTATTCCTTGATCTGTTAGATGACCCTAAGTTCTCTGAAATTAAAGATAGGTACGATGCTTTACATAAAGACCTGTATACTCTTAAGTCAGAGGCATTCTATGAAGAAGTAACTAAAGACGGTAGGCTAAATATACCTAAGATTAAGAACATGCTTGTAGATGAAGCTAAGTCTAGAGGTATGTCTGCTTATGATATAGATAGCTTAGAGACATTTATAAACAGCATGGGAGAAGAGCAGTTTACTGTACCTGTTTATACACATCCGTTAGCTGATAAGTTTGAATCACTTCTTATATCTTTAGTGAATAAGAAAGTTATAAAACAGAAGTTCCCAGGTAAGTCTTTTGTATTAGGTTCAGAGCTTGGATTTAAGAAGACTCGTATAGCTGAAACTTATAATCTCAATGATCCTGGTATCGTATATGTTCCTGGGTTTGATCCATCTAAAGGATTACTGCCACAATCAAGTAAGAATGGTGCGCAGGTACTTATACCCTTTAAGTTTAGAAACACTAAAGGAGAACTTGAGGATGTACGCAAGTATATTAAAGACGGTAGAATTGATACAGATAAGATACCATTAGAATTACTACAGTTATTTGGCTTCAGGATACCTACACAAGGGCATAACTCTATGTCCTACATAGAAGTTGTAGGATTTTTACCTGAATCAGCTGGTGATCTTATTATAGCCCCTAAGGACTTTACTGAGCAGATGGGTTCTGACTTTGATATAGATAAGTTGTATACTTATATGTATAATACTAGACCTGTTATAGACTATGATGCTTATAATAGTAAGCTTGAGGAGTTTGAAAAGCTTAAGCAGGTATCTATGGCTACTATGACGCCTGAGACTAAGAAGTACTTTAGTGCTCTTATAGTAGAGAGTAAAGCCGCGTATAGAGATAGAGACTTAGCTAAATTAGAACGCGTACAAAGCGATATTCAAGAGTTATTAAGTAATCCTATGCTGTCTAGCCTTAGAGATGAGCTAGCTTCTATACAAAGCAATATACTAAAATGGGAGAGGGATGATTCAACTCCTATCAAGAAAATACAGAACGCAATCCTGGATATTCACTTCGAAGTACTAAAGGATCCTGAAGTGTTGCCTAATATTCTCAATCCGCTTGGCTTTGGCGGTTTGGATCAAATTGCAGAAGATGTTGTTGCTTTACGCCAAGAACGTTCGCTTAAAGGTGGTTCTGAGAATAAACGTATCTATGAGCAGTCTTTGATTTCAGACGAGTACTATCAGAGTACTTATGCTAATGGTATTGTAGGTAAGGCTATGACTGGTATTAAGTCGTTAGATTCTACCTTTAATGCCGCTGTACAAGGTAAAAGGTTATCTTTCTACGATAGTCAAGCCGAAGCTTCTCTTGGAATTGTGTTCGAAGATGGTATAGAAAGAAGCCGATTGTCTGACATAGAATCTGTTGATGGTAATAACAAGTCTTATCACATAGCAGGTTACCAGTCTTCGGCTGTGGATAACGCCAAGGAGCAAATCTTAGGTAAAATAAATTCTAATGCGATTACTGCTGCTGCTGAAAGAGCTATCTTACAAGTAGGCTTTGAAGGTAGACATGCTGCTTATTTGACTTCTCAGGATATAATCCTTGAGTTTGTGGAAGAGTATAAGCGTTTGACTGACTCTACTTCAACGCCTGTTGTAGGTGATAAAAAGAATATTGCCGCAGCTACAGTTGCTGAAAGGTACCTTAAGAAGATGTCTGATCCTACTTATATAGGTAATGAGAATGCTTCTGTGACAATAGAAGAAATGCGAGATATGATTCGTTTAGGGTCAGACTTCTCTGGTTATTATAAGCTACAGATTGATTTACTTGCTAAGTTCTTACATGCTTCTAGATTAGGAGAAAGCCTTGGTGATATCCAGAGGGCTATTAATACTGATTCCTCTGGCTTAGGTAAAAACTTTATAGAAGTACTTTCTAAAGCTAAGAGTGTCTATAATAGTGTCGTTAGCAATCCTATAGTATCTAATTCTGTTAATGTTTTAGGTAAGCCTATGTTTGATGATAATGGTAAAATTGTAGACTTTGACCCGGATACAATCAATGGTTATGCTACTAAGTATGGCCTTATGCCTGCGGCAACTGTTTTCACTGACCTATTCCCTTATAAAACACCTGTATTCCAATACGTTCTTAAAGAGATTTCTACTGTAACAGGTAAGGAAACTAGAGGTGCTGAGATAGGCGACGAGGCTAAGAAGAAGATATGGAATGGTCTTAAGTCGTATATGTTTGCTGCGCATTTCTCTGAGAATACTGATTTAAATGTTCTTAGGGCATCTTTACTTTTTGATGTGTTTGCTGAAGACGGTACTATTACTCAGAAGTCATTGGCTACTAGAGTTAAGGAATACTCACAAACACCTGAGGGAAGAAAGAATATCTTCTTGAGTAAGCTGGACTATGACTTATCTAGTGAGAACGGTAAGCCAAGCATATTAAAGTATACAGCTACTAAAGGAGAGAACTTTGATGAGGATAACACATATCAAGGTCTTATAGATCTATTAGCTAATCCTAAAACATCTGCTTTGGCTTATGATATGATCGCTTACCAGTACGTTACTGGTGGTATACAGCAGGCTATCAACTTCGTTAGATACATCCCTGTATCTTATCTTAAGTTCCTAAAGATGGATGAGTTGCTTCGTAAGTTTAGTTTTAGCAACTTTTCTCACTTTAGAGTAGACACAAAAATGAAAGGTAATAGATACAATGTGTCGCCATTCGTAAGACAATGGGTACAACATAATCCTTTCAGTGTACCTAGAATACAAGCTAGAGAAGTAGACGCTACCGTAGAGAAAGTATGGAATAAAGACTCTAAGATAGGCTTGCCTGAAACATTTACTTTACCACCTGTTCCTACAGATCTTGCAGCAATGGCTGGATTTAAAGCAGCTAAGCTTTTAGATGGTGCTAATAGGTATCCGTCTTTTATATCAATTAGAGATAGCGCAAGTGGCACTGCGTATAGACTTTATGCTTTGACTTACGATAAGAACTTTGAAGGTAGGTACTATATGCGTATAGATACCTTAGGTGGTAATTATGGTATGTCTGAGTATAGCTACTATCCTCCTGGTGAAGTAGCCGGTTCTGTATTCCCTGCTAATAAGAGCCCTTTTACTGTAAGCTACAGAAAAGCTTTGGTTTCAAATCTAACTAAGCAGGATGTTACTGAAGCGACTGACTTTAGGGATAAGTATGCTTTGTTCTCTACAGATGAGTATGTGGATACAGATATAGTACTGGATGAACTTATAAATAATGCTGTTAACTCAGAATATAGAGAGTTGGCTATGTTGTTTAAGAAAGTACTTCCTTTAGTTAATCCTAACCTTAAGTTTCAATCTGCTACTCCAGGCACCGATCCTTACTTTGCACAAGAATCTAAAAAGAATGTAACTGGGGTATATTTTAATAGTTCGCACCGTACAAATAAAAATACTATAAAAATACGTAAAGATGTAAAGATGAGTGAAAACAAGTACCAATACATAATGCTGCATGAGTTAGGGCATGCGATAACAGTAGAAACTATGCACGACATTGCGTCTAGGGGTCTTGCTGATAGATATACTAAAGAACAGATAGCCGCTGTACAGAAACTTGAAAGGCTTAGACTTCATGTTATTGATGGTATTAAACAAGGTAAGTATGATTACACTGGTATATATACCAAAGATAATTATAATCGGTATAATACTTTAGCGGCTAAAACAGAGCTAACTGCGGAAGAAAAGACTGAGATACAATCGCTTGTTTATATGCGTGCTCTAGAAAATTCACGTGAGTTTGTTACTATGCTTTTAAGTGACTTAGATGTACGTAATGGTTTAAATTTAATACCATACGCTGACTCTTCTATCACTAAGAAGATCATAGAATATGTTAAGAAGATCCTTTCTAGTTTTACTAAAGTTTCACCTGGTTCAGTACTTGAGAGTGGGTTAGATGCGTTATTCACTATTGTGGGAGTTGAGTCAGATAGTGTGGCTTCAGTGCCGGCGTTAATTAATTCTGCTACATCAAATGATCCTGAAGTTATTCCCCTTTTTACTAATTTTAGTCGTCAGAGCGTGGCTAATGACTCACAGTATTTGTATTTATTTACAGACAATGCGTCTAGGACGTCCGGCAATAATACTATTCCAAATGAATCTAAATACACAGAGTTGTACGGTAAAGGTTTAAAATACCCAAATACTACACAGGCTGTAATAAGAGGTTTAGATAATGCTTTTCCTATTACTACTATGGTAGATGATAATAGAACACAATGG
>ERZ724527.61-NODE-61-length-47598-cov-10.289717_pt1 | contig 47598 bp, 36 predicted proteins | sample MGYA00376060_ERZ724527 | MGnify/ENA primary metagenome ERZ724527 (study PRJEB28724, sample SAMN07190886) | activated sludge metagenome | isolation source: activated sludge of sewage treatment plant in Hong Hong | place: USA: Christiansburg, Virginia | collected...
TGTGCATAGGCGCCTGCGGCGGTGCCCATGCTGGTGCTGGTGGGTGTGGTGCCGATGATGGCGGACACAGTGGCCGCTGGCAACAACGTGCTCAACAGCTTGATGTAGTTGCCAACGCCAGCGGGTGTGGTGGCGCTCAGGTAGGCGCCGGTCAGGTCGGCCAGATCGTTACCGCCGCCGTCCACAATGACCACGTCCGAAGCGCTCAGGGAAGCCGAGCCCACTGCCATTTGGTAGGTGATCGAGAACGGCACGGTGGCGCTGGGAGCCGAGGCGTTGGTCAGGTTGTTGACCCGTCCGCCACCCACCGCATAACTGGTGCACGCGGTGTTGGGTACAAAGGTGGTGCCGTTGAAGTTAAAGAACGAGCACAACTTGGGGGCACCGAAGTTGGCCGCGACGACTTCCGGGAAAATGAGGAATGGGTTGGCCGCGTCCGCACTCTGGATCGTGAACTTGTAGCCAAAGGTGCCACTGTCCATGATGCTATCGCCGAAAACTTTGACCGATGGTGCGACGGTTTTGGGGGTGGTGTCTGATCCGTCACTCGCTCCGCCGCAACCGGCCAAAACTACCGCGCAGCTTGCTGCGACCGCTGCCCATTTCCATTGTTTCATTGTGCTCTCCAGTAAATAGAACGACCGTTCGTTTTTGAACGGTAAATGATAGAACGGAAGCCGTCAGCAAACCATGGGGTAAACACTGACGGGCTTTGGGTGGCGGCGTCCAGATCACCCACTGCGTCGGGTTGACGGGACCGCCATCGGCCGGTTCACCGCCGGGCCGCCCCAAGGTGAACTGCGGCCCCCTCGGGGGGCAGAGAGCCACACGCAGTGGGCGAACGTGGGGGCCTACAACCGGGTCGCCCACTCCACCAGCGCATCAACGGCCGGTCGCGCCGCTCTGGCATTGGGGTGGTTCACGATGGCCACCAGCGCATACCGTTTGCCAGCGGCGTTGTGCACATACCCCGCGACGGCCACCACATCAACCAAACTGCCGGTCTTCAAATGGGCGGAGCCAGTGGCCCGTGACTTGACCCGTCTGAGCGTGCCGTCCACACCGGTGATGGGCAGCGACGCCATCAAATCGGGCATCAGCGGTGATAGGAACGCCGCTTGTAGCAGGCGGCCCAAGGCTTCGGCGCTGATGCGCTCGGTGCGTGACAGGCCGGAGCCGTTGTCCAACACCGGTGCGTCAACCACTGGCAAGCGATCTTTCCACCAGCGCTGCACCACCGCGTTGGATGCTTCGAAACTACCCGGAGCCAGCGCAGCACTGCTGGGGCTGGCCTCGCCCGACCCGGTCGACACGACGCGGCCCAGGCTCAGGTAGACCTGCTGTGCCATCACGTTGTTGCTGTATTTGTTGATGTCGCGAATGATCTCTGCCAGAGGGGCTGAACGCAGCTCGAACGCCGGTTTGGCCGATGCGGCCAGCCCCCCGCCGGATGCCCCAAAACGCACGACGCCCGCTAACTTGCCGCCCATGTCCTGCCACATACCCTGCACGGCCCGCGTGGCAAAGGTTCTTGGATCGGCATAAGCGACAGCCCAGACCTTCTCCCCGCAGCTCGCCGGGTAAGCACCGCCAAAATAAATGCGATTGGGGTCTGAAAAATCAGCCTTCAACGCGGCACGGTAGTCGCCACACTCCCCGGTGACCAAAGGCACCGTGGCTTGCATCTGCACACCCGCCAGTGGTGGGTCGAATTGCACCCGTGCCACCGTGCCGCTGGGCTCGGGCAGCAGGGTCATGACCACCGACTTGAAGTTGATCAACAGTGCATCGGGCGAAGCGTTGTAGGGCCGCAGCGGCTCGCCATCAAAACTCGCGGGGTCGATCGCAGGCACGGTAAAGGCGCTTCGGTCCAGCACGATGTCGCCGGCGATGGACCGGATACCCAAGCCCTGCACCCTGCGCAACAGCAGCCACAGACGCTCCAGCACCAGCTTGGGGTCGCCCTGGCCCTGAATTACCAAGTTGCCGTACAACGTGCCGTCACGGATCACTCCGTCAACAAACACGGGCGTCGCCCAGGTGTAGGCCGGACCCAGCAACTCCAGCGCGGCAAACGTAGTCACCAGTTTCATGACCGAGGCCGGATTCATGGCCGCCTGGGCGCGGTGACTCAGGCGCGCCGGGCTTTGCCCTTGGGCGTCCACCACAAGCATCGCCACGGCGTCCCGCGGTACCTTGGCCCGAACCAAGGCGGCCTCCACCTCCGGCGGCAGGGTCTGGGCTTGGGCCACGCAAGCCAGACAGCCGCCGGCAAGAAAACTCACCAGTCGGGCCGCACACCGCAGTTTCGCGCGCCCGACTGACGGCAAAAGGGTCCGGACCGCCATCACGGAGCGGCCGTTGCCAACCAGGAGGAGAACAGCCCCAAATCCAGCGGCTGGTTATTGCTCAAGGGACCGAGGTAATACAGATGCGCGGTGCCTGTGGTGGTAACCGCCAGAAAGTGCCCACTGGCGTAAGCCCGGTAGCGGTAGCCGGAAATGGTCAGAGATGCACTGCCGCTGGGGGAAAACACAGTGGGGTAGGTTTTCTCGGCCCATGCAAACACCTTGTCAATATCTGTGGCCGCGGATGAAGCCGCTGCGGCACTGACGGTGGCGCGCCAAACACCGCGCCCAAAACTGGCCACCAGCAGTTCAGCCGTACTGCCAGACGACGAATACCAGCTCAAGTCCTTGATCTGAACATTGGCCGGACCCTCGTTGCTGGTACTCCAGCTAGAGCCCCCATCCTGGCTGGCAAACAGCCCCACCGCCGTGCCCACATACAACCATGCGGGGTTGGCCGGGTGTTGCTCCATGGCCATGACACTGGCCGACGGCAGGCCCGCCACTGCGTTCCAACTCGTTCCGCCGTTGCGGGTCACGTACAAGGTATTTCCGCTAAAGCCCGCCAGCCCGAGGTAAACCACGTTGGCATCACTGCGGTCAATGAAGATTTTGAGCTTGCTGCCCTGCGGCGCGTTGTCGATCAGGGACCAGGTTGGAGCCGACGCCAGCCCGTTGGTCGTTTTGTACAGCGCGCCATTCTGGTAGGCCACCCAGATGGTGTTGGAGTCAATGGCGGCAACTGCGATCGCACCAACAGCAGACGCCACCCCCGTATGGATGGTGCTCCAGATCGGCGTGCCGGTGGACACATTGGTGGATCGCCACAGGGACTTGCCACCCGCCAACATCGTGGCCGCGTTATTCGGATCCAGCATGAACGGGGCGATGAAGGCCGAGTTGGAGTTGTTGCCACAACGCCCGTCGCTCAGGTTAGTGGGCGCAGCACCACACAAAGCGGTACCGGTCAGACCGCCGTCGGTCGAGCGAAACAGGTCCAGGTACTGGCGCGAGCCAAACATCAACTGGCTGTTGTCGGGCGCCACCGCGGTGGTGGCACCGTCGCCAATCCAGCTGCAACCATTGCATTGCGCGGGGTTGCCAATAAAACGCCAGCGCTGCGTAGCGTCACCGGGCTGGTCGCGAAAGACCCGGGGCCCCACATCCTGTGCGCCAAAGATGATGTTGCCGCCACGGCCCGCCACACTATAGGTTTCGGTGATGGTCATGCCGGTCGCCAGGAACGACCCGTTGGACAAGGTATCCACATCATTAAATTTGTAGAGTCCGCCGTCATCCATCAGGTAGATGATCTTGTTGCTGCTGCCATTGAACTCCGGGTCTGCTACGGCCCCGTGGAAGTCGACCCAGCCGATGGGCGACTGGGTCCATCCGGCGGTGGCCGTCGCCGTGTCGGCATTGGCTGTCGTGGCCGCCCAGCCTTCCACGCTGACAATCCGGTTGGCATTGGTGGGGTCGACCCACAGGCCGCCGGTGAAGTAGAGGTAGCTACTGTCGAAATAGAAGTCGGCGGGCGGGGTCAGCGCGGTCCATGCGGCTCCCATGTTGGTGGATTTCAATAGCTTGGTGCGCCCCTCGGCATCGCTTGCCATGGCGTAGACCACCTCGGTATCGGATGCAGCAAACGCAAATTTGGTGTAAGCGCGGGTGGTGCCTGCCAGAAGTGTGCGCACGGTCGCGTTGGACCAGTTGCCGTCGGTGGTGATCGTGAAGCTGCCATCGTTCAACGCATAAGCTCTGCGGTTGCCGTCCAGCGGATGAAAACCCACAAAGCTGGCGCTTACATTGCCGCTGCCAAGCTTGCTCCAGGTCACACCGCTGTCAAACGACTGGTAGGCCCCGCGGTCCGTGGCCGCCAACAGTACATCGGCACCACCGACCCCCGTAGGATGAATGGCCAGGTGGGTCACATATTGCCAGTCCGCGTTTACGGCCGGATTGGTTTGGGGCAGCTGCGTCCAGGTCACACCCCCATCGCTGGACTTCAAAACGCCAAACGGCGAATAGGTGTGGCTGCCAAAGGGATTGGTGGAGGCATACATCTCCAGGTTATTGCGGGGGCTGCGCACAATCTTGCCGATCGACAAAGAACCATTGAAGTCATTCACTGCATCCCAGGTAGTGCCCCCGTTGCTGGTCTTCCAGATGCCACCCCCATCGGTGGCGGCCCACATGGTCCGGGTGCTGGTGGTGCCGCCTTTGTCGATCAACACATCGTTGATACGCCCTACCGGGTGGATGTAGCCCGTCAGATTGGTCCAGCCACTGGCGCTGGTTGGCAGGCCGGCCAACAAGGGTTCTACACGGGCATTGCCTGTACCGCGCGCGACCTGCCGCAGGGCGGCAGCCGCGTCATGCACCAGCAAGCGGCGTTGCTCCAGTGCAGCGGCGTAGCCACCCGGTGCGATGTGGCCGGACGCGTCGGCCATTGTGTAGGTCAGGTACTCCCGGTTGGCACTGGCCCGGACCGGGTCTGTCGCTTTTTTGGGCGTCAACGCGATACCAATCGCCTGCGCAAGCCCGGCTTCCGAAAGTCCACACCAGGAGTCGCGCGAGACCCGATGGAGCACGTTGTAACGCCCCAACCCCTTGTGCACGTTTAATGGATGAACGCCCAAATACCTTGCCAACGGCCCGGTGAGGTCGACGGTCTTGTCCAACGCACAACGCTGTGCGACGAAAGCCGCGGCACAGGCCAGACTGGGTTTCTCCCCCTTGCCGTTGGCAGTTCGCTCCGAGAGTGCCATACAAGTCGGCACCAGGGTGCCTTCCATCGACACGGGCGGCGCGACCTGTGCACGCGCCGCACACACCCATACCAGTGTGAAAAACAAGAAACTGCTGACGCGCTTCATATGGCCTCCCCTGTTTGGTATGACATGCTAGGCATCTGTCGGTCTTTGGACGTCCGCATCCTAGCAAACCAGGCACGTCCTTGATAATCGACGCGATGCCATTTCCACACAAAAACATGCCTGCACGCCTGTCGCCCCAGGCGGTCGGAATCCTTGCAGCTGTCGTCACGGTGGTGATCTGGACCTCGTTCATCGTGATTGCCCGCGCTTCGGCGGACCCGGCCCGAGGCGGCCTGCTCAACCCGTTTGACATTGTGTATGCCCGCATCTGGGGCGCCAGCCTGATTTTGCTGCCCTGGGGTTGGTGGCTGGTGCGGCGGGACCGCCGCACCCAGGCTTGGGCCGGATCACTCCTGGGCTTTTCGCCGTTGCCGCTGCGCCAGACACTCATCGTGGGTGTGTTTGGCGGTGTGTTGTATGGCATGTTTGCCTACAGCGGCTTTGTATTTGCGCCGGCCGGGCACGCGTCCGTGCTGATGCCCGGCAGTTTGCCGCTTTGGACCGCTCTGCTGGCGGTGTTTATTCTGGGCGACCGCATCACGCCGACCCGGGCATTGGGGCTGGTCCTGATCGTCGCGGGTGACCTGCTGGTGGGCGGCAACAGCCTGTTGCATGCACTGGATGGCAGCGGTGTATGGCGAGGTGATGTGTTGTTCATCCTGGCGGCCATGGTCTGGTCGACCTACAGCGTGTTGGTGCGCCGTTTTGCGCTGGACGCGGTGCGGGCCACCATTGCCATCACGGTGCTGGCTTTCTTCACCTATGTTCCGGTCTACACCGTTTTGTTGTGGCTGCAATGGGTGCCCGGGCGGGTGTGGGTCGCACCCTGGCAGGACGTGGCCTTTCAGATGTTTTTCCAGGGTGTGGGTTCGGTGGTGATCTCGGGCATGACCTTCACCAAAATGATTCAACACTTTGGCCCGGTGCGCTCTACCATGATCACCGCCCTGGTGCCGGGTCTGTCGGCGGTGGCCGCTGTGATCTTCCTGGGTGAACCGATGGCCTGGAACCTGATTGCCGGCCTGGCACTGGTTACGATAGGCATCGTTTTCGGCGTCCGCAAGGGCGCTACAAACGCTACCAAAATAGTAGCGCCTAACACAATCAATACGGGGGCTAGAGGCTGATTTGCCTTGATGTTTTCGGAACAACCATGAATTTGCTGGCTTTTGACACGGGAACCGAAGTGATGTCCATTGCCGTGTGCCGCACGGTCAATGGCCATGTGCAGCAGTGGCAACACACTGCCGCTGGCGGCGCACGGGCGTCCACTGAGCTAATACCGGCGGTGTTGGATTTGATGCAACAGGCCGGATTGCGCCTGGGCGCACTGGACGCCATTTGCTTTGGCAGTGGACCGGGGTCGTTCACCGGCCTGCGCACCGCCTGCTCGGTAGCCCAGGGCCTGGCCTTTGGCGCCAACGTGCCCGTGCTGCCGGTGGACTCCCTATTGGCGGTTGCCGAAGAGGCGCGGCACTCTGCCCTGGCTGACCAACCAAAGGGTGTGGTGACGGCCCTGCTGGACGCACGTATGGACGAGTTGTATGCCGCCACCTTCGCCTTTGACGCCGGCCAATGGACCGAGCTGCAAGCCAGCGTGTTGGTGGCACCGGAACAACTGCTGCCTTTTCCCAGCCATGGCGCCTCCCATTCGGAACCGTGGGTGTTGGCAGGCAACGTGTTTGGCGTGTATGGCGAGCGGGTCGCGGTACTGGCTGCGCAAGGCGCAACGGCGCTGCGCGTCGTCGCCCTACCTACCGCGTCGGCCATGTTGCGCCTGGCACCCCAATTGATCGCAGCAGGCAAAGCCGTGGCGGCAGAAAACGCCCTGCCAAGTTATATCCGCGACAAAGTGGCCAAGACCACATCTGAACGCGCGGCCGAGAAAGCCGCGGTCACACCCGGAGCCGCCACATGACGGGGAGTGAGACCCGGGTCCTGGAAGTGCACTTTGAGCCCATGCTGGCCGCGCACCTTGAAGCCGTTGTCGCCGTAGAGCAACGGGCCTATGCCCACCCGTGGAACCGGACCAATTTCCTGGACGCACTGCAGTCTGGCTATCAGGTGCAGATGTTGCTCGCCGGCGAGGTGTTGCTGGGCTACTTTGTTGCCATGCGGGGGGTGGACGAGGTGCACCTGCTCAACATCACGGTAGCTCCCGACTACCAGGGCCAGGGCTGGTCCCGCGTGATGCTGGACGCGCTCGCCGTGTGGTCGCGCGGTCAGGGCGCCCAGTGGTTGTGGCTGGAAGTGCGGGTGGGCAATCTGCGTGCCATGCGTGTCTACGAGGCCCATGGTTATCAACGGGTCGGGCAGCGCAAGGACTACTATCCGGCTGGCAACGGCCAACGCGAAGATGCGGTGGTGATGGGACTGCGCATCTGACCCCAACTTTTCAAAATCATGCCACTCGAACTCGACACCCGCCAACGCGCCATGCTGCGCGAGATGGGGGTGCACGTCTGGCTGCCGGAGTCGACGCCCGCCGTGGACTTCCAACCTGAGGTACAAGTCGCCAAGCCCAGCCCGATGGAGCGAACGGCCACGCCACCACCACCGGTTGCATCCCTGCGCACGCTCACACCAGCCGCCGCGCCTCTGTCAGTGCCGCCAACCCAACCCGGTGAAGCCCTGACTCTGGACGCGATGGACTGGCAGACCTTGGCACAGACCGCCGCCACTTGCAAAGCCTGCGGCCTGTGCGCGGGCCGCAAAAACACCACCTTGCAGGCGCATGGAATGGCCCTACAAGCCGACTGGCTGGTGCTGGGCGACCCGCCGGATGAAGAAGAGGATCGGCTGGGTCAGCCTTTTGCCGGGCCTGCCGGTATCTTGCTCGACAACATGCTCAAGGCTGTGGGTGCGCGCCGGGGTGGCAGCGCACGCCAGGGCGCCTACGTCAGCAATGCCGTCAAGTGCCGACCGCCCAATGCGCGTTTGCCGCAAATGGCTGAGCTGCAACAGTGTGCGCAGTACCTGCAGCGTGAGCTGGCGTTGGTGCAGCCCAAACTGATTCTTGCGATGGGGCGCTTTGCCACCCAGTTGCTGTTGCAGGAGCATCCACAAGAGGCAGGACTTCCCTTGGGTAAACAACGGGACGTGGTCTATCGCTACCAAGGTATTCCGGTTGTGGTGACCTACCACCCCAAGGTACTCATGCGCACCAGCGCCGACAAGGCCAAGGCCTGGGCCGACCTGTGTTTGGCCATGGACCTGCTGGAAGGCAAGATATAGCCCCTACGCTTGCATTGGGGCGGCCCGGCGGCAAAGGCCCCTCCGTACAATAGCTTCATGACGTTTCTCGACCAGTTGCGCAGCGCCGAGCGCCAAAACGGCTCACTCTTGTGTGTCGGACTTGATCCCGACCCCGGCAAATTCCCCACCCACCTGCGCGGTGACACCAGCCGCATTTACGACTTTTGTGCCGCCATTGTGGATGCAACGGCCGACCTGGTGATTGCGTTCAAGCCGCAGATCGCCTATTTCGCCGCCCACCGTGCCGAAGTGCAGCTGGAAAAACTGATCTCCCATATACGCAGCGCAGCGCCCGAGGTGCCCATCATCCTGGACGCCAAACGCGGCGATATCGGCAGCACAGCCGAGCAATATGCCATTGAGGCGTTTGAGCGCTACGGCGCCGATGCCGTCACGCTGTCACCGTTCATGGGTTTTGATTCGGTGGCGCCTTACCTCAAGTACCACGGTAAGGGCGCCTTCCTGTTGTGCCGCACCTCCAACCCGGGCGGTGACGACTTGCAGTCACAACGCCTGGCCTCAGTGGAAGGCACACCACTGCTGTATGAACATATTGCACGCCTGGTGCAAGGGCCTTGGAACCTCAACGGCCAGCTCGGTTTGGTGGTGGGCGCCACCTATCCGGCGGAAATTGAACGCGTCCGGTCTCTGGCGCCCACGGTGCCACTGTTGATACCGGGTGTGGGTGCCCAGGGCGGCGACGCCGCCGCCACGGTTAAAGCTGGTTGGCGCGGTCAGGGCGGTGAAACCGTCGCGCCGATTGTGGTGAATTCGTCTCGGGCCATTCTGTATGCCGATAGAGGGCTCGCGTTTGCCGACGCAGCCCGCCGTGAGGCCCTGCAAACCCGCGATGCCTTGCAGGCCGTTACGTGCCGCAACAACTGACAGGACATGTCGATGATTGACCTCTACACAGCCGCTACACCCAACGGACACAAAGTGTCGATTGCTCTGGAAGAATTGGCCTTGCCCTACTCCCTGAAGGTGCTAGACCTCTCCAAGGGCGAGCAAAAGACGCCCCAATACCTGGCGATCTGCCCCAACGGACGTATTCCGGCCATCGTGGACCGCGACGCCGATGATTTTGCGGTGTTTGAGTCCGGTGCCTGCCTGGTTTACCTGGCTGAGAAGACCGGGCAGTTACTGCCGACCGACGCCAAAGGGCGTTCCCGGGTGATGCAATGGTTAATGTTCCAGATGGGCGGCATCGGCCCCATGATGGGCCAGGCCAATGTATTTTTTCGGTATTTCCCGGAAAAAATCCAACCCGCCATCGACCGTTACCAGGGTGAGTCCAAGCGACTGTTCCGGGTGCTGGACGGGCAGCTGAAAGACCATGAATACCTGGCGGGTGACTACTCGATTGCCGACATCGCCAACTGGGCCTGGGTGCGAACCCACCGTTGGTCGGGTGTAGACGTGGACGATCTGCCCCACTTGCAGCGCTGGTTGGCCAGCATCCGGGCACGGCCTGCAGTGCAAAAGGGTATTGAAAGCCCGCCGTCACCCGTGCGCGACAACGAAGAATCGGCGCGTCAATTCTCACAAGCCGCCCGCAGCATGGTCGAAATGGGCCAGTCCACCAAGACTGGAGGCTGACGCCATGAAGTTGTATATGTCCCCCGGGGCGCCCAGCCCCCGGCGTGTGATGATGTTCATGGTCGAGAAAAACATCACCGGAATTGATTTGGTCCCGGTTGACCTCAACGCGCAAGAGCACAAAGGCCAAGCTTACCGGGCTAAAAGCCCCTTGGCCAAGGTGCCCGCGCTGGAACTCGATGATGGCCGGATCCTTACCGAAACTCGTGCCATTTGCACCTACCTCGAAGGCCTGTACCCTGAGCCCAACCTGATGGGCGTGGACTCCGACGAACGGGCATTTATCGAAATGGCCGACCGCCGCGCCGAGTTGTATCTGTTGGCCGGTATTGCCAACACGGTGCGCCACACCCATCCAGGTCTGGCGCCTCTGGAGCAGCCCCAGTTTCCTGACTTTGGCCAGTCCCAGGCCCAAAAGGTACGCGAAGTTGCCGCCTGGTTTGACCATGTGTTGGAGCAGCAACCCTGGATTGCCGGACATCGCTTCACCATTGCCGATATCACGGCTTTTTGCGCCATAGAATTTGCCCGACTCATGAAGTTCCAGCCCGAACGGGAGGGCATGCCCGCCTTGCAGGCCTGGCGTGACCGGGTAGCCGACCGTCCGAGTGCAAAAGCAAAGTAAAGTGAGTCGGGTGCGCTACGACACTGGATGTACGAACGGGTTGTCCACGGCGTGTTGAGGGGCTTGCAGCGGCAGGCGCAAAATGAAACAAGTGCCCTGTCCCAGGGTGCTGTGAACCTCGAATTCGCCACCGAACAGCGTGGTGACAATGTTGTAGCTGACGGACATGCCCAGGCCACTGCCGCCCTGACCCAACTTGGTCGTAAAAAATGGGTCGAAGATGCGTGACAGGTTCTCAGTGGCAATGCCCACGCCATCGTCGGTGAACCGGACCTCCACATGCGAGTTGCGCTGCCGCGATGCCTGCAGTTGCATCGTGCCGCCTTTGCGTTTTCCAAAGGCATGCAACAAGGCGTTGTTGATCAGATTGGTCAACACCTGGCCGTACGGGCCTGGGTAACCGTCCAACACGATTCCGGGCTCGACAACCACCACCAGCCGGTGCCCTGCAATATGTATGGTGCGCTGCAAGGTCGCAATGACCTCCTGGCTGGTGCGCAAGAGATCAAACGGGCGCCGTTGCTCAGTGGCCCGATCAACCGCCACCTGTTTAAAACTCTGCACCAGATCGCCGGCTGAACGCAAACCCCGCACCACCAGATTGAGCCCCTCGTGGCACGACGCAATGTAGTCCGTCAAGGTGCTGCGGCGCAAGGTCCCATTGGCGGCGGCAACCTCCAGCGCCAGCGTGTTTTCCTGCAAGGTGCTGGCCGTCAGCAGGCTGTTGCCAATCGGCGTGTTCAGTTCGTGGGCCACACCAGCCACCAGCGAGCCCAATGCGGCCAGTTTTTCCTGCGCAACCAGTTGGTCCTTGGCATCTCGCAGGTGGCCATAGGCAACCGCATTGTCCAGGGCGATGGCGGTGTAAGCACACAAGGTGCGGAAAATCAGCCGTTCGTTGTCGGCATACGCCTTCGGTCGGGTTGACTGGATGGTCATGGCACCCAGCACCCGGTCTGCAATGGCCAAGGGTGCAAACAGTGCACTGACGGTCATCAGGGTGCCGGGGACGTAGCTGGGGGTCAACGCTGGATCGGTGAAGTCGATCAGAAACTCCCTTCGCTCGCGGACACAACGGGCCGAAAACGATTGATCATCATCCAGCCGCACCCGGTCACTCGGTAGTCGCTTCCCTTCTTCGATGTCATACACGGAGGTCAACCCCAGGCCATCCGGATCCATCAGATAAATGGCGAAACTGGATGCATCCAGCAGCCCGTGCACATGGCGTTCAATCGACGCGAACACATGTTCCTTGTCCAGCTGCGAAGTGATTTCCTGACCGATCGTGCCAAGTTTCTCCAGCGTGTCGCTGGTCTGCTGCAATAACGCGGCGCGGCGGGCCTCTGCCTCGGCCTGGCGGCGGTGGTGCTCACTCTCGGCCCGTGACCGCTCGGTCCCCAGGCGCACCTGGATCGCCGTGGCGCGGTTGGACGCCTCCTGGTTGAGCACCCGTTCACGCGCCGTGTTGGCTTGGATCGCCATGGTGTACGCGTCGTCGTAGCGCCCGGCCTTTGCATACTCGTCTGCCAGCGCAAACAACAGCTCGCTTGGGATCAGGTAACCCTCAACCGTGCGCGCAGTGTTGAGCGCCTGCTCCAGGCAGGTCATGGCCGTGACGCGATCACCGCGACCACCATGGATGCGCGACAACAGGCGCAAGGCGGTAACTTCCTGTAATACGGCTCCTTGGTCTTGCGCCAGGCGCAAGGCCGTTGCAGCAGAATCCTCCGCTTCGTCGTCTTGCCCCAGATGCAGCAGGGCAGTCGCAATCCCAATGTGGCCTTCTATCGCCGCATCCGTTTGGGCCAGTTGTTTTGCGCGCTCGGCCTGTTGCCTGAACAGGTCCAGGGCCGTGGGATAGTCGCCCTTGGTTTGGGCCAGGTCGCCCAATGCCGTCAGCACCATCGCAAAGTTACGGGAATTGCGCAACGGTTCGTAGACACGCAGGGCTTCGTCCAGCAGGGACTGTGCCGCGTCCAACCGACCCATGGCACGCATGACTTCACCCATCTGGCGCAGGCAAGGCCCCAGCGTGACGGCCCAGCCGGTCGGACGTGCCAAATCCAGCCCCCGTTGCAGCCACTCCAAGGCGGCATCGTGGTCGTTTAACACCACATAGGTGCCACCAGCGTTGACGGCCGCTACCACCGCAGAAACCAATTGACCCGATTGCACGGCGGCTTCAAAGGCCAGGTTCTGACGTTCCAGGGCGCCGCCAAAATTGCCAGTGTTGTAGTCCCGCGCGCCGAAATACGCGTAGACGCTGGCGGCTACACCGGGATGGGAGTGGGCAAGGTCTTCGGGGAAACGTTGGCGCCACTGTGCACTGCTGCGTCGCACATCCCGCAGCGCCGCGTAGCGTGCTTTATTGGCTTCAAAATAGTCGATGCGCTGCGTATCGTTGGCCAGCGTGGCGTTTTCAACGGCGAGGTCGAGGCACCCGTCACGCTGAGCCAAATCGCCTGAGCTGGAATACACGGAAACCAGGATGCCCTGGCTATCGGCACAGCCTGCAAAATCGCCCAGGGTCTGGAACATGGCCATGGCCGTTTGCGCTGCGGCAACCGCCTGCTCGAACTCTGACAGCAACCACAGTGTCTCGGCCCCCACCAACATCAACCGGGCACGCAAGGCTTGCGTTACCGCGTTGCCCGGTTCGGCTACCAACTGGGCACTGGCCCATGCAGCAAGTTGTTGCGCGCGAACATTGTCACATTGCCGCAGATACCAAGCCAGTTTCACCTGGAGTGACAAGACCTCGTCAGTCGCGCGGGCGCGCTCCAGCAGCAATGCCAGACGGTCGATTTCGGTGCTGCGCTCAAACAGTTGCATGGCGGGTGGCTGCAGGGTTCCAGTAACGTGGCAACAATGATAATTGCCGCGATAAACGCAGCACAATAACACGGGAGGCGGTGCTGGAGGGCACCCGCAGACACACTTGGAGCCGCAGTTACAGCAGCCGCTGCAGATAACGCCCGGTGTGGCTGGCCGGGTTGGCCGCAATATCCTCGGGCGTTCCCACACCCAGCACGGTGCCGCCGCCGGAGCCGCCTTCGGGCCCCATGTCGATCAGCCAGTCGGCGGTCTTGATGACGTCCAGGTTGTGCTCGATGACGACGATGGTGTTGCCGGCATCGCGCAACTGGTGCAAGACTTTCAGCAGCAGGTCGATGTCGGCAAAGTGCAGGCCGGTGGTGGGTTCGTCCAGGATGTAGAGCGTGCGTCCGGTGTCGCGCTTGCTGAGTTCCAGTGCCAGTTTCACACGCTGTGCCTCGCCACCCGACAGCGTGGTTGCGGCCTGCCCGAGCTTGATGTAACTCAGGCCTACATCCAGCAGGGTTTGCAGCTTGCGCGCGATGGTGGGCACGGCCTGCAGAAAATCGTAAGCAGCCTCCACTGTCAGGCCTAGGATCTGCGCAATGTTCTTGCCTTTGTACAGCACCTCCAGCGTCTCGCGGTTGTAGCGTTGGCCCGCGCATACATCGCAGGGCACGTACACATCCGGCAGGAAGTGCATCTCCACTTTCACCATGCCGTCACCCTGGCAGGCCTCGCAGCGGCCACCCGCTACGTTGAAGCTGAAGCGCCCCGGGCCGTAGCCGCGTTCACGCGCCGTGGGTACCTCGGCCATCAGCTCGCGGATGGGGGTGAACAGGCCTGTGTAGGTGGCCGGGTTGGAGCGTGGCGTGCGGCCAATGGGCGACTGGTCCACATTGATGACCTTGTCGAAATGCTCAATGCCTTCAATCGCTTCATGCGCCGCCGGTTCCTCGTGGGCGCGGTAGATCGTGCGGGCCACAGCGGCGTACAGCGTGTCGTTGACGAGCGTGGACTTGCCCGAGCCCGAGACACCGGTCACGCAGGTGAAAAGACCCACGGGGAAGTCCACACTCACTTTCTTGAGGTTGTGGCCGGTGGCGCCGACCACGCGCAGCGTCTGCAGTTCGCCTTGGGTGGCCAGGTGGTGGGCCTCGCGCTCGGCACGGCGGATGGCGGCCGGGCTGGGGGCGTAGCGTTGGCCCTTGTCGGCGGGTTTGTACGGCTGGGTATGCACCGTGGGCAGCCAGGGTGTGCGGCGCTTGGGCACCGCTATCTTCAAAGTCTGCGCCAGGTACTGGCCTGTCAGCGACTGCGCGTTGGCCTTCACCGCTTCAAAGTTGCCCTGCGCAATAACCCGCCCGCCGTGCACACCCGCGCCCAGACCCATGTCAATGATGTGGTCGGCCGCGCGCATCATGTCCTCGTCATGCTCCACCACCAGCACGCTGTTGCCGATGTCACGCAGGTGCTTGAGGGTGTCGATCAGTCGGTCGTTGTCGCGCTGGTGCAGGCCGATGCTGGGCTCATCCAGCACATACATCACGCCGGTCAGGCCCGAGCCGATCTGGCTGGCCAGGCGGATGCGCTGCGATTCGCCGCCGCTCAGCGTCTCGGCGCTGCGGTCCAGGCTCAGGTAGTTCAGTCCCACGTCGTTGAGGAACTTCAGGCGCAGGCCGATTTCGCGCACCACCTTGGCCGCAATATCGCCCTTGGCGCCGTGCATGGTCAGGCTCCGGAAATAGGCGTAGCTTTCGCGCAGCGTGGCGCGGCTGATCTCGTAAATGGCCCGGGCCTGGTCACCTTCGCCAATCTTGACGTGGCGGGCTTCGAGCCGCAGGCGCGAGCCGTTGCAGGACTGGCAGGGCTGGGTGCTGCGGTAGCGCGACAAATCCTCGCGCACCAGGGCCGAGTCGGTCTCGCGGTAGCGGCGTGCCATGTTCGGCAGGATGCCTTCAAACGGGTGTTTCTTGGTCAGCTTCTTGCCCTGCGAGGCACCGGAGTCCATCACGTAGCTGAACTTGATCTCCTCGTCGCCCGACCCCTGCAAGATGGCGGCCTGCACTGCGGTGGGCAGGGATTCAAACGGCGCATCGATGTCAAACTTGTAGTGCTTGGCCAGGCTCTCCAGCATCGAGAAGTAGTAGCCATTGCGCCGGTCCCAGCCCTTGATGGCACCGCTGGCCAGGCTCAAAGACGGAAACGCCACGACCCGCGCCGGGTCAAAAAAGTCCTGCTGTCCCAGGCCGTCACATGTGGGGCAGGCGCCCACTGGTGAGTTGAACGAGAACAGGCGTGGCTCCAGCTCCGAGATCGAGTGGTTGCACACCGGGCAGGCAAACTTGGCGTTGAACAAGTGCTCTTTGGGTCTGTAGCCCTCGTCAGTGCTGCGTGAGGTGCTATCATTTTCGATAATACCGCTGCCCATCTCCAACGCAATGGCGCGGCCATTGGCCAGGCGCAGCGCGGCTTCGAAACTCTCCGCCAGGCGCTGCTTGAGGTTGTCGTAGTCGCTGCGGTCTGCTGCCGGCATGCCGGTGGGCTCGGATCGGCCGGGCGCTGCACGTACCTTGATGCGGTCGATCACCACATCGATATCGTGTTTCTCGGTTTTCTTAAGCGTAGGCAATTCGTCAAAGTCGCAGGTCTTGCCATTGACCCGAAAACGCACATAACCCTGGGCCTGCATCTCGGCAAACACGTCCAGAAACTCGCCCTTTTTCTCGCGCGCCACCGGCGCCAGGATCATCAGACGCGTGTCGGTGGGCAGCGCCAACACGGCGTCCACCATTTGGCTCACGGTCTGGCTTTGCAGGGGCAGGCCATGATCGGGGCAGTAAGGTGTGCCGGCGCGGGCGAACAGCAGGCGCAGGTAATCGTGGATCTCGGTCACGGTGCCCACCGTTGAGCGCGGGTTGTGGCTGGTGGCCTTTTGCTCGATGGAAATGGCCGGTGACAGGCCCTCGATCACGTCCACATCGGGTTTGTCCATCAATTGCAAAAACTGGCGAGCGTAGGTGGACAGGCTCTCCACATAACGGCGCTGGCCTTCGGCGTAGAGCGTGTCAAAGGCCAGACTGGACTTGCCGGAACCACTCAAACCGGTGATCACCACGAGCTGGTTGCGGGGTATGTCCAGGTCAATGTTCTTCAGGTTGTGGGTGCGCGCGCCTCGGATGCTGATGGTTTGCTGCTGCAGGGCACGGGCCAGGTAAGTGCCTTGTGTGTCATGGAGCACTGAAGTGCCGTCGGGAGTTGAATTCAAGGTGGAAACCGCTGAAAAATTGGTGTTGAGCCGCGTTTGGGGAAACCCACCATGATAGTGAATATCCGGCCCGTCAGCTGGGCCGCAGGGGCCACAACAAGGTTCAGCTATCCCGCCAGACGGCGCAACGCCAACATGGTGCAGTCGTCTTCCAGAATAGAGGTCTCTGAAAAAAGGGCCACTTCACCGCGTACAGCCTCCAGAAGTTGACGGATTGGCTGGGGCGCAATACGGGCAAAAAGTGCCAGGCATTGCTCTTCTGAAAATTCTTCGTCGCGTTTGTTGCGGGATTCGGTGACTCCGTCGGTGTAGCAAAAAAGCGTATCGCCTATTTCCAATGTGCACTCCAAAGACTGGTATTGCGCGCCAGCGAAGGCTCCAATCAAGGGGCCTTTTGGCAGCGGCAGGATGCTTGTCTGCCCCTTGCTGTTCAGCATGGGCGGGCAGTGGCCGCCATTGGAATACAGCAGCCGTCCCGTGTCCACTTCGAGCATCCCGCAAAACAGCGTCACGAATATGTTGGTTTCATTGCCCAAGCACAGGCGCTCGTTGAGTTGGGTGAGCAAGGTGTGGGGATCGGATGTTCCCATGGCCAGCACGCGGATCAAGCCAATGGTGCGTGCCATGAACAGTGCAGAAACGATCCCGTGGCCAGATACATCGCCGATGCAGAAAAACAACCGGTTTTCACGCACAAAAAATGTGTCAAACAAGTCGCCGCCCACGTTGGACGCCGCTTCCATGAAGCCACAAATCTCGATGTCCCGACGCTCGTCAAACAGGGGTTGCTGCAACGGCAACATGCTCGCCTGCAACTGCTTTGCAACATTGAGCTCCTTTTTCAGGTGAATGAGTTCAAGCTGCTCTTGCTGCGCCTTTCGCGTCATTTCATTGGTGCGCCGCACGCGGGTACTTAACATGATCCGCAGGTTGGCGGCAACGCGGGGCATGACCAGCAAGTCGCCCCAAAAAATGTCCTGCGGTATCCGCAAAATTCGGGCAGCCGTAACGGTGGTGACCAGGATTGACACCGGCTTGCCGTCAATCGCCGATAACTCACCAATGCATTCACCCGCTGGAATCGGAATACACGCCTGCGGTGCCCTCTCGCTGCCCAGGTTCCCGGCAAGTTCGTAATCCAGGTGCGCAGCCAACTCGCCGGTCAGTGCGATATACACGTTTTCATTGTTTTGCCCCGGAACCAGCAGCGCCTGGTCCGCAGGCAATTCGAGGATGTCGCAATTGCGCAGCGCGTAATTGACATCCTCTGACACTGCATGGCTAAACAACGGGATCCAGGTCAGGTCTGCCTGCCGGCGGTCCATTGCTGAACGCTCGATAGGTCCCGGTCCATCACTAACCCGCCGATCCTGGTTTTTGGCGCGATCACCAAACTTTAGAACTGTCTCGGACATTGTGCAGCGGGGGCCTCAGGGTGATTGCCACCGGACGGTGATTTCCAACCGGTTTTCGCCTTCATGATAGCTATAGAGCAGATCATCCGCGTTTGCCCGCAACATGATGACACCCAGTCCGCCGGGTTGCGCGTCGGCCAAGGTACCGGCCGCTGGTCGCACCGCGCAGCGCGTTGCGTCAAATGGGACGCCACTATCGCTGATGGTAAGTGTGGCTGCGCCATCTTCAAGACCCTGCTCAACGCAGAGCTGCATGCGGATGGGCGCGGCAAGTGCCCCCGAACCGCCGTGGCTGAGAATATTGGCAAGTACCTCGTTCACGCAGATATCCAGCCGGCCGATAGCGTCTTCGGAAACCTTTAACCCCTTGCAGGCCTGACTCACCCAACTCGCTACGGGTTCAATTTGCGACACGGATGCTGCAAATGCGTGTTCGACGGTCGACGCTGTGCCAGTTGCAGCCATGGGGGTCCTAGGACATTGCGCCCTTGTCGGCCTCGTCCAAGTCAGTGAACAGGGGGATCAGTGCATCAATCCCCGTTGTTTCAAGTGTCTTGGCAACCATCGCGTTATTGCCAACAAAAATCACCATCTTGCCAGTGCGCTGCTGCAAGGCTTTGGCATTGGTAATCAACTCTCGAATTCCGACCGACCCCAAAAAGGTAATTTCCGTCAGGTCCACCACCACGCGTTTGGCTTGTGTGGCTGAAAGCCCCGTAAATTTGATAGATATCGCCTGTGTGCCCGGCACATCCAGACGGCCCGAGAGGCGAACCCTTCGCAAAACATCGGTCACGTCTTCGTATTCAATAGTCATTTCGCAATATTCCTTGTCGGATTTTCGGGTGAATGTAAGCCCAAGAACCGTAGCTGAAATTTATGAAGTTTTTGTGACAAGCAAGACGCTCAGGCGGTTGGCGTCCTGGCCGTTAGATACTTTTTTACCACCCCCTCCATGGCGTGCTTGGGGCTGGATTGAATTTTCATTAGCAGCGGGTGCCCGGCTTCGGGCAAATCAAAGCGCTGGCACAGATCGGCCTGGATGCGCTGCAGCAGCGCGGCGGCTACTTCGGCGTCCGCCAGTGCCCGGTGCGCGCGCCCGGCGCTGGGCAGCTGGTGCAGTGCGGCCATGGCGCCCAGCGAGTGGCTGCGAGCCTCGGGGTAGAGTCGACGCGACAGCAGCACCGTGCAGGCAAAGGGTTGCGGTGCAGGCAGGTCCAGGCGCGCCAGCTCGGCCGCCCAGTAGCGCCGGTCGAACGACGCGTTGTGCGCCACCATGGGCGCGTCGCCGACAAAGCGGCTGGCCGCCGCCATGACTTCGGCCGCTGGCGGTGCTGCCTGGACCATGGCGTTGCTGATGCCGGTGAACGATTCGATGAAGGACGAAATCCGCATCCCTGCGTTCATCAGGCTCTGAAAGCGCCCCACCACCTCGCCGCCCTCCAGCATGACGATGGCCACCTCGGTGGCGCGGTCGCCCATGGCGGGGGAGAGGCCGGTGGTTTCGAAGTCGATGACGGCGATGCGGGTCATGGGCCTATTGTGTGGTGAATGTCCGCGGGTTGATCCATGCCTGAGAATGCGGGAACCTCACCAACTACCGGGGAGCGATTTCGCTTCATTGTGGGAAGTTCGGTGTGGCCTGGGTGAGCGCAATACATCTCAAATTTCATAGCAAACAACCTAATCAATACGAGGGCTACCGGCATGTTAGACCTACGACCGAACTGCGAATGCTGCAACAAAGACCTGCCACCCGATTCTTTGGATGCGCGTATCTGCTCGTTTGAATGCACGTTCTGCGAGGCGTGTGCCGAAGGGGTGCTGGCAGGCGTCTGCCCCAATTGCGGTGGAGAGCTGGTTCGCCGGCCGCTTCGGCCAATGGCAAGACTGGTCACCGCACCGGCTTCAACCGAGCGCGTCTTCAAACCCGAGGGATGCGCGACAATGGCGCCTTCTTTGCCAGCCCACGAATAATTGCCTTGCGATCCTCTTCGATACCGATTCCGGCCGCCGCAGTAGCCCCGAGCTCCACGACCATGACGCCACAAGAGCGCCGCTCCAGCGCCTCGCTGGCGTTCATTTTTGCGCTGCGCATGCTGGGGCTGTTTTTGGTGTTGCCGGTGTTTTCGCTTGAGGCGCGCAACTACCCGGGTGGGGACGACCCGGCACTGGTGGGACTGGCCATGGGTATTTATGGGCTGACCCAGGGGTTTTTGCAGATTCCTTTTGGCGTGGCTTCTGACCGCTATGGCCGCAAACGGGTCATGGTGATCGGCCTTGGCATCTTTGCTCTGGGCAGTGCCATGGCCGCGTTAGCGCCGACCATGGCATGGCTGGTGGCCGGGCGCGCATTACAAGGTGCGGGGGCTATTTCAGCAGCGGTTACCGCGCTGTTGGCCGACCAAACCCGTGATGCGGTGCGCACCAAGGCCATGGCCATGGTGGGTGCCAGTATCGGTTTGATGTTTGCGGTGTCCCTGGTGTTGTCGCCACTGCTGAATGCGGTATTTGGCTTGAGCGGCATGTTTGCCCTGACGGCCACACTGGCCATCGCCGGCATCGCCGTCGTGCTGTGGTGGGTCCCCCAAGAGCCAGCCAAACACGCGCAACATATGCCTGCCAGTTTGGGTACCAGTCTTGTCGCGGTGCTGCGTCAGGCGTCTTTGGTACGGCTGTATTTTGGTGTTTTTATGCTGCACGCCGTGCAGTTGGCCATGTGGGTGGCTCTGCCTGCCATGCTGGTACGAGCCGGGCTCGAAAAAGACCACCAATGGTGGGTTTATCTGCCGGCGGTACTGGGGTCCTTTTTTGTGATGGGGGCAACACTGTTTCCGCTGGAAAAGCGCGGTTATCTGCGGGCCGTTTTTCTAGGCTCGGTGGGCTTGATCGGGCTGGTTCAGGTCGGCCTGATGGTTGTCATATCGGGCGTGCCCACCATCACCGGGCTGGCGCTATTGCTGTTTGTGTTCTTTTGTGGCTTCAATGTGTTGGAGGCCAGCCAACCCAGCATGGCGTCACGTTTTGCGCCGGTCCATGCGCGCGGCTCGGCACTTGGGGTTTACAACAGTTTGCAATCACTGGGCTTTTTCACCGGAGGTGTCGTTGGTGGATGGCTGGTGAAGGCATACGGGCCACAGGTACTATTTGCTGTGTGTGCGGTGGCGATGGTGGCCTGGCTGCTGGTCGCATGGCCAATGCAGGCGCCCAAGGCGGCCACAACCACCGAGCCACCCAAGGCCGGATAAACTCAGCCACCGCGAGACTGCGCTGGCTTTAACCCAAGAGGAACACCATGGCATCTGTGAACAAAGTCATTTTGGTCGGCAATTGTGGACGCGACCCTGAAATCCGCTACCTGCCGTCCGGTCAAGCTGTAGCCAATGTCAGTGTGGCCACCAGTACCCGCCGCAAGGACAAGAACACCGGGGAGAGCATTGAGTCCACTGAGTGGCACCGTGTTACCTTTTACGACCGTTTGGCTGAAATCGCCGGCGAATACGTAAGAAAAGGACGTCCCATTTATGTAGAAGGCCGTCTGAAATACGGTAAATACACCGACCAGTCTGGCGTCGAAAAGAACACGGTCGACATCATCGCCACCGAGTTGCAATTGCTGGGTGGACGCGAAGGAATGGGCGGCCCCGGCGACGGCGATGAGGGCGCTGCACCGCCTCGGCGCATGGCACCAGCAGCGCCGCCCCGCCCGGCGGCAGCGGCCCCGGCACCACGCCAGGCGCCTCCACCACGTCCAGCCACCGGCTTTGATGATATGGACGACGACATCCCTTTTTAAGGCCTAGTCAGATTGAGTAATAACCGTCGGCCCGCCGCGGTCTGAGGGCCCGCCTGCGGTGACGGCGAGGCGGTCTGCTGTGTAAGCAAGTCGTCAGTCAACACTTCTATGCTGCACTGCAACATGAACGTTTCCCTCAGCATTCAACTAGGTTTAGACGATTTGATCGCCGACCTGGACCATGCACGCAAATGCGGTGAACTCGGCCGACTGGCTTTGCTGGCCTATTGCGATGCACGCAGTTGGGCACGTCAAGCAGGAGTTTTGTCAGTCGCTGAGTATTCGATGGCGATGTTCAGTGAGGAACCACACCAGAGCCGTGAAGTCTTTCTTGTTCGTGTTGATCACCTGATTGAAGAATTGAAGCGCGTCCGAGACTCGCTCGCGGTCGCGGGGGATCAACCCGGATCGCGCAAGCTCAGCCCGCCCGCCTATCAACCGGCTGCAAGTTTTTCACATTTCGCAAGATAGCGTCATCAGGCTCGTGTGAGCCGCCAACCACATTCTCCAGGAGGACGTGGCGTCCCGGTAACTGAAAAAGATGCACAGGTCTGCCTTTTGATTGATAATTGCTGCACCGCAACATTTATACAAAGGATCCGCCATGTTCAAGAACACCCCATTCGAAGCAATCGCAAAAACCCTGTCTGAATCTGCGCCAAAGTTCGACCCGGCAGCCATGCAGCAGGCCATCCGGCCAGTACAGGACAACCTGAAAGCCTGGGCTGATCTAGCCCAGAGCCAGGCAAGCGAAGCACAAGCCGCCCTCTTGGAAACCGTGGAAGCGGTTAAGAGTGCTAAAGATCCGCAGGCAGCATTTGAGGCTTTCAAGTCCTCATCCGAAGCCGCCATGGCCATGTTCGCCAAAAACCTCAAAGACGCCGCTGCCCTCAGCGTTGGGCAGTTTCATGGCACGGTAGACGCGGTCCAGAAAGCACATCCGTCACCTGAAGCGTTTGCGCCGATTGCAAAAAACCTCAAGTCTGCTGCTTCACAGGCGGAAAGTACACTGGACTCTGCGATGGAGAAGGGTGCTTCCATGGCCGCAGCAGTGGTGCCCGCACCAAAAACAAAGCGCGCGGCAAAGTAAGCAAGGTGCAATCCTGGGTCGGCGTGGCCGTGCACCCCCGCCACCAATTCATTAGGCGGAGGTGGTAGCACCCACCGGCGACGCATTGCCTGCGCGACGCCCGGCCAGCTTCATGACGCCACGGTACAAGGCACGCAGTCCCAACAGTGTCAAAAGCGCTTCAAAAAACGTCAGCAGAAAGGCCACGAATCCATTGCGAAGCTCGGCCCGGCGTTGAAATTTGGCCACCATACGGTCGCGGGCAATTTCGATGCTGTCGTAGAAAGTAGGCACCACCAGCAGTGTCAACAGGGTCGATGTGATGGTGCCGCCAATGATGGCCACTGCCAGTGGCTGGTAGAACTCGCCACCTTCACCCATGCCAATGGCCACCGGCATCATGCCGGCAATCAGCGCAAAGGTGGTCATCAGAATGGGGCGCAGGCGTACACGACCCGCATCCATCAGGGCTTCCTCACGATCGATGCCTTCAGCCTCACGCTTGCGGGCGGCATCCAGCAACAGAATGGCATTCTTGGCGACCAGTCCCATCAGCATGATGATGCCGATGAAACTCATCAGGTTCAGCGTGCCGCGGGTCACCAGCAGGGCCAGCACGACGCCGATCAGCGACAGCGGCAGCGACAGCATGACGGCCAGCGGTGCGGTGAAGGAGCCAAACTGCATCACCAGGATCAGGTACATCAGGCCGATGCCGGACAACAACGCGATCAGCATTTCGGTGAACAACTCTTTTTGGTCTTGCCCCGCTCCGCCCAAGGACAAGCCATAACCCGGCGGGTAGTCAAACGATTTGGCCAGCTTCATGGCATCTTCGGTGACCTCGCCGTTGGAGCGGCCCTGGGCGTTGGCCGACACCGTGATGTTGCGTTTGCCGTTGGCGTGTTCAATACCGGAGGGACCTTTGCCCATGGTGATGGTGGCGATCTGGTCCAGTGGCACCATCAGGTTGGTGCCGGCCACGGCTATGGGCAGGCGCTCAATGCTTTCCTTGCTGACGCGGTCGTTGGGGTGCAGACGGACAGCAACGTCACGGGTTTCACCGGTGGGGTCCACCCAGTCGCCGACTTCGATACCGGCAAAGGCCACGCGCAGGGACTGTGCCGCGTCGTTGGCGGATATGCCCATCGAATTGGCCAGGCCGCGGTTGAGTTCGATCTTGAGTTCCTTCTTGGGGTCTTGTTGCGACAGGCCAACATCCACCGCGCCCGGCACCAGGCGCAGTTTGTCCATAAAGGCGCTGGTGATTTCCAGCAGCTTGCGCGAATCAGTGCCGGTGAATTCAATCTGGATCGGTTTGCGGGCACCGTTGTTTAGGTCGTCCAGCACGGTGTATTCCGCGCCGACCAGGGAGCGCACCTTTTCACGCAATTCGGTTGCAATTTCCTTGGCGCTGCGGCTGCGGGTATTGCGCTTGCCAATGTCGACATAAATGCGCCCGCCACTGGCGTTGATGTTGCTGTTGGTTTCCTTGGTTTCCGGGATCGTGCGGGCCAGGGCTGCGGCACGTTCCATCTTCAGGCGGGCATATTCCACGGAGGATGACGCCGGGGTGCGCACCTCGATCATCAGGTTGCCAGAGTCTGTAGCGGGCAAAAAACTGGAACCACCGAACTTGACCTGCAGTGCCACGGACGCCACCAGACTGAGCACCGCAATGGCCGCCATCCAGCGGCGGTGGTGCAGAGCCCACGCAATGACATTGCCGTAACGGTCCGCCTGGTGGTCAAACCAGTCGTTGAAGCGGGCCAGCACAGCGCTGAGCCCTTTTTTGGGTGCGGTATGGTGGTCTACCGGGTCGCCCCAGTAGGCGGACAACATGGGATCCAGCGTGAACGAAATGGCCAGGCTGACCAGCACCGAGCAGGTCACCGTCAACGCAAATGGACGGAACCACTCGCCGGACACTCCAGGCATAAATGCCACCGGAATAAACACCGCAATGATGGAAAACGTGGTGGCGGCGACCGCCAGTCCAATTTCAGCCGTGCCCTCCAGCGACGCGGTGCGCCGGTCCGAACCGCGCTGCATATGGCGCACGATGTTCTCGCGCACCACAATGGCATCGTCAATCAGCACACCGATGGCCAGCGAAAGACCCAGCAAGGTCATGAAATTGAGCGTGAAGCCACACAACCAGACGGCAATAAAAGCGGCGATTACCGAAGTGGGCAGACTCAGGGCCGTAATGAGTGTGGAACGCCAGGAGTTCAAAAAGGCGTACACCACAAAAATGGTCAACACGGCGCCCAGGATCAGGGACTCGATGACGTTGTTCAGACTGCGTTGCGCATCAATCCCTCCGTCTCGGGTGATCTCCAACTTGGTACCGGGCTTGTCCTTCTCGAATTCCGTATTGATATCCTTCACCAGCTTGCGAATGTCGTCCGCGACGCTGACCGTGCTGGCATCCCGTGAGCGGGTCACAAAAATGCCGACATTGGGCTTGCCACTGCGGATGCTGAAGCTGGCGATATCGGCAAAGCTGTCATTGATGGTTGCCACGTCTGCCAGACGCACCACCTGGCCACCGAAACGTTTGACCACAATGCTCTGGAACTCGGCCGGCGACTCGATGCGCCCGACCAGGCGAATGCTCTCTTCATCCAGCGCGCCCTGCACCTTGCCCACTGGCGCGTTGGTGTTTTGTGCCCGCACCGCGGCCACCACCTCACCAATCGACACGTTGTGCTCGCGCAGTTTCTCGGCGCGAACCAGCACAGACAGCTCACGTTTGAGCGAGCCATTGATGTTGACGTTGGCAACCCCGGCAATGCCACGCAATTTGTCCGCCAGCACGTCTTCCGCCAGGCGCGATATCTCAGCGTGGCTTTGTGAGCTGGACGACAAAGCCATGTTCATGATGGGTTGGGCCGACGGGTCGTAACGCCGCAGCACGGGCTCACGCATTTCCGTGGGTAACTTGTAACGCGCACTGGAGATAACGTTGCGCACCTCGTCGGAGGCTTCGATCATGTTTTTCTTGAATGAAAAAATCACGTCGAAGCGGGCGTTGCCCTCGGTCGAGTTGGAATACACCTCGGTGACACCGGAGATGCTTTGCAAGGACTTTTCGATACGGTTGACGATCTCGCGCTCCACCGTGTCGGGGGACGCACCTGGGTAGGCGATGTTCACAAACAGCCCGGGAACCTCGACATCCGGGTTCTGGTTTACGCGCAACTTGCTCATGGCCAGCAGGCCCATGGCCATCAGCGCAATGATCAATACGATGGTGGCCGTCGGCCGCTTGATACTGAAGTCGGACAAGAACATGGTTATGTTCCTTTGGCGGCGGATGCTGCAGGCGTTGCGGAAGCGGGTGGTTTGGCGCCGGCCAGTTCAACGGTCTGGCCTTCTTTGAAGCTTGAACTCGGACTGCGCACAACAAGGTCGCCATTTGACAGACCACTGCGCACTTCGTAGTTGCCGGTGCGCGGGTCGCGAACCCCCAGCGCCAGATCGACCTGGTTCAATGTGTTGCCTTTGACCCGCCAAACGGTGGCTTTGTCGCCTGACATGACGACCACTGACTCTGGCAAGGTGAGCGCCGTATTGTTGGTGGCTTCGATGTTGCCCTCAGCGTAGAGGCCTGCAACCCGGGGTTGTTTGGCATCGTTAAAACCGACCAGGACTTCGACCTGGCGGGTCACGTCGTTGGCGCTGGGGTCTACCCGCATCACCTTGCCACGGAACTCCTGGCCGGCATAACCATTGATGCGAAAACTCACAGCTTGCCCGACGGACACAACACTGATCTTGTCGGCCGAGACGCGCCCTGCAAAACGCATGCTGCTCGGGTCTATAACCTTGAGCAGTTCTTTGCCGATAGAGGCGGTGTCACCCGCCGAAACCTTGCGATCGCTGACCACACCATCAAACGGTGCACGAACAATGGTGCGCTCCAGTTGCTGTCGTGCCAACACCGCCCGTGCATTGGATGCCGACAATTCGCTTTGCGCGCCGTTGCGACGTACCTCGGCCTCATCCAAAGCCTGCAGGGAGGTCATGCCTGAAGCGCGCAAGGTCTTGAGCCGCTGCAAATTGCGCTCAGCCTGGTCAAGGGACTGGGTGGCGTTGCGCGCGTTGTCTTCGGCAGAGTTCAAATTGTCACGGATCGATGTCTGGTCGAGACGAACCAGCACTTCGCCCTTCCGGACCGGATCACCGTTCTCTTTCAACACTTGCAATACAACCGCCGAAATTTCCGCGCGCAGGTCCGCTTTGCGCTCCGGCTGAATGGAGCCCGTCACCACGGGACCCGAGGACAGGGCATTTGACTGGACAGCCAGAATATCTTCGGGGGCAATGGTCAGTTTGGCCGGTGCAGCGGCGGCATCTTTTTTGTCACCCTTTCCCGAAAACTTGTCGCAGGCAGTCAGGCTGGCAACAAGCACGATGGCAGTGATTAAAGGGCGAAGCATAGAGAGGTCTCCGTGGAAATATCCAAGTGATTTTTTAGGGTGTGGCCAGACTTGATGTCCATCAAGTCACAGTCGCCAAAGACGGGATTATGGCGTCAACACCCATTTGAGCCAACTGGGGTGCCGCCATAACAAAAGCGAAACAACTAGCTATTTTTTGCGGTGACGGGTTTGACTTGCGCCGTCGTACTGGATTCGGTAGCCTTGCGGGCCACCACCACCACTGTCGGCAGTTCGATCGAATGGAGCACCGGCGCAGTCGGGCGTTGCATGCCCACCACGACGGCACTGAGCCAGACCAGGGAAAGCCCCGAACCCAAAGCGAGGGCAAAGAATTTGGTGCGTAGGCGTGTGGTCATGGCAACTCCGTGGTGTGTTGAAGTCGAATGTAAGCACGGGCGCACAACTTTGCACTGGCTTTGCGACGAACCACTCCATCACGTGACAGTCTGCTGAATCCGGGGGGCGGGCGGTCACCACCCGCCCATACATTCCAGGTCGCAGACTCCTCGAAGCGCTACAGCTTTTCGGCCAAGGCCATTACCAGGGAGACTGTCACAACGCCCAAGGCAGTGGACACCGCCACACTGGCCGTTACCAATTCCTGTGCTACTTGGTAGCGCTGCGAGAACATGAAGACGTTGGCGCCGATAGGCAACGACGCGGTCACCACCAATATCGTCAATGGCAGGCCGTGCAGTCCGAGCAACCATCCCGCCACAGCCACCAGCGCTGGGAGCACCAGGTTCTTCAACGCGCTCAGGGCCAAAGCGGCTCGCAGGTGCTGTCCAATGCGGGCGTTTGCCAGTGTCACCCCGACTAGCACCAGTGACATGGGGCCCATGGCATTGCCCAGCAGTTGAAGAGGCCGATCCAATACGGCCGGCATGGCCAAGCCGGTCTGTGCAAACAACAGGCCCACCAGTATCGGTAGCGGCACAGGATGCAGAATCCCGTTGCGCAATGCATCCATCACGGGCCGCCGCCAGGCGCCTCGCGTGTTGGATATCGATGCAGCTTGCGCGGCCTGGCGCGCTACAGCCAACTCCAGCACGATGGTGGCCAGCGTCAACAGCACCAGGGCGTGCAGCGAAATCACCGTGAGCAGCGTCACCATGCCAGCTTCACCGTATGCAAGCCCAATCAGTGGCACACCAATGGCAACCGTGTTACTGAAGGTCGCTGCCAACGCCAACACGGCAGAACGTGCAGTTGCCTTGCCCAAAACCAATAGCAGCACGAACAACCCGATGGCAGCGACAAAATAGGCGACCACCGGCTTGAAGTCCAGTTGTTCCACATGCACCGTGCTCATGGTGCGGAACAACAATGCCGGGGTGAGCACCATAAAGACCAGAGCGGCAAGGTCTTTTGTGGCCTCAGCCCTCATCCATCCGGCCCGACATGCTACAAAACCGATAGCAATCAGGATAACGACCGGCAGCAGGGAAGACAGGACGATAGATTGCATGGCAGGCCAGGCGAAAACCGCAATTTTCGTTGATCGCCGTGGCGTCTGCCCGACTGAGGGCCTACGCCCCGTCTGAATGCGTCAGACCAGCCCGATTCCAGTGGCCAACAGGTAACCGACCAGGCAGGAAGTACCCACACCAATCAAGCCCGGCACGATAAAGCTGTGGTTGATCACGTACTTGCCGATGTGGGTGGTGCCCGAACGGTCGAACTGAATGGCTGCCAAGTCACTGGGGTAGGTGGGCAGGATGTAGTAGCCGTAGGACGCCGCCGCAAACGCCACGATGTAGCCGGGCGGCACGCCAATGGCCAGGCCCACCGGCACCATGGCGCTGATGGCCGCAGCCTGCGAATTGACCAGTTTGGACACCAGCAGCAGGGCAATGGCGTAGGTCCAGGGTTGGGTCTTGACCAGATCGGTCAGGGCCGCCTTGAGTTCCGGCAGATGGGCTTCAAACACCGTGTCGGCCATCCAGGCAATACCAAAAACTGCCACCACGGCGATCATGCCAGCCCGGAACACATCGGTTTTGCCAATGGTCGACGGGTCGGTCTTGGTGAACACAATCATCAGCGCGCCGGCCAGCAGCATGAACATCTGGATCGTCAGCACCATGGACAGCGGCTTGCCATTGATCAGCGGTCTGAGTGACTGGAACGCACCCAGGATGGCCACGACGACGATAGAGGCGATGAAGATCCACATGGCGGTCCATTGGTCGCGGGAGAGCACTTTGCCCATCAGCGTAGCGCTTTCGCCGTAAACGATCTGGCGCTGCTCGGGATCGGCAATGCGCTTCTGGAAGTCCACGTCATCGGCCAGATCCTTGCCACGGAACCAGCTGAAGATGCCGATCATCAGCACGCCGGCCAGTGTGGACGGGATAGTGATGGACAGCACCTGGATGAAGTCGATGACGTGGCCATCCACCGGCACCTTGGCCAGGAACGCCACCAGCGACACCACGGCCACCGACACCGGGCTGGCCAGAATGCCCATCTGACTGGCCACGGAGGACGCTGCCATCGGCCGCTCGGGGCGGATATCGTTCTTGATGGCGATGTCGTAGATGATGGGCAGCATGGTGTACACCACGTGGCCTGTGCCGCACAGAATGGTCAGCAGGCAGGTGGTGAACGGCGCCAGAATGGAGACGTATTTGGGATTGCGGCGCAGGATTTTTTCCGCGCCCAGCAACAACACTTCCAGACCGCCGGATGCCTGCAGCGTGGCGGATGCGGCCACCACGGCGATGATGGTCAGCATCACATCGACCGGCGGCTTGCCCGGCGGCAGCTTGAAGGCAAAGGTCATGATCACGATCCCAATGCCGCCCAGCAAGCCCAGTGCCACGCCACCCTTGCGTGCGCCGTAGAACAGGCAGACCAGAATGATGGCAATTTGCAAGAGAATGTCCATGGCGAACTCCTTTGAGTGGGTTTGACTGTATGCGATATCAGGGTAAACCCTTGGTGTGTTTTGCCTTTACTTGACTCAGATCAACGAATTGATTCCCCACACATGACTCCGCCGCGTTCCGCCATCATCTTGTGTACGCTGAATGCAAAGTACATTCACGCCTCACTCGGGCTGCGTTACCTGCTGGCCCAAATGGGCAGTCTGACCTCGCAGACGGCCATCCGTGAATTCACCATCACACGCAGACCCCAGGAACTGGCGGACGAATTGCTGGCTCTGCAGCCGAGCATCATCGGTTTGGGCGTCTATATCTGGAATGTGACCGAGACCACTGCGCTGGTGCGGTTGCTCAAAGCAGCACGACCCGACGTCAAGCTGGTTTTGGGTGGGCCAGAAGTCAGCTATGAGTGGGAGGCACAGGAAATTGTTCGACTGGCCGATTATTTGATCACTGGCTGGGGTGATGTGGGGTTTCCCAGGTTGTGCCAGGCCTTGCTATTCGGCCCGCAGCCCCTGATGAAGGTCATGGCGGGCGAGCAGCCGACTCTGGACCAATTGGCGCTGCCGTATGCACACTACACCGATACCGATCTGGCGCACCGCCTGTTGTATGTGGAAGCCTCTCGCGGCTGCCCTTTTAAATGCGAGTTTTGCCTGAGCTCTCTGGACCAGACGGCCAAGGCGTTTCCGCTCGATCACTTTCTGGACGCCATGGACGCGCTGTACCAGCGCGGCGCCCGCAACTTCAAGTTTGTGGATCGCACCTTCAACCTCAAGATCGATACATCGGCCCGCATCCTGCAGTTTTTTCTGGACCGCCTCACCGAGGGCCTTTTTGTTCACTTTGAGGTCATTCCGGACCATTTGCCTGACCGACTCAAGGCCCTGATTGCGCAGTTTCCGCCAGGTGTGTTGCAGTTGGAAGTCGGAGTTCAGACGTTCAACCTGGAAGTGCAGCAGCGTATTTCGCGGCGCCAGGACAACGACAAGACCGTGGCCAATCTGCGCTGGTTGGTCGAACAGTCTCAGGCCCATTTGCACGTGGATCTGATTTTTGGTTTGCCCGGAGAGTCGTTGGACAGCATCGCCGCGGGTTTCGACCGCCTGTACGCCACACGGCCGCATGAGATCCAATTGGGCTTGCTCAAGCGCTTGCGCGGCACTCCGATCACGCGCCATTCTGCGGCCCATGGCATGGTCTACGACACCCACCCGCCTTACACCGTACAACAGACCGCCGAGCTGGAATCAGCCACCGTGCAGCGCTTGGCCCGAATGGCGCGGTACTGGGATCTGGTGGCGAACTCTGGGCGTTTCCGACAGACATTGCCCGTCTTGGTGAAGGGCGATTCGGCCTTTGCCAGGTTTTTGGCCTGGAGTGACTGGTTATGGCAAACGACCGCGAAGACCCATGGGCTGACGCCGGAAAATCTGGTGGATGCGCTGTTTGACTACCTCACCACACAACGGGGGTCAGCCACGCCGGACGTTCGTGCGGTTTTATTGCAGGACTATTTGGCCAGCGGCGCGCGTGCGCGGCCCAACTGTTTGCAGGTATTGCTGACACGGCCGCTGACACAGCCCCAGAAACCTACATCGCTGATGCAACGCCAGGGCCGTCACGGGCAAGGGCAAACCCAACTTGACCTGTGACCAAGAGCGGCGGGTACGCCCCCCAAGGACTTGCGCCTGAACGTGATGAAACTAAGGCGTTGGGGTGAGCCAGCCGTTAATTTGGCTGATAGCCTCTTCCTTGGCGCCGCCGGTTAGGGCATGAAGTCGCACCCTCGATATCAAATAGATCAGACGGGCCTGTGCCAAATCCCGCTGTGCGGACACGCGTTGCTGCTCCGCATTGAGTGTGTCCATCAAGGTCCGGCTGCCCGCTTCAAATGAGCGGCGGTTCGAGATGGCTACCTGCTCTGTGGATCGAACGGCCTGCTCAAGCGCCTTGACTTTCAACACGCCCTCCGTTACCCCGCGAAACTCTTTGTGCACCCGTATGTCGATGTCTCTGCGCATCGCTTCCAGCGCCTGTGTCGCGCGCTCCTGCTCGGCCAAGGCCTGACGCACAGTCGAGCTGACATAGCCGCCACTGTAGAGCGGCAAATTGAACTGCAGGCCTATCGAACGGTTCTTATAGCTGGTATTCACACTGGTGACGTTTTCACTTTCGCTGCGTGACCACTGGGCTATTGCGTCCAAAGTGGGATAGTGGCCGGAACGGGCTTTCTCGATTTCCAGACGCGCAGCTTCCAGTTGAGCCCTGAGCGACTGGATCTCAGGGCTATGGGCTTCGGCGCGTTCAACCCAAGTGTCAACGCTGTCAGGGCTTGGATTTGTTAACTCCAATTTGGAAGGGTCCACGGTCGACAGATTGTCCACCGGGCGACCAATCATCATCTGAAGTTGGCGCCGGGTAAAAGTGATGTTTTGGCGCGCCTCGAGTTCTTGGGCCAAGTTCAGGTCCAACGCGGCTTGGGCTTCATCAATGTCCGTGCGGGTTCCGGCACCACCGTTGAAACGCTTGCGCGCGGCGTCGAGCTGTGTTGAATAAGCCGTTTTTTGCGCCAGGACCAGTGCCAACTGTTCGCTGGCTTGCAAGGCCTCAAAATACGCACCACTGACACGGACCGCCAGGTTTTGCAGTTCCCGCTCCAGAACCGCGTTCGCATCGTCGACTTGTGATTGGGCCTGTTGATAGTCGGCAAACTGGTATTTGCGAAACAGGGGCTGGCGCACTGTCAGCGTGGCATTGCCACTGACATACCGTGAGTTGGTCGTTGCAGGCTCACCCAGGAAATTGGGCGCCGTGTTCTCCAGGTCATTGTTGTTGCGTGACGCACTGAGCGAGACGTTGGGCATCAGCTGGGCCCGTGCCTGCGGCACACGTTCTTGGCGCGCCAGTGTGGCCGCCCGGACTGCCCTTATGGTCGGGTCCTGCTCCAGGGCCGCTTCCAACGCTTGGGACAAATCCAGGGCCCACGACGGGCCACCAACCAGCGCGGTGGTCAACGCTACAACGCCAACTGACCAGGGGCCAAACCTATGTCTCAAGGATGTATGGTTCATGGTCTATTCCTCAGTCATGGACGCGGCCACGCGCTTGGTCAGCGGATGCAACAAATAGGTCAAAAGCGAACGCTCGCCTGTCCTGAACACCACTTCAACCGGCATACCCGCGTGCATCTGGCGCTTGCCCAGGGTTTTTAATCCTTCTGGCGTTACAGCGACACGCGCGAGAAAGTAGGGCATATTGCTTTGCGGCTCCGTCAGCACATCAGCCGAAACCGATACCACCTGACCGCCAACAACCAATTGTGGAGAATGCGCGAACGCTGAAAACCGCACATCGACCGGCATGCCCGCCTGCACGCGGTCAATCAATTGTGGCGGCACCCGAGTTTCAAGCATCAAAGCCTGGTTCGCGGGTACAACGTCCATGAGTTTTTGACCTGGGCCAACCACAGCACCGGGCGTTTGCGCAACCAATGCCACAACCTGGCCGTCAGCGGGAGAGCGGATCTCTGTGCGGCCTAGGTCATCCTGCAAAGCACGGTATTTTTCAGAATCCCCCTGGACTTCGCGGGTGACATCCGCCATTTGCGACTCAACCTCTTTGCGGTACTCCTGCTTGCGCGAAAGCGCGCGCTGGCGCAGCTCTCCGATCGCTCGCCGGGTGCGCACCATATTGCCTTGCAATTCGGCAATCGACGACTGGGATTCGGAGACAAATCGTTCTAGTTCAAGCTGGCGGTTGCGGGGGGCGTAACCTTCCTTGACCAAGCTCCGGGTGTTGGCCAATTCTTCGGTCAGCAGAGCCAGCTGGCTTCGGCGATTGATCAACATGGAGTCATAAGCTGTGGATAGACCTTCCTGGCCTTGAATATTTTCCTCAAAGGACTGCAGTTCGGCACGCAGCGCGGACTGGCGAGATTGCAGCAACTGCTCCTGGTTGCTCATCTGCCCACGGATCAAAGGATCTTGCGCTGCCGCCTCAACGTCGGCATGAAACTTAATGGTCGTTTGGCCAGTCTGCTCGGCCATCAGACGACCCTGCATGGCACGCAGTCCAAGATAACGTTGGCGAATGGATTCAAAATTCGCCTTGGCGGTTGCGTCGTCGAGCTTGATCAGCAGTTGCCCTTCCTTCACCAACGCACCTTCTCCTACCAATACTTCTTTGATGATGCCGCCGGTCAGGTGCTGCACGGGTTTTCGTTTCGTATCAATAGCCACCTGACCCTGACTGGGTACCCCTTCATCCAAGGGTGCAAAAGCAGCCCACAACAGGAACACGCCGAAGCCGATTCCCAGCGCCCACAGGCCGAATCGGCTCGCCCGGCCCTGAGCATGGGCAACAGCCCCGGCGGAATCGCCGTCTGCGTTCGGCGAAGCATTTGCGATAGGAGTAAGGCGTTTCAAAGTATCTGGTTTTGCCATGGCGGCCTCTGATGTAAATGAAGTAAACAGTTCGGGTTCAGGCGGGCTGGACGGCGCTGGTCGGAGTTTCGACCGATGCAGTGGTCGATCGCAATGCCGCTATCACAGCGTCTCTAGGCCCGTTGGCGACAATTTCACCGTCCCGTAGGATCATCAATCGATCGGCCACTGCGATTGCGCCGGGACGATGGGTAATCAATAGAACGGTTTTTCCCTTTGCCTTGAGTTCTGCCACGGTGCGCAACAAAGCTGTCTCGCCGGCATCGTCCAGATTGGCGTTGGGTTCATCTAGCACAATCAACGCCGGATTTCCGTAGATCGCGCGAGCCAGACCGATGCGCTGGCGTTGACCGCCTGACAGCAGCCCCCCGGCTTCGCCGATTGGGGTGTCATACCCTTTGGGAAAGCGCAGGATCATTTCATGCAAGCCTGCTGAACGCGCCGCTTCGATGACTTTGGTGGGATCAACGTCGCCAAGTCGTGCAATGTTCTCGGCAATCGAGCCTTCAAACAATTCGACGTCCTGTGGCAAGTAACCAATGTGGGGGCCGAGGTCCATGCGATTCCATCCGCTGATCGGAAGGCCGTCCAGCAGGACGTCCCCAGCCACGTCCGGCCAAATCCCGACAATGACGCGCGCCAGCGTCGATTTACCCGACCCTGACGGCCCGAGCACCGCAACCACGGTCCCTGCCGGCACTGCAAAGGAAATACCCTTCAGGATGGGGGTTGTGCGTCCTAGCGCATTGGCCACCACACCGCGCAAGGTCACCTCGCCAGTGGGGGCAACCCTTGACAGAGCCGGGTCACGCTCCGGAAACTCCGTCAGCAGCTTTTCGAGACGGTCGAATGCACTGCGTGTAGTGACAAAGCCTCGCCACGTTCCCACCAGTTGATCGATGGGCGCCAGGGCACGCCCCATCAAAACGTTGGCGGCAATCATCGCACCGGGTGACAACTGACCATCAATCACCAACAATGCCCCTGCCCCCAGGGACAACGACTGCTGTGTGTAGCGGATGAATTTACTCACGGCTGTAACACGGTGCGTCAGACTAAGTGTCGATGCATTCTTTGCCAAGGCAATTTGGTACTTTTGATCCCAGCGTCCCAGCAGATTGCCGACCATACCCATGGACTCCAGAACTTCAGAGTTGCGTAATTTGCTTTGCAGATAGTTTGTGGAATCGGTGACGGCCGCGTTGGCGTCTTCGGCTGGCGCAACCGTGTGCCTATGTCCAAACCAAGCCAGAGCCGCTTGCACAACGGCAAAAACCAAGGACAACACACCAAGCCAGGGGTGCAAGAAAAAGGTCACCGCGATGTAAATGGGTGCCCAGGGTGCGTCAAACAACGCAAAAATACCGTTGCCCGTCAGAAACTGGCGGATCTGGATCAGGTCACTAAACGCTCGCGAAGGATTCGTAGAAGACTGCCCGAGATAGGCCTCAAAACTGGCGTTGAAAACCCGCGTGCTGAGCTGATCATCAAATTGCATTCCGGCCCTTACCAGAACGCGCGAGCGCATCCACTCGGACAAAGCCATGACGCCAAACAAAAACAGTGTGATCAACGAAACGGCAACCAGGGTCAGCTCGCTTCCACTACTGAGCACGCGGTCAAAAACCTGCAGCATGTAGATGGTGGGTGCGAGCATGAGCAGATTGGTCAGGAAGCTCAAGACACCAACGATCAGAAATTCCTGGCGGAATGCCCACAAGGTAGACGTCAACTCACTGCGACGGAAGAAACTGGGAGTTTTCATGAATAGGTCCGTAGATAGGGGTCGCTTCAAGCCGCCAAAGCAGCAGCGCCATGACCGGCCGCCCGCTGGGCTTGCGCTTGATCATTGGCTTGCTTCAATGCAGCCAAGACCTCGTTGCGCGGGCCGAAGGCTTGCATGACACCATCGCGCAACACCATCATTTTGTCGGCCACTGCCAGAATACTGGTGCGATGGGTCATGATCACAAACGTGGTGCCTCGACCTTTAAGCTCCTGAATGGCGGTAGCCAAAGCTGCGTCCCCTGCTTCATCCAAGCTGGAGTTGGGTTCGTCCAGAACCACAAGCACCGGATCACCGTAGATGGCACGCGCCAAGGCCACGCGTTGGCGCTGACCACCTGAAAGCATGGCACCGTCGCGGCCAACCGGACTGTCATAACCTTTGGGAAGACCCATGATGAAATCATGCACGCCAACAGCCTGGGCTGCCGCCCTGACCTTGGCCGGAGCCAGGTCACCAAAGCGCGCGATATTCTCGGCAAAGCTCCCTTCAAGCAACTCAACTCCCTGTGGCAGGTAACCGATGTAGGGTCCCAATTCCGCTTTATCCCAGGTAAAAACGTCGGCACCATCCAGCCGGACCTTGCCCCCAACCGAAGGCCACAGACCCACCAGAAGACGGGCAAGTGTTGTCTTGCCCGACGCGGACGGCCCAACAACGGCCAACACTTCTCCCGGTGTCAGTCCAAACGCCACATTCTTGATGATGGCGGGGCCGCCGCCTGGGGCACCGGCCATCAATCCTTCGACTTGAAGCAACCCCCGTGGTACTGGTAGAGCCATCGTCGGTGGCTTTGCAGGGATGGCGGACAACATGGCGTCCAGCCGTTGCCAAGCGTCTCGGACATTCACAACCATGCGCCACTGTGTCACGATTTGCACCAGCGGCGCGAGGACCCGTCCACCCAAAATAGAGCCAATCATCATCATGCCGCCACCGCCATTCAACTGACCCTTCAACAACAACCACGCACCGAGACCCAACAATAGGGACCCCATGGTGGTCTGAAGAAACTTGGTCCAGGCCTGATACGTGCTGGCCCTGTCGGATGCGAGTGCTTGCAGTCCCAGGAATTCACGCTGCTTGCCCATCCACCGACGGTGAATATCACGCAACATGCCCATCGACTCGATCACCTGCGCATTGCGCAGTGAACCATCTGCATACTGCTGTGCTGCAATGGCCGAACGATTGGCCGCCACCAATGAAGGCTGGGTATTCTTTTCGTTGAGCCACCCAATGAACACTTGAAACACAGAGCCGACAACGGCCGACCAGCCAAGTACCGGACTGATCGCAAACACCAGGGCGAGAAACACCAAAGACACCGGAGCTTCCATGAGAGCCAGAAGCGGAGGCGACTGGAAAAAGTCCTTAATCGTTCTGAAGTCGTTCATGGGCTGGATGCTGCCGCCCGGAAGCCGTTTGAGATTGGCTTCGAAAATGGCGCCAAAAATCCGATGCCGCATTTGCTGGTCTAACTCTTGCCCGGCCTCATGCAGAATTTCAGCACGCGCCCATTCGAGAATCTCCATCAAAACATAGGCTCCCAACACAGCCAAAGTCAGCATCAACAGGGTCATGTGGCTGCGGCTGTTGACCACCCGGTCGTACACCTCAAGCATGTAGCCGCTGGGTGCCAGCACCAATAAACACGAGCAGATGCTGAACCAGAAGGAACGGACAAAATAGGGTCGAAGGGCCGACACCGCCTTGCCCAGTTCGGAAGGCATGCTTTTTGACATTACGTGGACTCCTCTACCAAAACATATTCAGGAATTTCACCCAGCTCGTTTTCCTGGATCGCGCCAATTTCGTCACCTTCAGCCGGTGTAGAAAACTGAAAAGACAATTCAAACCCGCCGCTGGCCGTGCGAGACAATACAATTTCTCGCAGCTTGTTGTTGTGGAAACTCGCCTCGTCTTCAGGCCGCAGCGCCAAATGAAACCGGATGCGGCCCTCCAGGGTGTACATCGACAACTGGCCCTCTTTGACACTGAGCGTGTGGCGGTCAAAGTAGACAGGGCAGCTGTCTGTAAAACGCAACTGGGGCAAGGGTCGGTTGCCAAGCCGGGTCAGATTGAAGGGGCTTGCCGGGTGTTGGAAGACCAAGCGGCTCGTGCGGGATACCGAATAAATGGCGTTGCACACCATTTGAGAACCGATTGCCGGAAATTGATCCCTAAGCTGCTTGTACGCCAGGTGGTGTAGGGTCACCCGGTTCCAGCACCGTGTCTGTTGCACCAGGGGTGCCAACGCGTTACACACTTGCGCAAACGCCTGCTGGAGCGCCAGCAGGCTTGTCAGTTGCTGCGGCGAACCATTCAAGGGAATACGTAATATGGAATTCATATAGGAACGGATTGTAACCATTTCCTATATGAATAATTTCACTATTTGTTTTGAGAGTTTGTGCTGCGTCGCACCAATGCACTATGGCTCGGCATGGCAGGGTTTGTGCGGACTAGAGCGCACATGGTATCCGTCATTAGACTAGCCGTATGCGTTTGCCCTATCACGTACCACTGTCCGGCATAGATGCGCAGGGCCTGCTGTCCCGATTGGCACGCTTGCTGTGGGTGGCTCCTTTTCTGTTGTCATTGTCGTTTACAGCCTTGGTCATTGTGTGGGCCCAAGACAATGACCGATTGGAGCGCGAAGCGTCGCAACGGACCGTGATGGCCGACACCCTGAGTCTGGACGCCCAACTTGCCGCAAGGTTGGAAACCGAAACTGCAACGCTGCGTGCTGCGGCCGCAAGGCTCCCAGCGCCCAGTGCCGCAGGCAACTACCAAATGGCAACTTTGCCAGAAATCGCAGCTGGTCTGGACCGGCGGTGGCTCAGTGTTGTGTGGCTCGACGTGAACGGGCGGATTATCGGAGAAGCACGGCGCGAATTGCGACGGGGTACACAAACCTCAAGCCAAAGTCCCGGCATCACCTTGCATCTGGTAGCCCCAACCAGTGATTTGCGTCGACCACAGACCGGGCAGTTGATCGCACGCTACGACCCGGCTGACCTGATTAAAAGCAAGGACTTTTGGTGGCTTGCAGCGCAGTATGAAGTACAGCTGGTCTCGGGTCAGGACCAAGTCATTTTGTCCACCGAAACCCCTGGGCACACGGCCAGGGGTGAAAGCTACGAAATGCCCTTCCAGGCCATTGCCGACGCGAGGTTGCGGCTGACGCAGCGTGTTCGGCAACCCCATTGGTTTGCCACGCTCCCTGTAGTCCTGATGGTGGGATTTCTGGCCTTGGTCACGATTGCCACCTGGCTGTTACGCCGCCAGATGAACCGCGTGGCCCAGGCAGAGGCCGCCTGGCGAACCGAAGCCGCGTGGCGCCAGTCCATGCAGGAATCCGCGCTCGTGGGCTTACGCGCACGCGACCTAAAGGGTGACTTATTGTTTGTCAATCGCACGTTTTGTGCGATGGTGGGTTATTCACAGGACGAACTAGCAAAGATAGGACCCGGTTTTGATGAGCAGGTCCAGAGTGCAGGCAACCCAAACCGCCACCGCAACAAATCAGAAGGGCAAGAGACACGTTGGCGCCACCGCGACGGGCGGACCATCGACGTCATGGTTTTCGAGTCGCCCCTGGTGGATGGCCAAGGCCAACAGGTTGGCTGGATGGGCTCCATCGTTGACGTCACCGAACGCAAGCGACTGGAAGAGATGGATCGCCGTCAGCGTGAGGCTTTGGCCAATCACGCGCGACTGTCCACGTTAGGCGAGGTGGCCTCTACGCTCGCGCATGAGTTGAACCAACCCTTGACCAGCATTGTCGGCTACAGCGCCGGCATAGCCACGGCACTACAAAAACAGGCGCAACCCGATGCCGAACTAATAGAAGCGGCGCAGGCCCTTGCACACCACGCGTCGCAAGCTGGAGATATCGTGCACCGGATCCGGGCGAGGCTCGCGCGCAGAGAACCCAACTATGGGTACTTTGAGATCAACCCTATCGTGACCCATGCCGTCACCTTGCTGCAAAGAGACCTCAAACGAACTGGCGCCGACGTCAGCCTCGACCTTGAGGAGCACTTGCCGCAGGTTTTCATTGATCGCATTGGCATCGAACAGGTCATCTCCAACTTGCTGCGCAATGCAAGTGACGCCATGTCCGGAAAAAATGGGGCGCGGACAATCGTTGTGCGCACCCGCCTGAGCGCGCGCGCGCGCGTTGGGCGTTCAGAGAGTTGGGTCAGCGTCGAGGTTACCGACTCTGGCACAGGACTTGGCGGCCACGACATTGAAACACTCACCGAACCATTTTTTTCGACCAAGCAAGAAGGCACCGGTTTGGGCTTGGCCATCTGCCGCTCGATATTGGAGTCTCATGGCGGAGTGTTGTACGCAGAAGATGCCCCAACCGGTGGGGCCCGTTTTGGTTTTGCCTTGCCACCAGCCAACCCCTAACTCGAAATACATTCCCCATGAACAACCGCAGCGTTTTTTTGTGTGACGACGATGACGGTGTACGGTCCAGTATCAGCTTTTTGCTGCGCCAGCACGGCCTCCGTGTTGTGCCATACGCCAGTGGCCCCGAGCTGTTGTCGGCATTTGACCAGCTCAAGAACCCACCACGCGGTATCGTGATTCTGGATGTCCGAATGGAGCCGCTGTCTGGCCTGCAAGTGCACGAGGCGTTGGTCAGCCGGGGAATGGGCGACCGAATGCCGGTGCTGTTCCTGAGTGGCCACGGAGATATTCCCATGGCCGTCGGCGCTATGGCCCGTGGGGCATTCCATTTCGTGGAAAAACCTTACGCTAATGATGCATTGGTACAACTGATCCACAAAGCCCTGGCGGTGGAAGAGCAATGGCACGCTCGCATGGAACGCCACGATCGCTTGCAAGACTTGATGTCCAGTCTTTCGCGCCAACAGGTTCGTCTCATGCCACTGGTTGCTGCCGGGGAGCTCAACAAAACGATTGCCTGGAAGATGGAGCTCAGCATTCGCACCGTGGAAGAACACCGGCGCAAGATTTTCGATCGGTTGAGCGTTCACTCGGCTGCGGAACTGGCAACCTTGCTGGCGGAGGCGCGTGCGGCGGGCATTGCGATTCCAACGGGCGACGAGCCGACCTGAAGAAACCTGCGAGGGGTTTCGTCAATTGGATGGTGCGATGTGTGGGTGAGCCAAAGGCTCCACAGGAACCAAAATCCACATCAACAGGTACACAAACAGTCCCGTGCCAGCCAGGATCAGGGTCAGGGTAAACGCCAAACGCCACAACCAGGCGTCCAGCCCCGTAAAGTTCGCCAACCCACCACAAACACCACCCAGCCATTGATCCGTACTTGAACGCCGTAGCCCGTTGAGAGCAGAAACCTTTGATATGGGCGATGGCGCAGTGCCGTGTAACAGCCGGTCTTTGGCCTGCGCAAACTCAGCTTCGCTCAAAGCTCCGCGATTGCGCATCTGTTCGAGGCTTTCAAGATCTTGTGCCAGTGTCATTTTCTAACTCCATGTTCAACCATTTCCATGCTTATTTCGCCGCATCGAACAGGGCGAACAAGATCGCTATGAAAGGTGTTGATCTTGTTGGGGCAATAGTAGGCTTCGACTTGCAGAACCACCAGCACCATGCGACAGATGGCAGGACCGGCGGTGCTGACGCCCTCATTGCCTGACAGACTGCCAAGCTACAAAGGCACCCAAGGGGTGATGGGCCAGCGCGACGCTCAGCATGAACCCATAGGTTGCCATGGCCGCTACAAAACACACTTGTTGCATGCGCTCTGTTCGGGCGCGTTTGAGAGCAAGCGTGCCCAAAAGGATGTAGAGCAATAACAAAGCAATCTTGGCACTCAGCCAACTGACGGCAAAGGGGTTGATGTTCAGCATGAACAACAACAGCAGGGCCGCGCCCAATAACGCGGTGTCGATTGAATAGCTGAAGCGCCGTACCACTGGCGCCATGCTCCAGCCGGCCCCCAACAGCACACCGATGCCGCGCGCCGCGAACAATGCGCCGCTGATCAGTACCAGACTGATATGGGTCCAGCGTACCTGGGGGTACAGATCAATCAGGTTCATGGTTCCTTTGAGCAACACGCAAATAAACAAGGCGACCCAGACCGACAACGATCGAAAGCACGGGTCTGTAGCCTCTTCCGAATCGTTTTCTCACCACCATACGATGCCCAATCTTCCCACAGGTGCCCTTGCATCGCCCGTGTAGCGACAGATTTCGGTGACCCCAGTATCGTGACATAACAACGTACCTGGTCCGCCCGATACCTTTAACTCACATTCGATAAGGCTTGTGTTTTTCTGGCCCGACTGTCAAATATCCGCTTGACCAGTTCAAACCAAACCAGACCCAGCAGCACAAACCCCAGTCCCGACAGCAACAGTCCTGTTGACGGTAAAGCAAAAGCAAACAAGCGGCTGACGACAGGAACCGCCATCACACCGGCGAGCAAACACAGGGTCAATAGGCTGATCCAGGCGAAATACGGGTTTGTCGAACCAGGGCCGCGTAAACGCGTTGGTCCCCAAGAGCGGTTAGCCCGAATCAGGCCCAGATTGGACAACACCAGCACCAGAAACGCCATGGCACGGGCCGTGTCCTCGGAATTCGTCGCGTTGCGCGTCACTACGTGAACCGCCAGGAGAATGACCAGCAGACCCAAACCCTGCCAAAAGCCTCGTGCCAGCACCGTGGCATCAAACAGGCGCATGCCGGGGCTACGAGGCTTGTCGGTCATGGCCCGGCCTTCCAAAGCTTCGGCCTCAAACACCACCGAACAGGCCGGATCAATGATGAGCTGCAAGAACAGAATATGCACTGGCATCAGAATCAGAGGCCAGCCCAGCAACACCGGAACCACCGACAGCCCGATGATGGGGACGTGCACTGCAATCACAAACACAATGGCCTTGCGCAGATTCGCAAAGACCCTGCGGCCGTAACGCACCGCCACCACGAGTGAAGAAAAATCGTCGTTGAGCAAGACCAGGGCCGCCGCCTCACGCGCCACATCGGTACCCCGCGCACCCATGGCTACCCCAATGTGGGCTGCCTTGAGGGCAGGAGCGTCATTGACGCCGTCGCCGGTCATGGCCACCACATCTCCACGGGCGCGAAAAGCCTGTACCAGACGCAACTTTTGTTCAGGTTGCACCCTGCAAAAAACATGGGTATCGGCCAGCCGTACACGCAAGGCTGCGTCGTCCATGGCATCCAATTCTGTCCCGCTCATGACCGATCCATCGGTCGGCAGCCCTGCCTGGCGGGCGATGGACACTGCAGTTGAGGGGTGGTCGCCGGTGATCATGACCACCCGAATACCCGCCGCATGGCATTCGGCAATCGCACGCGGCACGTCTGCACGCAGTGGGTCCTGCAGGGCCACCAACCCCAAGAACTCAAATTCAAAGTCATGCTGGTTGCCCGGCAGCGCGTCCGCGTCAAAGGTGGCCTGGGCCACACCCAGCACCCGCAATCCGGCGCCGGCCAGTGCCGCAACTTGGCTGGCAATGGCCGTGCCGCGCTGGGCATCCAGGTGACAGAGATCCACAATGGCTTCGGGCGCGCCCTTGGTGGCAATCAGGAGTTCGCGACGATCCGGCGACTGCCAAACGCGGGACATGGCCAGCATCTCGCGCGACAAAGGGTAGTCATCCACCAGGGTCCAGTCGCCATGCAAGTGTTCGGTGTCGGCCAACAGGCGCTGACCCGCCTCGCTGATCGCCGTTTCCATCGGATCAAAAGCACGCCGGTGGCTGGCCAGCACGGCGTACTCCAGCAGGCCATGAAGCGCTTCCTGCAGCGGCTTATCGGGTGTCTGGTCCACAGTAAAGGCGGCCGCCTCAGACCAGAGTTGGCTCACCGCCATGTGATTGGCTGTCAGCGTTCCGGTTTTGTCGACACACAGTACCGTGGTGGCACCCAGCAGCTCAATCGCGGGAATGCTGCGCGCCAGCACGTTTTCACGCGCTAGGCGCCACGCCCCCAAACCCAGGAAGATGGTCAAAACGACCGGCAACTCTTCTGGCAGGATGGCCATGGCCAAGGTTAGCCCTGCCAACAGACCATGCAGCCAGTCGCCCGTGCGAAAACCAAAGACCAGGGCTAGCCCGGTGGCCACTGCGACACCAATCAGGGCCACGCGTTTGACAACCTGCTGGGTCTCCCGCTGGATCGGTGTCTTTTCGACCCCCAGCGCCGCCAACGACTGGGCAATGCGCCCCAGCGCACTGCGTGGACCCGTTGCAACGACGCGCCCCCTGGCCGTACCCCGCGTCACCAAGGTCCCGGAAAACACCCGCCCAATGTCTGACGCCACGGGCGGTGCGGCACCCTCAGAGACCGCCGTCACCTGCTTGTCGATCGGCACCGATTCGCCAGTCAACAGGGACTCGTCAACCGTCAGGTTTGACGCATCAACAAGCTCCAGGTCCGCCGGTACACGGTCCCCTTCGGCCAGCAACACGATGTCTTCACAGACCAGCTCGCGTCCGGGTATCCGCACCATCTGTCCGCCCCGCAGAACCTGCGCGCGTGGGCTGGAAAGGTCGCGCAGGGCATCCAGAGAACGCTCGGTCCGTTGCTGCTGCACAAAAGTGATGCCCATGACCACGAACACAAACCCCAGCAGCATCAACGCTTCATGGCGGTCCCCCAGCACCATGTAGATGGCTCCACACGCCACCAGCAGTAAAAACATGGGCTCGGTTACGACATCACCCAACAGGCGCCAGCTACTGCGCTGCCGGGATGCGGGCAGCTCATTGGGACCGTCTTGCGACAGCCGCTGTCGCGCTTCATCCTCCCCCAAACCTAGGATGGAGCTGGGCCCGGGTTCGCCTGGCTTAGGGAGGTCAGCAGACATTGGGGGGGCGTGTTAAGACACGCGTTATGCAACCGGTGTGGCATGGTCCAGATCTGGACGTTTCCAGGGGTCTACATGCGTCATCATGTTGAGTACCCGATGGCGTTGCATGACCCTCTGGCGCGCCAACACGGCAATGTCGTGCCCGGCCTCAACCGTCAGGTTCGCGTCGACTTCGATATGGGCATCCACCACAATCATGTCGCCCATCTTGCGGGTCCGCACGTCGTGCACACCACTGACACCGGGAGTCTGCTCCAATGTTTGCCGTATAGCGGCGACCTCCTGATCGTCAACCGCCCGGTCCATCAGGTCGTGCATGGCGCTCCAGCCAAACTCCCAACCCATCTTGGCGACCATAAAGCCAACGATCAACGCCGCGATCGGGTCCAGAATGGGGTAACCGGCCAGGTTTCCCATGATGCCGATACCCACCACGAGAGAAGACGCTGCATCCGAGCGTGCGTGCCAGGCATTGGCCACCAGCATGCTGGACTTGACCCGTTTGGCCACGGTCAGCATGTACCGAAACAAGAGTTCTTTGGAAATCAGGGCTATGGCAGCCACCCACAGAGCGACCGCATGCACTTGCTGCACCGTCTCGGGTGCTTCCAGCTTGCGAAAGGCCGACCACATCATGCCCACGCCCACCGCCAGCAGCAACAGACCCAAAACCAGGGAAGCAGCCGTCTCAAAACGCTGGTGACCGTAAGGGTGGTCGTCGTCCGCATCCTTTTTGCTGTGGTGGCTGGCAAACAGCACCACAAAGTCGGCCACCAAATCAGACAGGGAGTGAATGCCGTCAGCGATCAAGCCCTGGGATTTGGCGAACACACCGACCGAGATTTGTACCGCGGTCAATACCACGTTCACGCCAACACTGACCCACGTGCTACGCGATGCGGCAGTGGCACGTTCAGCGGCAGTGTGCTGCGTGTCTTCAGGATCATCGAGCAGTTCGGACGGGATCATGTTTTGGGCACCTCGGTATGCGACAGACAAATTTGCTATCCATTTTATAGCTGTTACTCTATATTGGACGTGGGCTGATGGCTCATTTCATTCGCAGATTCAACTACAAAGTGCATCACCAGGTAGTTTAAGCGGTCGCATCTCCAAGCCATGAAATACCTCATGCGGAGTACGGCAGACCGGACATTTTCGGAGCCGTTGGTTCAAGCAGTGCCCCGCGTCGTTGTCTTGATCTTGAGTGACTTCAACAATTTGGTCTTCTCCGGAAAAAACTGGCGCAGCAAACCATTTTGGTTCTCGTTGAGCCCGCGCTCCCACGAGCTATACGGATGCGCAAAGTACACCTTGGCCTGTAAACATTGGGCAATGAATTCGTGCTCAAAAATTTCTTGCCGTTGTCCAAGGTTAGCGTCTTGCACTGCATTTTGTAGGGGCTCAGTAGGCCGATGATCGCCTGCGTCACCCCTGCACTATGACGAGAGTTCAGGGGTGCGGCCAAGGTGTAGCGTGATTTGCGCTCCACCAGCGTCACCATCACCAAGACGCCATGGTGGTCTTTGCCAATGAAGGTTTCGCCCTACCAGTCACCGATACGGCTGCGTTTGTCCAATACGGCGGGACGCTGCTCGATGCTGACGCGGTTCTTGAGTGTGCCTCTGCGCTCTTGGCCACTGGCGTAGCGCCTGCGACGCGCCTTTTGGCAGCGCAGGTAACCGACCAGGTCCCCTCCCTGGGCTTTGTTTGGTAGGTGTGCAGGTAGATGCACTCATGGCTGCTGGTGATGGCTTTTTCCCGCTTCAGTCGTCCACTGATCTGCTGGGGTGAAAGGTGCAGGCGCAAGTAGGCATGTACATGGCTCCATTGCTCTGCACTGAATTCCTTGACATTGCGCCGGCGTGTGCGGGCTTGGGTGTGGGCGGATGCGGGCTCGTAGCCTGCACCCCCTGAATTGCGAGTGAATCCGCGGCTGACCGTTGAGCGGTGGCGATTCAGCTCGGCGGCAATACGCGCCAGGCGTACGCCTTGGCGCCTGAGTGCATGGATGCGGTGTCGCTCGCCCTGGGTCAAGTTTGTGCCGTTCATGGTGCTCATTGAGACTGGCTGTTCGCAAAGAGTCCATCCTATTCACTCTTGGCCCAACCT
>ERZ724527.63-NODE-63-length-47394-cov-6.666068_pt1 | contig 47394 bp, 34 predicted proteins | sample MGYA00376060_ERZ724527 | MGnify/ENA primary metagenome ERZ724527 (study PRJEB28724, sample SAMN07190886) | activated sludge metagenome | isolation source: activated sludge of sewage treatment plant in Hong Hong | place: USA: Christiansburg, Virginia | collected...
GATCCTGCTGTTGTTGATCCTGCTGTTGTTGATCCTGCTGTTGTTGATCCTGCTGTTGTTGATCCTGCTGCTGTTGATCCTGCTGCTGTTGATCCTGCTGTTGGTTTTTCTGATCTTGATGTTGATCCTGTTTCTTTTGATCAAGCAGTTTTTTTACAAGGTCGCGATTGAATGCAGCATCGGCCAGATCTGGCTGCTTTCTCAGGGATTGCTCGTAGCTTTCAATCGCGCCTTGCAGGTCACCTGCGCGTGCCTGAGCGTTGCCCCGGTTGTAATTGGCAGCGGCGCTGTCGCTAGTGGCAAAATGTTCTGCAGCCTTGTCGTGTTGTCCACTCTGGTATTCTGCATAAGCTTTCCACTGCGGATCTATAAATTGGCGGGCAGCACTTGCGCTATCACCAATTTCCAGTGCTTTTGCAGCTTGCTGGTCTGGTGTTTGCCACCAATCTTGCCACGTCTCTGGTAGCGATAGTGCATCGGCCCGCACAGGTGGCTGGTAGGTTAAAAACAGTATCGGGAGCAGACATAACAGTACGCCACGGCGAAATAAAAGCAGCACCAATAGCAGACAGGGCAGGGCTAACCAATATCCGCTGTCTTGCCAGTTTTCAACGGTATGGCTTGCACGGCGTGGATCGCCATTGCCCAGTTGTGTCAGCCAATCCGGCGGTGCAATCAGGGGTGCAATATCCATGTCGTCTGTGCGTAATGCGCTGTAATACCCTCCGTTATCTTGTGCGAGCGTTTGCAAGGCTTTTTCATCGAGCGGGTTCATCAGGATGTTGCCTTGCTTGTCTTTTACAAAGCCGCTTTGTAATCGAATAGGTGCACCATCTGCTGTGCCGATGCCGATGACATTCAATTCAACCGAATGTCCATCCAGCTGTTGCTGGATATTGGCAAGCGCTTCAGGGACTACACCATCCGTCAGTAACAGTAGGCGTCCACGAGTGAAATGCGAGTTTTGCAATAGTTGCAATGCTTCACTGACGGCATCTTCAACCCGGCTGCCGATACTGGGCATGATGCGTGGTTCCAGTGTGCTGACCAATGCAGCGATGGTATTGGTGTCGTCAGACAGGGGAGCGACTACGTGAGCGCTTCCGGAATAGGCAATCAGCCCGGTATAGCCTTCACGGCGCTGACGCAAAAGATCAAGAATTTTGTAATGTGCAGCCTGCAATCGACTCGGTTGAACATCTTGTGAAAGCATGGATGGTGACAAGTCCAGCAATATCACGACAGCATCATCTTGCTTCAGTGCCACTTGATTGTTTTTTTCAAAGCAAGGACCTGCCAAAGCTAATGCAGCAAATAACCAGGCCAATATTAATGCCATGACTGGCCATGAAGGTTTGGATTGTTGTGGGTTGTCCAGTAATTCTGCCAACAGTTCACTGTCGATCACCGCAGCCCAACCTGAAGTCCTTGTGCGACGTTTGAATAGAATCCATGCAAACACCAGGGCAGGCAATATGGCTAGCAACCACCAGGGACGCAGGAGATGAAAAGTGATGTCTGACAATATATCGAACATCATTTTGTTCTCTTCAGGAATGGTGTATCACGCAGTGTTGTAATAATTGCAGCAGCAAAGCTGAGCAGTAGGGCAGCGGCTAGTGGCCAGTAAAACCATTCGCTGACAGGTCTGAGGGTTTCTTCGTCTCCTGCGACAGGTTCCAGTTGGTCAAGCATCTGGTAAATGCCTTGTAACTCTTCAGTACTGCGTGCGCGGAAGTAACTGCCTCCGGTCTGGCTGGCAATTGCCGTCAAAGTTTCTTCGTCCAGTTCTGCAGAAGGGTTGATGCGCTGGGTGCCAAAAAAAGATTGCCGCTCCATCACATCGGCTCCCATCCCGATGGTATATACCTTGATGCCCATGGATGTGGCGAGATCTGCGCCTTGTAACGGCGATAATGTACCTGCTGTATTTGCGCCATCTGTGAGCAGGATCATGACACGACTTTTTTGTTCGCGATCTTGCAGGCGTTTTACAGACAGCGCGATACCATCGCCAATGGCAGTCCTTTCGCCCGCAAAACCCAGCTGTGCTTCGTTGAGTTGTTGCACAAGTGTGTTGCGGTCAAATGTCAGCGGTGTTTGTAAATAGGCCTGACTGCCAAACAGCACCAGGCCCACACGGTCGCCACTGCGTTGTTTAACAAAATCACCTACTACTTTCTTTACAACATCAATGCGTTGGACTTGTTCACCATTGATTTTCATATCCGGCGTTTCCATGCTGCCGGATATATCGACAACCAATAGCAAGTCGCGTCCGGATGTAGCGATGCCAACCGGCTCGCCATGCCATTGCGGCCGTGCACAGGCAAGCACTAGAAGACACCAGACTAACCACAACCACAGTGGTGCATGATCTGTTTTTTTCAGCGTGTGTTTGTTATCGCCGCGGGCATTCAACAAGGCACCCAGTGGTGGGAAAAATAATGCTGCTTGTTCGCGTTGTTCGGCGGCATGGCTCAGCCAGCGTACCAGTGCCGGTAGTGGCAGTACTAGCAGCAGCCATGGCCAGTGCAGTGAAAAAGCCTCATGTATTGTGCTAAACATGCCGGTGATCCACTGCAGGTAATGTCCTGAGCCAGATAGCGGCTTGTGCATGCAATTTATTCATGGCTGCCACAGAAGGGATGTCTTTTCTGTAGAGAAAGTCTGTCAATAACGCCAGGCTTTGTTCATCCAGCACAGGAGATTTACTTTTACTCTTTTTATGAAGGGACAATTCTATAATGTCACGCCAGTTTTTTGTGCTTGCGATTTCGCGGCCCCACGCACAAATAGCGGCACGGCGCAGGATAGTAGCCACAGCTTGCAACTGCGTGTCAGGATCTTGCTCGCTTAGGGTGGCGAGCAACTGCAGTGCTTCACGTTGATACCGTGTGCCGCGAAAATGACGCCAGCGCTTCCAGCCCCATACTGTCAATCCAGCCAAAGCGATCAACAACAATATAGCCAGCACCCACCAACCCGGTGCGGGTGGCCACCAGGAAACAGGAGCCGGTGCAATCAGGGGTTTCAGATTCGCCAGTGCCTGATGATTATCCATGCGCAGCCCCATAAGTGAAAAACTGCCTTAATGCAGGAAATAATAGTTCGGCTGTTTGTAGTGATACATGCGGGATTTTCAGCGTCCGGAGTGCTTTTTCAAGGTTTTCCTGGTGCTGCCTGTTTTGCTGTTGGAAGCGCGCCAGCATCTTGCTGTCTTGCGTATCAATGGTGGCTGTTCGCAATCCGTTTCGCAGCCTGACAAGCCCTAGTGCCGGCATTTTTTGTTCCAGCGCATCCGTAAATTGCATGGCAAAGCATTGGCTCTGACGCACTACAGAATGCAGGGCACGTCCACAGTCTTCATTCCAGTCATGGAAATCGCTGAGCAGGATGCTGCATGAGCCTGGTCTTGAGATTACAGATAATTGTTGCATCGCATCTTGCAGGGAAGGCGGGTCAAAACTCAGTCCTTTGCCTTGATTGAGCATAGCCTGACGATGGCTGATAGAAATAATCTGGCGGAAAATCTGCAAGACAGTGTGGCGACTCCGGCGGGGTTTGATGTCAATAATTCCGTCATCACTGACCAGCATTGCGCCAATGCGGTCACCTGCTTCCAGAGTGGCCCATGCCAGCAGTGCAGCAGTGTGGGCTACCAGTACAGATTTAAAGCAACGCCGTGAACCAAAAAACATCTCACTGCGCAAATCAATTACCAGTAATACGGGGCGCTCCTTTTCCTCGCGAAAAATTTTTGTATGCGGCTTGCCGGTGCGGGCTGTTACGCGCCAGTCTATAGCACGCACATCATCACCTGCCTGATACAAACGCACTTCGTCAAAATCAATGCCGCGTCCGCGTAGTGTTGATCGCCTTCCGCCAGCCAGCTGTGAACTGTTACGGCGATTTTCCAGCGGAATATGTGGTGCAGCCAATCGCCAGCGCAATAAATCACCCAGCACAATTTTTGCGCCGCGCGGTTCAAGTGTTGCGAGTGTGCTGCTATGGGTATTCATGTCTGCTGCATCAGGCTACGGGTACCAGTTCCAGCAGTCGCCGGATGAGGCTATCAACCGTGTGTCCTTCCGCTTCAGCCTCAAAACTGGGGATGATGCGATGGCGCAGTACATCCGGTGCCAGTGCCAGCACATCTTCCGGGGACACAAAATCGCGACCCAGGAGCCAGGCACGTGCGCGTGCGCAGCGATCCAGTGCAATCGTGGCGCGAGGGCTGGCACCGTATTCGATCAGCCGTTCCAGTGAGTTGTCATAGCGGCCGGGATGGCGTGTGGCCAGCACCAGTTGCACGAGGTATTCCTCTACGCTATCTGCCATGTGGATATTCAGTGCAGCTTCCCGCGCAGCGAGCAAATCTGTTTCACTGAGGCGGACAGGTGCCGCAACAGGGTTGCCGGTTTTTGCTTCATTACGCGCCAGCCGCAGAATGGATTTTTCTGTGTCTGCGTTCGGGTAGTCCACATTCACGTGCATCAGGAAGCGATCGAGTTGTGCTTCTGGCAGCGGGTAAGTGCCTTCCTGCTCAATCGGGTTTTGCGTTGCCATCACCAGGAATACTGCTGGCAGTGGATAGGTCTGGTTGCCGACACTGACCTGACGCTCAGCCATGGCTTCCAGCAGTGCCGCCTGCACTTTGGCAGGCGCTCGGTTGATCTCGTCAGCCAGTACCAGATTGTGGAAGATCGGGCCGGAGCGGAACTCGAAGCGGGCCTCCTCAGGACGGTAGATGTCGCTACCGGTAATATCGGATGGCAGCAGGTCGGGGGTGAACTGGATACGCTGGAATGTACCGGACAGCACATCGGACAATTCACGTATGGCTTTGGTTTTTGCCAGCCCCGGTGCGCCTTCTACCAGCAAGTGACCGTCTGCCAATAAGGCTATCAGCAGGCGTTCTACTAGCTGTGACTGGCCGAGGATGCGTGTTTCCAGCCATTGCCGGCGTTCAATAAATTGTTGTTGCAGGCTCATACGGTTTTCCTTGAATCAGGTTCAGATTGCATTGTCATCAGAACGAATTGCATCGCGCGATGTGGAAGACCACCGGCTTGCGGATGAGTTCCCGGGCTATAAACACGTAAAATGTGCGTAACTTTGGGCAGGACGACCATTATGAGCCAATTCCCCTCGCTGTTTCAGCCTATCCATATCGGCAGTATGGTGGTGAAGAATCGTATTGCAATGGCACCGATGACCACTGATTACGGTAATGACGACCAGACACCATCAGAAAAACTGGTGGCGTATCTGGAGGCCCGTGCTGCAGGTGGCGTCGGCTTGATCACAATGGAAGTGTGTACGGTGGATGTTGAACACCGTTACTTGCAGCGTTCGCTCACCCTGGGTGATGACAAATATATCGATAGTCATCAAGAATTGATTGCGCGTTTGCATAAACATGGTGCAAAAGTGCAGCCGCAGATTACACACCCTGGCCCAGAATCCATTATTTCTTTTTTTTCTGGTCAACAAGCAGTTGGACCATCGCCTGTTGTATCACCGGTATGGGGAACAGCCTGCCGTGAATTGGGCATTGATGAAATACCAGTAATTATCGAGCAGTACGCACAGGCAGCACGCCGTGCACAAGCAGCAGGTTATGACGGCATTGAATTACATGCAGCACACAGTTATCACCTGATTGGTTCTTTTTTATCGCCGTTCCGTAACAAACGCCGTGATGCTTATGCTGGCCACAAGTTTGAAGGCAGGACGCGCCTGATTCTTGAAGTGGTTGCTGCCATGCGCGCAGCAGTGACAGAAGGTTTTCCCATTACAGTGCGGCTTGCTGGTTACGAACGTATTCCTGGTGGGCGTGAAATAGATGAAACGCAAAGGCTCGCGCCGCTATTGGTGGCAGCCGGTGCCAGTGCATTCCATATCAGCGGTGGCGCTACCGATAAACTGGTGAGCCAGATTGTTGCGTCCTCTGCTGCCGGTTACGGTTTTAACACGGCGTTGGCTGAAGCAGTAAAACGCGTGGTGACTGTGCCGGTTATGGTGGTAGGCCGCATCCAGACCCCTGCACAGGCTGACGCTGTGCTGAAATCCGGTGCGGCGGATATGGTGGTGCTGGGCAGGCAAATGCTGGCAGATCCTGAGTGGGTAAATAAAACCAGTATTGGGAAAGCTGCCTCTATCAGGCGCTGTATTTCTTGTGAAAACTGTATTGATTCCATGAATAGACAATCCTTGGCTTGCGCGATCAATCCGTTCACAGGACGTGAAAGTGAGCTGTTATTAACAAGAGTGGATGCTGCGCGCCATGTGGTGGTAATCGGTGCTGGCCCCGGCGGTATGGAAGCTGCGCGTGTGGCGAGTTTGCGTGGCTTTCGCGTGACGTTGATAGAACGTGAACACCGTTTAGGCGGCGCGTTATTGCTCGCAGCCACTGTGCATGATGACAACCGTTTCTTCCTGGAATATTTGCAGAATGCTGTGCGTGAATTGCCCATAGATATTCGTCTTGGCACGGAAGCAACTGTGGAGTTAATGCAAACGTTAAAGCCGGATGCCGTCATTGTGGCAACGGGTTCTCAAGTGGTGCTACCCGGCAATATTAAAATGGGCGAAGGCGTTTGGTTCGGCCGTGATGTTCGCGCGCTACTCACAGGGCGTTGGCAGCGTTGGAAAAAAGCGGGTGATATCTGGAACCGGTTTCTGAAACCGCAAACGCTACAAGTTGCATCGCATATTTTTATGCCTTTCGGTAAACGTATTGCTTTGATTGGCAATGATTTACCCGCCGTGGAGTTGGCAGAGTTTTTTGCGAAACGTCGACGAGCTGTGTACTTATTGACCAGTGAAGACCGCATCCTGCCGGAAGTAGGGCGCAAGCGGCGCGCAGAACACATGGACAAACTCGACCAGGGCAAAGTGCGTGTCATGACGAGCGTGGATATCCGGCAACTGGGTAGCAAGCACGTGGAATACGTGCCTCACAGTTCATCAGAGCAGTTTGTATTGGCTGTAGACAGCGTGATGGTGGCAGGAGAGGCAGCCCCTGACTTATTGTTATCTAACCTTTTGAAAGAAAAGGGTTTTAATGTCTATCCGATAGGGGATTGCAGTGGCTACGGGCTGATTGAGAAGGCGGTTCGGGAGGCCGCCGAGGTGGTAATCCACTTATGAGCGGTCGTATTTAGCCGATAAACGGAGGCCGGCCGTAGCGGCAAATGTGAGACTATGGTCACACTATTGGCGGTAATACGCACGTTTTTTGGCGGAGACATTCCATGCCCATGTTCCATACATCGATTCGTTCCCTACTGGCCAGGATAGCGATACTGCTTGCGCTGGGAATGGTGTCAGGCTATGCGTTGGCGGTGGATGTAGATGCCGACGATATGGACGATATGTGGGAAACTGCCAATGGCCTGAATCCCGCTGACCCGAACGATGATTTGCTGGATCCGGATGGCGATGGCTGGTTGAACGAGCAGGAATATAACGGCGGCACCGACCCACAGGTAATCAATTCCAAACCGGGCAAAGTGGTGGCGTATTTTGCTAACACGGGTTATGTGGATGCAGCTAACAATGAGGAGCTGGATAACTTGCAAGATGCAATTACTGCAGCAGGTTACTCAGCTAGTAGATTTACCGATTTCACCGCTGCGGGTTTAACAACTGCATTGGCAGGAAAGAAAATACTCGTGGTGCCCGAGTTGACGGACGCGGGCAACAACGGCAGAAACTGGTATGCCGCTTTGTCGGTAGCTGCGCGGCAAGTCATCGTGGATTTTGTCAATAACGGCGGCGGTCTTTATGTGGCAGGCGAGAGAAATGAGAACGATCTGACGCTGATCAATGGGCTGTTCGGGTATTCGCTGAATCAGGCTTGTTCGCTGACGTGGGGTACAAATACTGCGGTTTTGGACGCTGCAGAGGCGGCTGGTACGTCTATGGCTACCGCACCAGCAAATATAGATACTCCTAGTAGAACGGTATGCGTAGATAGAGGTACTTTACCAGCCGCAGCGAAAGCTTTTTATTACCGGACTGGCGGCGGAAATGCTGACGACATAACCACCTTTGGCATGGATATCGGTTTCGGTAAGTTGTTCTACAACGGTTATGACTTTTACGATAACGGTGGCGGTAGCCCTAATGCTAGCCAACGGGCGATGATCGACAAGGCATTCTTTTTTATTGAAGATGATACCGATGGCGACGGTATGCCGGATGTGTACGAAGATGCCAATGGTCTTGATAAGAACAATGCTGCAGATGCACTGACGGATCTTGACGGTGATGGCGTTATCAACTTGCAGGAATACCTGTATACCAGCGACCCGAATGTTGTGGATACCGACGGCGATGGCCTGAATGATTATCAGGAAATTTTTGTACGCAGAACCAACCCAGTCGATACCGATACCGATAATGATGGATTGTCGGATGGTTACGAAGTTAACACCAGCTTGACCAACCCTCTTGTAGCCGATACCGATACCGATACAGTCGTGGATGGGTCTGACAACTGTCCGCTGCTATCCAACACCACACAAACGAATACCGATGGCGATTCTCTTGGTGATGCCTGCGATACTGATGATGACAACGATGGCGTACTGGATGGTTCAGATAACTGCCCGTTGAATTCCAACGCAACCCAAACCAATACCGATGGCGATAGCCAGGGCGATGCCTGTGATGCCGATGACGACAACGATACCATTCTGGATGTGTCGGATAACTGTTCCCTGATTTCCAATGTGTCGCAACTCAACACCGATGGCGATGCGTTTGGTAACGACTGTGATACGGACGATGATAATGACACCATTCTGGATGGCTCGGATAACTGCCCGTTGAATAGCAACGTTGCACAAACTAATACGGATGGCGATGCCAACGGTGATGCTTGTGATACCGATGACGACAACGATACTGTTCTGGACGTTTCAGATAACTGTTCACTGATTTCCAATGTGTCACAAACCAACACTGACGGTGATGCGTTCGGTGATGCCTGCGATACCGATGATGATGGCGATGGGGTGCTGGATGGTGCAGACAATTGCCCGCTGAATTCCAACGCATCACAAACCAATACGGATGGTGATGCCAACGGCGATGCGTGTGATACCGATGACGATAACGATACCGTTCTGGATGTATCAGATAACTGCTCACTGATTTCGAATGTGTCACAAACCAACACTGATGGCGATGCCTTCGGTGATGTGTGCGATACCGATGATGATAACGATACCGTTCTGGATGGTGTTGATAACTGTCCTTTGATTTCAAATACCACGCAAACAAATACCGATGGCGACGCCAACGGTGATGCCTGTGACACAGATGATGATAACGACACGATTCTGGATGGCGTAGATAATTGCCCGATAAACAGCAATGTCACACAGGCAGATGCGGATGGCGATAACATCGGTGATGCGTGTGACCCTGATACCGATGGTGATAGTGTAGTGAATGCATCCGATAACTGTCCAGTGGTTTCCAACGCTTCGCAAACCAATACAGATGGTGACGCCAACGGTGATGCATGTGATACCGATGACGATAACGACACCATCCTGGATGGTGTAGATAACTGCCCATTGAATAGTAACGTCACGCAAACCGACACTGACGGTGACAGCCAGGGTGATGCATGTGACACGGATGATGATAACGATACGGTTCTGGATGTGTCAGATAACTGTTCGTTGATTGTAAATACCACGCAAGAAAATAATGATGGCGATGCGTTTGGTGATGTCTGCGATACCGATGATGATAACGATACTGTCCTGGATGGGGTAGACAATTGTCCATTGGCGGCCAATACCACGCAGACCAATACGGATGGCGATGCCAACGGTGATGCCTGTGATACCGATGATGACAATGACACCATTCTGGATGGTGCTGACAATTGCCCGCTGAACAGTAACGTTGCGCAGCAAGATGCAGATCTGGATGGCATTGGTGACGCTTGCGATACCGATACAGACGGTGATGGTGTAGCCAATGGCGTGGATAACTGCCCGGTTGTTTCCAACGCATCACAAACGAATACGGACGGTGATGCAAACGGTGACGCCTGTGACACCGATGATGACAACGACACCATTCTCGATGGGGCAGACAACTGCCCGCTGAATTCCAATGTTGCACAAACCAACACCGATGGTGACAGCCAGGGTGATGCGTGTGATACCGATGACGATAACGACACTGTTCTCGATGGCACTGATAACTGTCCGCTGATTGCGAACCTTGCACAAACCGATACTGACAGTGATGGTGCGGGCAATCTGTGTGACACCGATGACGATGGTGACGGTGTGCTGGATGGCACAGATAATTGTCCTGTTACCGTGAATCCTGGTCAGGAAGATCTGGATGGCGATACATTTGGTGATGTCTGCGATCTGGATACCGATTCTGACGGCATTCAGGATGTCAGTGATAACTGTCCGTTGATTGCTAACACCACGCAGGAAGATACCGACACAGATGGTGACGGTGATGTGTGTGATACCGATGATGACAATGACGGGGTATTGGACGGTGCAGATAACTGCCCGTTAACTTCAAATGCTACACAGTCCAATGCAGATGGTGATGCTAACGGTGATGCGTGCGACACCGACGACGATAACGACACGATTCTGGATGGCGCGGACAATTGCCCGCTGAATAGTAACGTCGCGCAAGAAGATGCTGATGGCGATAACATCGGTGACGCCTGCGATACCGATACAGACGGTGATGGCGTATTGAATGGCGTTGATAACTGTCCGGTAACTTCCAATGCATCACAGTCGAATGCAGACGGCGATGCTAACGGCGATGCGTGCGATACCGATGATGACAACGACACGATTCTCGATGGCGTAGATAACTGCCCACTGGTATCCAACGTGTCACAAACCAATACTGATGGCGCTACCACTGACGGCGATACCGATGGTGATGCTTGTGACACCGATGATGACAACGACACCATTCTGGATGGCGTGGATAACTGCCCATTAATTGGCAACCTGACGCAAACTGATACGGACGCTGACGGCACGGGTGATGTTTGTGATACCGATGACGATAATGACACCGTGCTGGATGCTGTGGATAACTGTCGTCTGGTTTCCAACCTTGCGCAAACGGACACTGACAGCGATGGTCAGGGTGATGAATGCGATACCGACGATGATAACGATACTGTTCTGGATGGTGTAGATAATTGCCCGCTGGATAGCAACACCGATCAGGCTGATACCGATGGCGATACCATCGGAGATGCTTGCGAAAATGACACGGATGGCGATGGCGTAGTTGACGCTTCTGATAATTGCCCGCTGGTTTCAAATGCCACACAAACCAATACTGATGGCGATGCGTTCGGTGACGATTGCGATACCGATGACGATAACGACACAGTGCTGGATGGTGCAGATAACTGTTCGCTGGTATCCAACGTGTCACAAACCAATACCGATGGCGATGCGTTGGGTGACGCGTGCGATACCGATGACGACAATGACACCGTGCTGGATGGCACAGACAACTGCCCGTTGATTGCAAATCTTGCACAAACGGATACTGACAGTGATGGCGCAGGCAATTCCTGTGACACCGATGATGATGGTGACGGTGTGCTGGATGGCACAGATAACTGTCCTGTGACGGTTAACCCTGGCCAGGAAGATGCAGACACTGATGGCTTCGGTGATGTGTGTGATCTCGATACCGATGCTGACGGCGTGCCAGATGCCAGTGATAACTGCCCGGTTGTTCCGAATAGCACGCAGACTGATACCGATACGGATGGTACAGGGGATGCGTGTGATACCGATGATGACAACGATACGGTTCTGGATGGCGCAGACAATTGCCCACTGACTGCCAACACTGCACAGACGAATACAGACGGTGATGCATCCGGTGATGCGTGCGATACCGATGACGACAACGATACGGTTCTCGACGGTGCGGATAATTGCCCGCTTGATGCCAACACCACACAAACAAACACGGATGGTGATGCATCAGGTGATGTGTGCGATACCGATGATGATAACGATACCGTTCTGGATGGCGCAGACAATTGCCCACTGACTGCCAACACTACACAGACGAATACAGACGGTGATACATCCGGTGATGCGTGCGATACCGATGACGACAACGACACCGTGCTGGATGGCGCAGACAATTGCCCGTTGAACAGCAATGTTGCCCAGACAGATACTGACGGCGATAACATCGGTGATGCCTGTGATACTGACACGGATGGTGATGGTGTTAACGATGTGTCAGATAATTGCCCGTTGATTGCCAATGCAGGACAAACGAATACGGATGGCGATGCGTTGGGTGATGTGTGCGACACCGACGATGACAATGACTCTGTACTCGATGGTGCAGACAATTGCCCACTGGTTTCAAACACCACACAAACTAATACTGATGGCGATGCATTCGGTGACGATTGCGATACCGATGACGACAACGATACGGTTCTGGATGCGGTTGATAATTGCTCACTGGTTGCCAATACCACGCAGACCAATACCGACGGTGATGCGTTGGGTGATGTGTGTGATACCGATGACGATAACGATACGGTTGATGACGGCACCGATAACTGTCCGTTGATTGCCAATCTTTCGCAACTCAACACCGATGGCGATGCTTTCGGCAATGCCTGCGATACCGATGACGACGGTGACGGCGTGCTGGATCCTGCGGATAACTGCCCTGTCACAATTAATCCTGATCAGTTGGATACAGACGGAGACGATATTGGTGATGCTTGTGAAGGCGATACTGATGCTGACGGCGTACCAGACGTGAGTGATAACTGCCCGATCGTGCCGAATGCCACGCAAATTGATACCGATACCGATGGTGACGGCGATGCGTGTGATACCGATGATGATAACGATGGTGTGCTGGACGGCGTAGACAATTGTCCGCTCGTTTCTAACGCAGCGCAGACCGACACCGATGGTGATGGCATCGGTGATACGTGCGAAACCGATACTGACGGTGATGGCGTACTCGATGGCGTGGATAACTGTCCACTGGTATCCAACGTGTCACAAACCAATACTGATGGTGATGCGCTGGGCAATGCCTGTGATGGCGACGATGACAATGACACGGTGCTTGATGTATCGGATAACTGTCCATTGACGGCTAACCTCGCACAAACCGACACCGATGGAGACGGTGCGGGCAACTTGTGCGATACGGATGATGACGGTGACGGCGTGCTCGATCCGGTGGATAACTGTCCTGTTACTATCAATCCCGGTCAGGCGGATACAGATGGCGATGGCATTGGCGACGTTTGTGATGTCGATACCGATGCAGATGGTATCCCTGATGCCAGCGATAATTGTCCGATTGTTCCAAACGCAACACAGCTGGACACGGACACCGATGGTGATGGTGATGCCTGTGATGCCGACGATGACAATGATGGTGTGCTCGATGGCGGTGATAACTGCCCGATCAACGCCAACGCAGGGCAGGAAGATACGGATGGTGACGGTCTGGGTGATGTCTGCGACAACGCCACGCCTGATGACCTTGATGGTGATGGCATATTGAACCCCGATGATAACTGCCGCTTGATCGCAAACACAAACCAGTTGGATACCGACGGTGATGGTAAAGGCAACGTTTGTGATGACGATGATGACAACGACGGCGACAAAGATGTCGTTGATAATTGCCCACTGGTAGAAAACTCGAACCAGTTGGATACCGATAGCGACGGTCTGGGTGATGCCTGCGACAATGATGACGACAACGACGGTGATAGCGACGGTAGTGATAATTGTCCGTTAGTGGCGAATCCTGACCAGCTGGATACCGACGGTGATGGTATCGGTAACGCTTGTGATACCGATGACGACGATGACAATGTTGACGATGGTGTCGACAACTGTCCGCTAGTCAGCAATGAGAATCAGCTGGATACCGACGGTGATGGTGAAGGCGATGCTTGCGATGCTGATCCCGGTGTATTGATCCGTGCTTGGGGCGAAGTGAAAAAAGACGTGTTCGGTTTTACTGTTGCCAACGCGGGCGATGTGAACAATGACGGGCACGATGACGTGGTGATAGGTGCCTACCGCTGGGATGTGCCGAAATTGCTGCCGCAGAAAAAGCTGAAAGATGCGGGCAAGGCGTATGTGTATTCCGGTCTGGATGGCAGCGTGCTCTATACCTTCAAGGGCACAGGTGCTGGTGATTGGTTTGGCTACAGCGTAGCGGGCGCTGATATCAACAACGATGGTTATTCCGACATTATCGTTGGCGCGCACCGTGATGATGTGCCTGATGTTGTCACCAGTAAGCTGCTTAAGGATGCAGGTTCTGTTTACGTTTACTCCGGCCAGGATGGCACGCTGCTCACGTCTTTCCACGGCACGGCAGCGGGCGACAACCTTGGCTTTGCCGTTGCGAATGCAGGGGATGCCGACAGCGATGGCAGTGACGATGTGATCTACGGTGTGCCCAAAGCGGATCCGGATGGTCTGGTCAGTGCCGGTATCGCGGTAGTGCGCTCCGGTGCTACCGGTGCAGAACTGTTCCGTATCAACGGCCAGGTAAAAGGCGATCTGCTCGGCCGGGCTGTAGCGGGCGCAGGTGATGTGGACAACGATGGCTACGACGATGTAGTGGTCGGCATGCCCAAAGATGATGTGCTCGGCCTCGGAGCAAAAATACTGAAAGATGCAGGTGCAGCAGCGGTGCATTCAGGTGTGGATGGCAGCGAACTGTTCAAGGTAGAAGGTGAGGGAGCAGGCGACTGGTTTGGTTTGTCGGTCTCCGGTGCTGGCGACCTGGACAGTGATGGCCACGCCGATGTGGTGGTAGGCGCTTCACGTCACGATCCTCTGAATGCTGCTACGGGCAAATTGCTGAAAGATGCCGGTGCGGTGTACGCCTATTCGGGTGCGGACGGCAGTCGCCTGTTCAAGGCTCCTGGTCTGGCGGCGGGTGACTGGCTGGGTTACAGCGTCGCAGCGGGTGGTGATCTGGATAACGACACTGGCGCGGATATCGTGGCCGGCGCCCCTCGCCGTGACAGGACTCTGCCGCCGGTTGGCCGGAAAAAAGCCAAGGTACTGAGAGATGTTGGTGCGGTATACGGTCTGGATGGAACCGGCACCGTGTTGTTCTCGCTAGTGGGCAATCGCCCCAAAGATTACTATGGGCTGTCTTTGGCCAGTGCTGGCGATATCGATCTGGATGGTTACGCAGATATCATCACGGCTACGCCAAATGCGGATAAAGCCGGACTGGTACTGGTGGGCAAGAAGATGAAAGCCAAGCTGATAAAAGATATCGGCCTGATCGAAGTGTTTTCAGGCAAGGTAGCGACAGGAAACTGATGCCTGAGCTGACGCACCTCAATGCCCGTGGCGAAGCGCACATGGTGGATATCACCGATAAGCCAGCCACGGTGCGTGAGGCGCGAGCTGAAGTCTGGGTCCAGATGCAGCCCGCCACGTTGGCAGCCATTCTCGAAGGCGGGGTTCCCAAAGGCGACGTGCTGGCCACAGCACGTATTGCTGGCATTCAGGGAGCCAAGCAATGCAGTAACCTCATCCCGCTATGCCATCCTTTGGCGCTCTCTGCAGTAACCGTTGATTTTGAACCAGACGTAGCCCATAGCCGTGTCCGGATTGAAGCCTTGTGTAAGCTGTCCGGTAAAACTGGTGTGGAAATGGAGGCGCTCTCAGCCGCCAGTATTGCTGCATTGACCATCTACGATATGTGCAAGGCCCTGGACAAGGGGATGGTGATTACCGGTCTGCGCGTACTGGAAAAAACCGGTGGAAAAAGTGGCGATTACAAAGTTGATAAATAACTTCAGGTTTATCCATTAACTATATGAATTATAATGTTTTATGGTCCGTATAAGGTACTTCGCCAAATACCGGGAATGGATGCAAATGCCAGAAGAGAGTCTGGATTTCAGCCCTGCCAATGTCGGGGAACTGAAAAGACTGGTTCGAGATAGGCATCCTAACGCATTGAAAGTATTCAGTGATTCTCGTTGTATTGTGGCCATCAACCAGCATGTTGTACACGGCGATGATGCAATACTGAAACCTGGCGACGAGATAGCATTCTACCCGCCGGTCACTGGCGGTTAGAATGTACATTAGGATTGGCGAACAAGATTTTGATATTAAAGAAGAATATCAATTTTTATCCAAGGCAGATCAGCCCGGTGCGGTAGTGACATTCTCTGGTCTGGTGCGACCACATGGTGAGCACGGTGCCTTGCTGGCGATGGAGCTGGAATGCTATCCGGGTATGGCAGAAGCCAGCATCGCAGCCATTATCAGTGAAGCTGAACAACAGTGGCCGCTGAAAGTGGTACGAGTCATCCATCGCATCGGCAGGCTGCAACCGGGTGACAATATTGTGTTTGTCGGCGTATCTGCCAGTCATCGCGCAGCGGCATTTGCAGCGGCTGAGTTCATCATGGATTACCTGAAAACCCGCGCCCCCTTCTGGAAGAAGGAAATTACCGCCGACGGCGAGTACTGGGTTGAACAGAAACAGAAGGACGAGCAGGCGGCCGGACGTTGGCAGGCGGTGTAGGGGCTTCCACCGTGATGTCACGCCATTGCCCGGGTTGCATGCCATCCAGTCCCCAGTTGCCGATCTGTGTCCTGATCAGCCTCAGCGTAGGAAAGCCTACAGCCGCTGTCATGCGTCGCACCTGACGGTTGCGTCCCTCGGTAATCGTCAATTCCAGCCAGCTCGTAGGAATGGCGGCGCGGTAGCGGATGGGCGGGTCACGATGCCACAGGTTTTCCGGTGCTTCGATGCGGCGTGCCCCAGCCGGGCGGGTGGGGCCATCTTTCAGCGTAATGCCTTTTTGTAGCTGTCGGATGGCTGCTTCGCTTATTTCACCGTCTACCTGTACCTGATACGTCTTGGGCTGTTTGAAGCGTGGGTCGCTGATGTAATGCTGGAGCGGGCCATCATCGGTCAGCAGGAGCAGACCTTCCGAGTCAAAGTCGAGCCTGCCGGCAGGATAGATATGCTCGTCAGCAAAATACTGTTTGAGTGTTGGCCTGCCGCTCTCGTCAGTGAATTGCGAGAGCACGCCATAGGGTTTATTGAACAGTACCAGTCGGGGCATGGGTGTAGTGATCCATTAAATACAGCAAAGAGATGACCGTTCTTCCTGTAGAAAAACTACAAGGCGCTAGCATGAGTCGTATATAATTGCTTCCAGTTGCCGCCTCACAAGGGCGCTTACCTTGCCTGGATGTACGCATTGTTCGGGTACATATTATCGGAGTAAAGCCATGAACTACCAGAAAATACAGATTCCTGCACACGGTGAAAAAATCACTACCAATCCGGATTACTCCCTGAATGTACCCAGCAAGCCCATTATTCCTTTTATTGAAGGGGATGGTACGGGCGTGGATATCACACCGGTTATGCGCAAGGTTATCGATGCTGCAGTGAAAAAAGCCTACAACGGCGCAAAAGAAATTGCCTGGATGGAAATCTATTGTGGCGAAAAATCTGCCGAAATGTACGAAGGCAACTGGTTCCCGGAAGAAACCCTGCATGCCATCAAGGATTTTGTGGTGTCGATCAAGGGTCCGTTGACTACACCGGTGGGTGGTGGTTTCCGTTCCTTGAACGTAGCACTGCGTCAGGAGCTGGATTTGTATGTCTGTTTGCGGCCAGTGCGCTGGTTCAAGGGTGTGCCTAGCCCTGTAAAAGAACCGCAAAAAACTGACATGGTGATTTTCCGCGAGAATGCCGAAGATATTTACGCAGGCATCGAGTGGAAGGCCGGTTCTGATGAAGCCACTAAAGTGATCAAATTCCTGACCGAAGAAATGGGCGTGAAAAAAATCCGCTTTCCACAAAATTGTGGCATCGGTGTGAAGCCTGTATCAAAAGAAGGTACTGAACGCCTGGTGCGTAAAGCTATCCAGTATGCTATCGACAACGACAAGCCCTCTGTGACGATTGTGCACAAAGGCAATATCATGAAATTCACTGAAGGTGGATTCCGTGACTGGGCGTATGCGTTGGCGCAGAATGAATTTGGTGCGAAGTTGATCGGTGAAGGTCCGTGGTGTGAATTCAAGAATCCGAAAACGGGCAAGAACATTGTAGTAAAAGATGCCATTGCTGATGCCTTCCTGCAGCAGATATTGCTGCGCCCTGAAGAGTACAGTGTTATTGCTACCCTCAACCTGAACGGCGATTACATCTCCGATGCATTGGCAGCCCAGGTAGGTGGTATCGGTATCGCGCCCGGCGCCAACCTGTCAGACACCATTGCCATGTTTGAAGCCACACACGGCACTGCACCGAAGTACGCTGGTCAGGACAAGGTAAATCCCGGTTCCCTGATCCTGTCAGCTGAAATGATGTTGCGTCACCTGGGTTGGTCTGAAGCTGCGGATCTGGTGATCAAGGGCATGGATGGAGCCATTCAGGCCAAAACAGTGACGTATGACTTCGAGCGCTTGATGGATGGTGCAAAGTTGATGTCTTGCTCCCAGTTTGGCGACGAGATGATCAAGCACATGTAATGCTGCTGGGTTTGCCAGCAACGCGTAAAAAGCCCGCTATGCGGGCTTTTTATTGCCCGGCGTTTACAGGTATCAAGTGGTTTCGGGTGTTTTCGCTTGGGGGGATTGCGAGGGGGCGACAATATTGGTGGCGTGCAGTCCCTTGGGACCCTGGATAATATCGTAACTGACTTGTTGGCCAGCCTTCAGGGTTTTGTAGCCTTCCATTGCGATGGTGGAAAAGTGGGCAAATAAATCTTCGCCTCCGCTGTCTGGCAGGATAAATCCATATCCCTTGGCGTTGTTAAACCACTTCACAGTGCCTGTTGGCATGGTACAGCCCTCAACTTATACATCTTCCCTTAAGCATTCCAGACGTAGCCCACGCCCCTGAATGCTGTCATATTGTCTTGTTGTCAGCGACTGTCTGTTATGGTTTTGTCACTGTGTTGCTTTTTTAACCAGAAAACAGGGGCTAGTCAAGCAACGGCAGACGAAGGGATTCCCATATTGGCACTCTGGTTTCTGACTATTGATTTTGGCACTGGCAGCGTTCACCATACGCGCGCCTTGAAAACGGTGTTATCAACAGGTGGCGACCGGTTCCCTGACCGCTCTTAGATCGCCATTTCCTTTTGCCCACTTACATGAACGAGGAATCCATGAAGATTCTGGTTGCAGTCAAGCGCGTCGCAGACGCAAACGTTAAGGTTCGTCCCAAAGCGGACGGTACAGGTGTTGATCTGACCAACGTCAAGATGGCAGTTAACCCATTTTGTGAAATTGCGGTGGAAGAGGCTGTGCGCTTGAAAGAAGCCGGCATTGCCACTGAAATCGTTGCCGTTTCTGTGGGTGACAAAACTGCCCAGGAACAAATTCGCACAGCGCTGGCGCTGGGTGCTGACCGCGGCATTCTGGTTGAAACCGATGCTGAAGTGCAGCCGCTGGCAGTGGCCAAAGCCCTGAAAGCGATTGTCGATCAGGAGAAGCCCGGCCTGGTGATTCTGGGTAAACAATCTATCGACGGTGACAACAACCAGGTTGGCCAGATGCTGGCTGCGCTGGCTGGCTTGTCGCAAGGCACCTTTGCTTCTGTCGTTAAAGTGGAAGGCGACAAGATTGCAGTTACCCGCGAAATCGACGGTGGCTTGCAGACGGTGAACCTCACATTGCCAGCCATTGTGACGACCGATTTGCGTTTGAACGAGCCGCGTTACGCGTCACTGCCAAACATCATGAAAGCCAAGAAAAAACAGCTGGATGTCGTAACACCTGAGTCACTGGGTGTGAACGTGTCCCCACGCATCAAGACACTCAAGGTTGAGCCGCCAGCTGAACGCAAGGCAGGTATCAAGGTGGCGGATGTCGCGACACTGGTCGATAAACTGAAAAATGAAGCGAAGGTGATCTGATATGGCAACTCTCGTTATTGCTGAACACGACAACGCCAGTCTGAAAGGCGCCACGCTCAACACAGTAGCAGCAGCCAAGGCTATCGGTGGTGATATCCATGTATTGGTAGCCGGTAGTAACTGCGGTGCTGCAGCGGAAGCTGCTGCCAAAGTGGCAGGCGTTGCAAAAGTACTGGTGGCAGACAATGCTGTTTACGCTAACCAACTCGCAGAAAACGTGAGCTTGCTGGTAGCTGAACTGGGCAAGGGTTACAGCCACATTCTGGCGCCTGCAACCTCAAACGGTAAAAACATCCTGCCACGCGCTGCTGCATTGCTGGACGTTGCGCAGATTTCTGAAATCACTGCCGTTATCAGCGCGGACACGTTCCAGCGCCCGATTTACGCAGGCAACGTCATTGCTACTGTGCAATCGTCTGATGCCATCAAGGTAATGACTGTGCGCACTACCGGTTTTGATGCTGTTGCTGCTGAAGGCGGTTCTGCTGCGGTTGAAGCAGTGGCCAGCGCGCAAAACGCAGGCGTGTCCACTTTTGTGTCTGAAGAGATTGCCAAGAGTGACCGTCCTGACCTGACAGCTGCCAAAATCGTCATCTCTGGCGGTCGCGGCATGCAGTCTGGCGACAACTTCCACATGCTGGAAAGTATTGCGGACAAACTGGGTGCGGCGGTGGGTGCTTCACGCGCAGCTGTAGACGCTGGTTTCGTACCGAATGACATGCAGGTTGGCCAGACAGGCAAGATTGTCGCGCCTGATCTGTACGTGGCTGTCGGCATTTCCGGTGCTATCCAGCACTTGGCCGGTATGAAAGATTCCAAAGTGATCGTTGCGATCAACAAGGACGAAGAAGCCCCGATCTTCCAGGTGGCTGATTACGGCCTGGTGGCGGATCTGTTCGTAGCTCTGCCAGAACTGGAAAAAGCACTGTAATTTTTACCGTGCAATAAAAAGCCCGCCTTGTGCGGGCTTTTTTGTGGCTGCTTGTTGCGGGGATAGGTGAGTGGTACTGTTAAACCACAAACAAAAAGGGATAACGTCCATGAGCTTGTCAGCTGCTCAAACATCTGTCCTTCTATCTTGCCTCCGTCATTTATGTGCCTGTTGCGTGCTATTGGTCAGCTGCGCATTCCCATTGTCTGCCTGGGCAATCGATACCGACGGTGATGGCGTGGATGACAGCGTTGATGCGTTTCCCAACAACATTGAAGCCACAACGGATACCGATGGCGATGGTATGCCAGACAGTATCGATTACAGTAAATTGCCCAGTTATTTCTTTGACGATTTCAGCGGTGGCGTTTGTCAGGCAGGTTGGTCGCCCTGCAGGTTGATCGATTATGGGGGCGCCTTGTTGCTAGGCCGAAATGTAGCAAGGGATTTTAATGTGCCTGCAGGAGGCGCCACACTCGTTTTTCGTTATTGGGGGTACGAGGACGGTGGATACGTAGCCGTTGATGGAATTAAAGTTCTGGGTGGCCGTTTCACTTACAACAGACAGGTCACTATTCTACTGGGTGAAGGTGTCCATCATGTCTATTGGGTGTCCAGTGAATTTAATTGTTCTTTAAGCGGTTCACTTGATGGGAGGTTGTCTTGTTTTTTGAGTACCAGTGGTGGGTTGGACGATGTAAATCTGGCCGCGAATTCAAATCTCACTGAAGACAGCGATGACGATGGTGATGGCATATTAGACATTTACGACCAGTATCCATTAGATCCTTTACTGGCCGGTGATAATGACAGCGATGGAATAGACGGATTTGTTGATAACTGTCTGGCGATTGCAAATTCTGGCCAGCTGGATACTGATGGGGATGGACAGGGCAACGCTTGCGATTCCGATGACGATAATGATGGTGTGCCAGATAGCAGTGATGCGTTGCCGCTGGATGCAACAGAAACTTTAGACGCAGATAAAGATGGCAATGGCGACAATGCAGATCCCGACGATGACAACGATACAGTTGCAGACAATCTCGATAACTGCAAATGGATTGCCAATACCGATCAGCTCAATACCGACGGCGAAGCTGGAGGTAACGTTTGCGATAGCGATGATGACGGCGACGGTATGCTGGATGTAAATGATCCATTTCCAATTAATAATTTATTGTTGCTACACCAGTATGGCCAATCTGATCGTGAACATTTTGGAACCAGTGTTGCCACGGCAGACATGAATAACGATGGCATAGTGGATGTGCTGATTGGTGCGCCCATGGCGAATGTTGTATCGGAGGGGCAGCAGCTTAAAAAAGCGGGGGTTATCCGTATTATTTCCGGGCTGGATAACGCGCGATTGCCTGGCCTGGCTGGTTCAGCCACCAACCAGTTTTTTGGCACAGCAATTGCCGTTGTAGATGACAGAAACAGTGATGGTGTGCCAGATATTGTGGTGGGTGAGCCATTGGCAGATCGCACTGTCACGCTCTCGGGTAAAACAAGAACGCTTAACGATACAGGCCGTGTGGCACTCTACTCCGGTAGCGATGGTGTGCAGCTGGAAATTCTTGCTGAAGGCATAAATGCAGGAGATCAATTTGGCGCTGCAGTCGCTCTTGACGACGTGAATGGTGATACAGAAATAGATCTGATAGTGGGTTCACCATTGGCTGATTTTGTTGCAAAGGATAGTGGCAGCGTCACGGTATTCAGTGGTTTGGGCAATAGCGTCTTGTATCAGCGTCATGGCGATCAGGCCAGTGAACATTTTGGCGCGGCAATAGCTGTTAATGACCTTTACCTGCTGGTAGGTGCGCCCCTGCGCGACGTAGGCTCCGCAAAAAATGCCGGGCAAGTGTCTGTCTTCATAAAAAACACAGGCAATGGAACTGCTGTGCTAACGTTGGAAGGCGATGCAAAAGGTGACAATCTGGGAGCTTCACTCAGCGCCTCGAATAGCGGCAACTGGGCAGTAGGTGTTCCATTCGCTGATGCAGCGGGTAAAGATGCCGGACGTGTGCTGGTATTTTCTGGCACAGATGCCACGCCTGTTGCCACAGTGGAAGGAAATGCTGCGGGTGAAAACCTGGGTAGTGCAATTGATTTGCAGGGCGATATCAATGCAGATGGTACAAATGATATTGCCATCGGTGCGGCGACGTTTGACCTGCGCCGGTTTATTAACGGGAAACAACTATTACAAAAAGATGCAGGCAAGGTGGAGGTATTATCCGGGGCGGCTTTATAACCAGGTGCCGCCCATTTCACCTTCCACTTGTTGTGCCATCAGGGCCTGGTTCCATTCCACAATCATTTCAATTAACTGATGCGCCTGACGATCCAGGCTGGCCAGTTCCTGCTCGGTATTGCGTGCCCCGATAAAAATATCAATAGAACGCCCGCGCAGTGTGAGCGGATGCGTCGGGTAGTCCATTTTGTAGAGTTCCAGCTGCCAGCGTGTGTTGTTCACAATGGCACGGTACAGGGCCAGTTTTGTTTGCAGTGTGTACACGCTGTAATCATTCAGTTCGCCCAATCCCGCCATATCAATTGACAGGATCAGTGCGCTTTTACAGGAGGAGCTCACAGCAATTGTGGCAGTCCGCCGCGTCTTGCAGATAATGGAGAGCCCGCCAAAACTCTGGCCGGGTGTTATCTGGTTGATGGCTGGGCCGCCAGTATCCTCATCGGCATAAACCGCCAGTTGCCCCTTCAGCAAGAACGAATAACGTCGGCCGGCCTTGCCAGCAGTCAGCAGGGTTTCACCGCTGCTGAACTCCATGAAGCATGCATTTTTCATCAGCACCGCCAGCTGCCTGGCATCATTAACGCGCACCTCGTTTACAAAGGTGATGCCGTTAATGAAGGCATTCGCCATGTCCTGGGGGTATGTATCAATTGGAATTGCTTTCATGCCGGTCTGCACTGTCCTTGATGAGGTTCTACGGGCTTGTTGGTTTTGTGTGATAGCAGATGGAGGGTATCACAGTTTTTTGCGTACAATTAAGCCCTGCCAGCAGGCTTGCTTCAGGAATATGTCCTTCATGTCCTCGTTACCTCCATCATGGGTTGAGCGCTACCTGCGCGTGTGGGGCGGCATCTATCTGTTGCTCGTCCTGCTACTGACGCTGGCGGCTATGTATACCCTGGCGGTGAGTGTCTGGCGCGGCCCGTGGCGCGATATGTGGGAAGCGATGCCCTTTATCGAAGAGGCGGTAGAGGGGCGAGCGAGCTGGCTGGATTACTGGGAACAGTATGGTTTTTCACACCGGCCGCTGATATCCCGATGGCTATGGGTGGCGGATGTGCGCTGGTTTTCAGCCAGCAATGCATTGTTGCTGACGGTGTCATTTCTGATGCAGTTGATGATCTGGTTCTGTGTGCGTGCAGTATTGCAGCGCGATAACACGTTTACGCCATACCAGCGTGGCATCGTATTAACGGGTGTCTTTTTTTGCTTGCTGAATATCACGCAAGTATTCAATTTCTTGCATACGTTTGATGTGCAGTGGTTTCTGGTGGCAGGATTTGTGGTGTTGTCGCTTGAGCGCATCCTCGCTAATGAGGAAAAGAATCCTGGCTGGCTGGTTGTTTCATGGTGCTGTGTCTTGATTGCCAGCCTGAATAACTTTTCAGCATTGGTCATGTGGCCGGTTGAAATACTATTGCTGGTAGCGCTACGGTTTCCTGTCAAACAAACGGTAATTTTTTCTGGTGTCACCGTATTGTATTTTTTCTTGTATTTCTATCAGCTGGCACCTGGTGGCAACTCGTTATTGGCTGAAATCATGCAATTGTCCGGGTGGCAATGGGTGCAGGCCGCCATCAGTTTGTTGGTGGTTTTTCCTTTGTGGTATTTATCGAATCCCCTGTCATTCCAGCTGGCAACAGAGGGGCCGTTAAGTGCGCCATGGCCAGTAAGTTGGATGGCGCCCCTGTTGGCTACAGTACTACTCATGCCTGTGTTGTGGTGTTGGCTTCAGGGTGTGTTACAGAGAAAAAAATATTCTGCCCTTGCGTGGCTTGGACTATCTCTCATGCTCTACGGCTACGGTGTTGGCGTTGTAACGGCTATGGGGCGGGCTTTATTCTGGGAAAACGTATACGCGTTGCGCTACCAGAATATTGTGTTGCTATTCTGGATTGGTGTTGTGTTGTGGTTGGCTGCCAGCGTCCGTTGGCGCAGTGCAGGGCTGTTCATTGGTGCGCTGCTCCTGATGCTGGTATTCGGTTTGCGCGCCGGTTGGTATCACGATCTTTTGTTGCAGACGGGCAACCGTGCACGCGATGCGCATCTTGCACTGGCTACAGGATTGGAAAACCAGTTGTCTGCTATTCAGGCGACAGTGTCGCGCTCACATCTAGGTAAAGACAGTCAATATACCTTGCAGCAGGAAGGCCAGTATTTGCGCAGTATCCATGCTGGCGCCTATGCAGATCCTGCGTGGCAAGTGCCGGAATTGGCACTATTAAAATCAGCGCCGGTCTGCGGAACATCTGTAAAGGATTTTGATTTGCACGGCGATGACACTCGCTATGTGCGGATGTCGCTTGATTTTCCCGAACCTGTTACTTACAGCTTTATCGTATGGTTTGACGGGAGCGATGCAGCGCCGGGGCTGTTGATAGCCAGGCGCGCTGATACGTTCCTTGAGCGTCTGCAACAGACTCTGACTGGATTTACAGAATACGCAGGGTTTGCAAAACGGTTGCCGCAACAAAAACCGGATACTGTTTTTGCGCGGCAGGGTGACCAATGGTGCCGACTGGTTTTCCCGGAACCAGATTAACAATCCTTCCGGCAAATGTGCCTGGCCGCTAGATAACCGAATGTCATGGCAGGGCCAAGCGTGGAGCCCGGACCGGGGTAGGTAGGCAAGATGGCGGCGCTGCAATTGCCTGTGGCGTACAGCCCATCAATTGCCGAACCATCTTCACGCAATACTTGTGCATGATCGTTAATGGCCAAGCCGCCTTGTGTGCCGAAATCGCCCGGATCCAGCCGCACAGCATAAAACGGTGACTGGTCCAGCGGCGCAAGGCACGGGTTGGGGGTGACAGAAGGGTCGCCGTAGTAGCGATCGTATACTGAAGCGCCGCGCTGTAATTCCTGGTCCACGCCTGTTTTGGCAAAAACATTAAAACGCTCAACAGTGTCTGCCAGACCTGCTGGATCCACACCGATTTTTCTTGCCAGATCTTCCAGTGTCGCTCCGCGCTGCATAAATTTCTCGCCGAGAAAATCTTTTGGCAGCGCCCAGTCTGGTTGCATTGTTTTGTTAAAAACCGGTCCCACGATATAGCGGGAGCGAAAACGGTTATCAAAAATCATCCAGGCAGGGTAGCAAGGATTCTGCTCAGTATGTCGTGCAAAGAATTCACGTTGGTAAGCCATGTAGTTTTGTGATTCATTGCTGATGCGTCGGCCTTGCGGATCAACCACCACACAACCGGGTAACGATTTCTCCATAATGCTTAATCGCGGTAACGGTTCACCGGGAACAGCCAGCGTGGTGCACCACCATGCGCCATCCATCAGCCGTGTGGCTGCGCCGATATTTTGTGCAGCGCGAATTGCATCACCGGTGTTGCCCTTGTGTGCGGCGCTCCATGCGGTATTGGTTGGTTTTGGCAGGTACTGCTCACGCATCGCCTGATTGTTTTCAAATCCTCCGGCTGCCAGTATCACGCCTTGGGTTGCATGCAGTATTTTTTCTTTGCCTTCTTGCAGCACACGCATGCCGGAGACGCGATTGTTCTCGACAACCAATTCCTGGAATGCAGTATTGCGCCACATAGGAATGGCGAGATCCATCATGGACAATCGTAACCGTGCCACACCGGCACTGCCGCATGTCAGCCGTCGACCACGTTTATGCTTGCGCCACCAGGCAATATCTTTCCAGTGATTCCATAGCATGCCTGACATGGTTTTCACCCAGCCAGGGCTGCGACTCATCAGGATTTGTGCTTCTACTTGCGTGATGCCGATGCGGTCAAACAAGTACATCATCTGGTGATTCATTTGCAGAAAGGGTGCTTCATCTCCCAGCTCGGAGTGCGCGATGGTTTGTGGTTCCAGTGACCTGTGGCCGGTTTTAGCGCCCGGTCGATCGGTGTAGTAATCCGGATAGTGGTCGAGCGATTCGTAGCGTACCCGCGTGTTGTCGTGCAGGAACTGCATCATCCTGGGCGCCTGTTCGAGGTAGGTATCGAGCAAGTGGGCAGGCACGTCATCAGCAGGAATGGTTTGCCGCAGGTATTCCCGTGCCTCGGCAATAGAATCCTGTGCGCCGGCAGCCAGGGCATAGTGGTTATTCGGAATCCATACGCCGCCACCGGAGAGTGCGCTGGTGCCGCCGAACGTGCTGCATTTTTCGATGACAAGAACGCGTTCGGCACCGAGCAGCCTGGCTGTGATGGCTGCTGTCATGCCGCCGTTACCTGAGCCGACGACGATGACATCAAACAGGTTTTCTGGCTGGGGCATAGTGCTCTCCTGATGTGTCCTGTGCTGATCATAGCAGCCCGCGCTGCGTGCTGGCGTTGGTCCTCACGTAGGGAATTGCCGCGGTTGCTTTGTATGGGGTTTGCCGACACCATGGCACGATGAAAGGACGTAACCGCAACCGAATCCTGCTGCTGATACTGGTAATGTCCAGCGTTGCCGTATTGGTATTGGGTGTCACCATTTTTGTCTTGTTCATCTCCGCGCTGGAACAAAACAAACGGATCATGATGAGCTACGCCGAGCATCAGGCCAGTATGCTCCAGTCAGTGATGGAACTGGTGCCTGAGCAGACCCGTCTCAATGCGGAACCGCCTGAAATGGTGGCAGAACATATTCGCCAGACATTGGCTCGCAATCCGGTAATCACTGACAGTGGCGAGATGCTGTTTGCCTATCGCGCAGATAACTTTATCCATTTTGTTTCGCCATACCGTTTTACAACAGAAACACCGCCGGTGCTGTCTGAGGATGATCCGAGTGTCCAGGCGATGCGTTTGGCGCTGGATGGCCACTCAGGTGTCATGTATACCCGCGATTATCGCGGCGTGATGGTACTGGCTGCCTTTGTGCCTGTTGAAAATATGAATCTGGGTATTGTCGTCAAGATCGATGCCGAGGAAGTGCGAAAACCTTTTTTATATACAGCACTGTATGCAGCCCTGGCGACGTTCGGGATTATCGTTATCGGTATCCTGTTGATGCATAAAGTGACCAGGCCGCTGATAGAAACGTTAGAAGAAAATGAATCCAAGTACCGTACGCTGTTCGAGAGCGCTAACGAAGGCATTATGGTCATCAGTGACCGTATTGAAGAATGTAATGATCAGGTGTCGCGTCTTCTGGGATATGACAAGAGTGAAATGATAGGCCGGCGAATTGTCGACTTCACACCGGAAAGGCAGCCGCATGGTGATCGTTCATCTGAAATGGAACGCGATCGCTTTGAGTTGGCGCGTCAGGGCAAGCCGCAATATTTTCTCTGGCGCAGCAAACGCAAGGATGGCGAGGAGATTGATCTCGACGTTATGTTGAAGGCGGCACGGGTAGGTAACCGCACCGTGGTGTTGACGACTTTGCTGGATATTACAGACCGCAGGCGTGCAGAAATTGAATTGCGCCATAAAGAAAAGGAAGTGGCGGATGCGCGTGAGCATCTTGCCCACATGGCAAGACTCTCCACAATGGGTGAAATGGCAGCAGGTATTGCGCATGAAATCAACCAGCCGCTCGCTGCCATTTCTGCTTATGCGCAAGGCTGCAAGCGAATGCTGGATAATGGCCTTGTGGATATAGATGAATTGAATGAGCCTCTGGAAAAAATTGCTACGCAGGCTATCCGTGCAGGGGAAGTGATTCGCCGTTTACGCAGTTTTATCAAGAAAAGTGCTTCTGAACTGGAGCTGATGGATGCCAATGAGCTGGTATCGGAAGTGGTGCAGCTTGCGGAAGTGGATGCACGGAAACACGGTATTCCTGTGCATCTGCATCTGGCAGAGCGCTTGTCCGAGGTGCGGGTTGATCCTGTGCAATTGCAGCAGGTCATCCTTAACCTGATACGCAATGCCTTGGAAGCGATGGAAGAAACGCCACGTGAGCGTGCGCGTGTTGATGTGTACACCGCACAGGAAGAGAGTGGCCAGGTCAGTATACGTGTGGTTGATACCGGGCCGGGTTTAAGTGAAGATGTGCTGAAGCGCGTGTTTGATCCATTCTTCACCACCAAGAGCACTGGCATGGGCATGGGCTTGTCGATCAGCCATTCCATTATCACTGCGCATGGCGGACAGTTATTTGCCTCAAATAATGATAGTGGTTCAGGTGTGACTTTTACCGTCATACTGATGGCAAGACCCGCGAGGCTGCCAGATATCCATAACAGTTCAATGATTTAACAATAATGACCATTTACTGACCCAGGAGAATGACATGGCTACAGCAGCACTAAACCAGGAAGCCACGGTATTTGTTGTGGATGATGATGATGCCGTGCGTGAATCTTTGGCATTCCTGATGAAATCCATTGGCCTGAAGGCAGAAAGCTTTCCTTCCGCCCAGGATTTTCTCAATAGCTATAACCCGGCACGTGCAGGTTGTCTGGTGCTGGATATCCGCATGCCGGGTATGAGTGGACTGGAATTGCAAGACAAACTGATCCAGATGGGTTCGATCCTGCCGATAATTTTTATTACCGGCCATGGTGATGTGCCAATGGCAGTGAAGGCGATAAAGGCCGGTGCCGCTGATTTTGTCCAAAAGCCTTTTCGTGATCAGGAGTTGATTGATCGTATTCGAGAAGTGCTGGAAGAAGATTCACATGCCCGTGCTGAAAAATTGCAACGCACAGAAATATTGCGGCGCATGGAAACCCTGACGGAGCGCGAGCGTGAAGTCATGGGGCAGGTGGTGGATGGAAAAGCCAACAAAGTAGTGGCGATTGACCTGAATGTGTCGCAACGCACGGTTGAAATTCATCGCGCCAATGTGATGGAAAAAATGAAAGCGCGTTCACTCGCACAGTTGGTGCGGCTGGTGATGAAGGCGAGGGGCGAACTCTAGTGGCCAGATGGCTGGAGTGAATCAGGCTGCAGCGCCGCCATCAGGTATTTCGGCGCTTCTTTCTCGAACATTTTGCGTCCACCACGCTCATAGGCAATACCCAGGTGAGTGCAGGCGGTGCCAGGTATTGCCAGCTCCAGTAAGCACTGGCCAAGGCGCAGGTGGATAAACGGGTTGTCGATCATGCCTTCGCAATGCAAGGCAGAGGCGAGTGCTTCTCTCCCTTGCTCATACTGGCCGCTTTTGAAATAACTGTCGCCAATGGCAGTGAGTATCCAGCCGCCTTCGCTGAAATCGGTCTGGGGTTTCGGTAGCAACATCCAGGCTTGGTAAAACTTTCGCAGTGCATGTGCGTAATCTGCAGCGTCATACAGTACGTAGCCGGCGGCGCACAAGGTCTGGATTTCCTCGCGGATCGTGGCGGTCAGTTCGCTCATATTGCCATCCTCCATTCTTAACAAGGCGATCCTGAACCCGGTGATCCTGCTATTCGTGGTTCGGTGTAAACTGCCCCTATCATAGCAATATCGATTCAGGCTTAGCCAGCCGACCGGAGGTCTGTTTGTCTGTTGAAATCCCCATGCTGATTCTTGCCGCATTCATGGTTGCTGCTGTGGCATTCGTGGTCGGATGGTTGCTGGCACAGGTTCTCGGCAGGCGGGAGCTGGAACAGGCGCGCATCAGGTTGGCGGATGTAGAGGCGCGCCGTGAACAGGAACAGTTGGCTATGCGCGAGCAGCTGGCGCTGATGGAGCAATCGCGCACAGTGTTGGGCCGTGAATTCGAAGTATTGGCCAACCGTATTTTTGAATCAAAGCAGGCCAGTTTTGAATCCAGGCAAGCCAGCTTGCAGCAGCATATGCAACAGCAGAGCAAGCAGAGCCTGGAAGGACTGGTGACGCCTTTACGTGAACAGTTACAGCAATTCAGGCAAAAAGTGGAACAAGTGTACGACACGGAAAACCGTGAGCGTGCATCGCTGATTACCGAGATCCGCTTGTTGAAAAACCTGAGCCTGCAGGTGAGTGAGGATGCGAGTAATCTCGCCAGCGCCCTGAAAGGTGATAACAAGGCGCAGGGTAACTGGGGTGAAGTGATACTCGAGCGCATTCTGGAGCAATCCGGTTTGCAGAAGGGCCGTGAATACGACACACAGGTTAACTTGCGAAGTGATGAAGGCGAGCGGCGTCTCCCGGATGTTATTGTGCGTTTGCCTGAAGGCCGCGACGTGGTGATTGATGCAAAAGTCTCGTTAGTAGATTATCAGCGTTATTGTGATGCAGAAGATCCGCAGGATCGCGAACGCTATCTGAAAGCCCATGTATTGTCCCTGCGCTCGCATGTCATGAAACTCAGTGACAAGTCTTACCAGAATCTGGAAGGCATCCGCACGTTGGATTTTGTGATGATTTTCATGCCGATTGAAGCCGCATTTTCTGTGGCATTCCAGTATGACCAGAATTTGTTCGGCGAGGCATTTGACCGTGGCATCGTGATTGTCAGCCCCACCACGCTGCTGGCGACTTTGCGTACCGTGCACAGCATCTGGCGTTATGAAAAACAGAACAGGAATGCTGAAAAAATTGCCCAGGAAGCAGGAAAACTGTTTGACCAGTTCTCCCGCGTCGGCGAATCACTTGAAGACCTGGGTAAACAGCTGGAAAAAGCCAGCAATAGCTACACTGAGACGGTAAAACGCTTTACCACAGGGCGTGGCAATCTGGTGTCGCGGGTGGAGAAGCTGAAACATCTCGGTGCACGCACCAGCAAACAGTTGCCTGCTGTATTTTCGGATGCAGAAACCGATGAAACTGAAGAAGCTGAGTAGTTGTATCAGTTTTTTGTGGCTGGTGGATACATCAGCAGGTTGAAATCGATAACGTCATCCTGAACATCCAGCCCTTGCAGCAGATTTTCACGCACGGCAATCATTTCCTGTGCGGTGATGTCGATTCCCGGTTTGATATCTACCCGGCCTGTCTGATTGAAAATAATCCGGTAGCCCTGGCTGCGCAGGAAATCCGGTAATGGTGTGGTTTCACCCCAGCCATAAATGTCATAAATGATATCTGGCGCGCGTAAGCCGCATTCTTTTTCTGCTTGTGGCAGGCGATCAAAAAACTTGCGGTAGTTGATGCGCAAGCCCTGCTTGTCAAAGCCGTCCTGAGCCATCACAGCGCAGTGGCGCAATGTGTTGTCCACCAATCCAGCCATATCCCACACCTGGAATTCGCCATGGAACGCCTTCGCGAGATGAAAGTTCACCATGCCCATCTGCTTGCTCATGATGGTGAGCGGCTTTTGCTGTAGTGGCTCAATAGCTGGTATCAGTGTCTGCAATGCGCGTAGCGCTGGCCAGTCCCGCAAATGTTCACGGTTCGCTGTTTCAAAAAAACTGGCTTGTTCGCCAGCAATCGTTTTTTGCTGGGAGTAATTCCAGAATGGAGTGCCCAGGTTGTATGTGTTGATGAAAAAGGGCGCGTAGAAGACCAGTAACAATGGCAATGTATAACGCGTCAGCAGGGAGCGTTTTGCCGAGAGGAAAGTAAGGCAAATGGCCAGCCACATTGGCGCAACTAACGGCACCCAGAAGCGTCCTTCTTTCATCCAGTCGCCGCCACTGGCAATAACAAAGCCACCATAAATACCTACCCACAGGCAGCACAGTGCTAGCAGATGGTGTTGTAAACGTGCACGCAGGCATGCCACACAACTGACAGCAAAAGCCATTAGTGTGATGCTGATGCCCAGCGCTGCAACAGGATGGCGAAACAGTCGCTGGAAATATTCCCAGCCACGCAGAAGTTGTTCGGCATCAGCCATGCCGCTTTTTGCATAAACGGGATTGGGAAACCACTCGCCAAAATAGTGATAGCGCCATAGCGATAGCAATACAAATGGTGCGATATACAGCATGAGGGCAGGGCGGCGAAAAATTATTGCTGCGATCAACAGGAAAACCGGGCCAAGCAATACCATTTCAGGCCGTACAGCAGCCAGTGCCAGCGCTGAAAGGAAAAGGGACACAGACCCTATCCCCGACGACGGTTGCAGCCAGGAGAACAGTGTTGCGAGAAACAGCATCACGCAAGCTGCTGCGAGCGCAGTTTCCATGCCGGACCATGCCCAGTAGGAAAAATACGGCGTCAGCGCCGTGAGCACAGCTGGCAACCAGGGCTTTGCGATGGCCGATTGCTGCGCCAGTCGCCATACCACCCAAAGGGTCAGGATGGAGCCGCCCAGATTGAGCACGTAGCCGCTATCTACCACAGACAGGCGTGAGATGAGTGCGGTGAGCGCTGTGAGCAGTGACATCAACAGGCTGGAGCTTTGCTCAATGCGCTCACCGTTGTAATTGCGCAAGTCGCCATAATCCAGCAGGGCCTGTGCCTGCCAGAATGTGATGTGCGAGTCATCATGGCCGGTAGAGCCGCAAAACAGGCCATAGAACCATACTGGCAGTGTGCACAGGGCAAAGAGAAATGCTTGTCTGGTAAATGCTGAACTGGTTAGCACGGCGACCTTTATTTATTTATAATGCGCCCGCATTCTGGTGGATACCTGACGCAAGCTCAACTCAAAAGGTTTTGCTGGCGCAGTCCAGCCCCTTCCTCATTACACCCTTGTTGGAGTTCCTATCGTGAAACAACCTGTACGTGTCACCGTCACCGGCGCCGCCGGCCAGATCAGCTATTCCCTGTTGTTCCGTATCGCTTCTGGCTCCATGTTGGGCCCTGACCAGCCGGTGATCCTGCAAATGCTGGAAATTACCCCTGCCCTGGAAGCATTGAAGGGTGTAGCGATGGAGCTGGATGACTGCGCTTTCCCACTGTTGGCTGGCATGGTATGCACCGATGACCCGATGGTCGCCTTCAAGGATACCGATTACGCGTTGCTGGTGGGTGCGCGCCCGCGTGGCCCCGGTATGGAGCGTAAGGATCTGCTCGAAGCCAACGCAGCCATCTTTTCTGTACAAGGCAAAGCCATTGATGCAGTGGCAAGGAAATCTATCAAAGTGCTGGTAGTCGGCAACCCGGCTAACACCAACTCACTGATCGCCCAGCGCAATGCGCCGTCGATCAACCCGCGCCAGTTCACTGCAATGACCCGTCTCGACCACAACCGCGCCATGGCGCAGCTGGCTGGCAAAACCGGCAAGACGGTCAACGATGTGAAAAAAATCACTATCTGGGGCAACCACAGCGCCACGCAATACCCGGACATCTCCAATGCGCTCGTTGATGGCAAAGACGCAAATGGTCTGGTTGATCGCGCTTGGTACGAGAACGATTACATCCCGACGGTGCAACAGCGCGGCGCAGCGATTATCAAGGCACGTGGTGCATCATCTGCGGCTTCTGCTGCCAACGCAGCTGTTGACCATATGCGCACCTGGGCATTGGGCACTGCGGAAGGTGACTGGGTTTCCATGGGCGTGTACTCTGATGGTTCTTACGGCATCGAGAAAGCCCTGATCTATTCTTTCCCTTGCGTGTGCAAGAACGGCGACTGGGAAATTGTGCAGGGCCTGGATATTTCCGAGTTCTCACGCGCCAAGATGAAAGCAACCGAGCAGGAACTCTGCGAAGAACGTGATGGCGTTAAACATTTGCTCCCTAACTGATTTGAAGGAAGAAAAATATGGCACATCATCAAGCACCACAAAACAATGACTGCAGTACCACCTGTGAAGAAGACGGCTGCGCCGATGCTTTTGCAGCGGTTGCTGTAATTGCGGTTGTTGTCGCCGCCGTGTGTTTCTGGTTGAACGGTATGGCGTGATTCTGCTTTCTTGGCAGGATTACCAGAAAACGCAGCTTCGGCTGCGTTTTTTGTTCCAGATGTCTGAAGAGTAATTTATGGCTGAAGCAGTATGAGTGAAGAGAAAAAGAAAAAACTGTCTACCTTGCTGGCCCTGGCGCGATTTTTGAAGCCCTACAAAGGCACAATTGCAGCGTTTCTGGCGGCGTTGTTCTTTACATCAGGCGTGATGCTGTCTATCGGGCAGGGCGTACGCTTGTTGATTGACAGGGGTTTTGCGCAGCAATCCATTGAGCAACTGAATATCGCCATTGGTTTTCTGCTGGTGATTGCCGTATTGATGGCGCTGGGTACATTTGTGCGCTTTTATCTGGTGTCCTGGTTGGGCGAACGTGTCAGTGCGGATATCCGGCAGGCGGTGTTTGACCATATTGTCAGCTTGCATCCGGGGTTTTTCGAAGATAACCGCAGCGGCGACATCATGTCGCGTCTCACGACTGACACAACGCTGTTGCAATCTATTATCGGTTCGTCATTTTCCATGGCATTGCGCAGTGCCATTTCAGTGATCGGTGCGTTGATCCTGTTATTTATCACTAATTTCAAGTTGTCACTGATAGTACTGGTGTGTGTGCCAGCTGTGTTATTGCCAATCCTGCTGCTAGGCAAACGTGTGCGTACACTGTCGCGCAAAAGCCAGGATTCTATTTCCGATGTGGGTACTTATGCCGGTGAAATTATCCAGAATATAAAAACTGTCCAGAGCTACACGCGTGAAAACCAGGAAAAAATAGCATTTGGCGCTGAAGTGGAGCGCGCATTTGATGTGGCCAAGAGCCGTGTGCGGCAGCGGGCAGTATTGATGGCATTGGTGATACTGCTGGTATTTATCGCTCTCTCGAGCATGCTGTGGGTGGGTGGCAGTGATGTGATACAGGGGCGCATGACGGGCGGGGATCTCGGCGCATTTATTGTGTATGCCATTATGGCGGCAATAGGTGTGGCCACGGTCTCGGAAGTGTACGGTGAGTTGCTGCGTGCCGCTGGTGCCACTGACCGTTTGATGGAATTGATGCAGGAAGTCAGCCATATCCAGCCTCCCGAACAGGTTGCGTGCGCAGCAGACAGTTTGCAGGCCACTTTTTCATTCAGGGATGTCAGTTTTTCTTATCCATCACGTCCAGAGCAGCGGGCGCTCGATCATTTTTCACTCACGATTGAGGAGGGAAAAGTGCTCGCGCTGGTGGGGCCGTCCGGGGCTGGAAAATCAACAGTATTTGAATTGTTGCAGCGTTTTTATGATCCGCAAGCAGGTGAAGTGACACTGGGCGGGATTGATATCCGCCAGTTGCATCCAGAGGATTTGCGCCAGCAGTTGGCAGTAGTGCAGCAACAGCCGGCATTGTTTTCAGCTGATGTGATGCACAATATCCGTTATGGAAAACCGGATGCCACCTATGAGGAAGTGATCGCGGCTGCCAAAGCGGCATATGCACATGATTTTATTGCGGCGCTGCCACAAGGATACCAGAGTGACCTGGGTGAGAAGGGTGCGCGATTGTCTGGAGGGCAACGGCAACGGTTGGCGATTGCGCGTGCTATCCTGAAAAATCCCCGCATTCTGTTGCTGGATGAAGCAACCAGCGCGCTCGATGCAGAAAGTGAATACCAGGTGCAGCTAGCGCTGGAGCATCTGATGAAAGGACGTACAACGGTGATTATCGCCCACCGTCTCGCTACGATCCTGCATGCCGACACGATTGCTGTTATGGAGGGCGGCAAACGGGTAGCGCAAGGCAGCCATCATGAATTGCTGGCATCGAATCCCTTGTATGCGCGATTGGCACAATTGCAGTTTGGCGTTGATGGCGCTGCAGGATGATCGTGCTACAAAAAAATATTACAAAAAAATCGGGCTGCTATTGACCAGTTTTCTGGTGTAAGCGTGTTGTGGATGCTCCAGAACATCGGTGGTGCATCCTTGTTCCACAATCTCGCCCTGATGCATAACGGCAACACGGTCACACAAATAGCGCATCATGGCCAGATCGTGTCCGATAAACAGTAGTGTCAGGCCCAGTTCATCCCGCAGGTCTTTCAGCAAGTTGATAATTTGCGCCTGTACAGACACATCGAGTGCAGAAATCGGTTCATCACAAATCAGCAGTTGCGGCTGTCTAATCAGTGCGCGTGCAATCCCGATCCGTTGCAGCTGCCCGCCTGAAAATGAATGCGGGTAGCGTGACAAATCACTGCTTTTCAGGCTCATGCGCTGTAACCACTGTATAGCAAGCTGTTCTTGCATCTCTGCAGACAGATCGCTATTCAGGCGTAAAGGTTCTAGCAGGATATCGCCTATTGTCAGGCGAGGATTCAGGGATGATAGCGGATCCTGGAAAATCATTTGCAGCTTTTTGGCTTGCTGGCAAAAATCCACCGCGCTGAATTTTTTCGGCAACAGCGCATCCTGAAAATATACAGCGCCGCTGTCATAGCTGTGCAATCCTGCAATGCAACGCGCCAGTGTCGATTTGCCAGACCCTGATTCGCCTGCCAGGCCGACTATTTCACCGGCATGAATATCCAGATCTACATGATTCAATACGGTAACGGCCTTCTTGCCATGCCCGAAGTGTTTGACCAGTTTCTCGATACGCAGCAGCTTATTCATGTGTGTGCCCCGTATTGTGCAGCCAACAACGGGCCGCATGGTGCTGTTCAACTACTGGCGGCGATTGCTGTATGCAGATTGGCATGGCCTTTGCGCAACGCTCGGCAAATGCACACGCGGGCGGCGGAAACCGCAGGTCGGGTGGGCTGCCTTCCAGCGCCGCCAATCGGGCGTTGCTGTGTCGTATTGGCAGTGCAGCAAGCAGCGCACGCGTGTAGGGATGGGCAGGATTGTCGAGTACGCTGGATGTGGAGGCTGTTTCAATAATTTCACCTGCGTACATCACGGCAATACGGTCTGCGTGATGGCTGACCAGGCCAAGATCGTGCGTAATAAATAACATCGAGAGATTTTTTTCAACGCGCAATTCAGTCAATAGCGCCATTACCTCGGCTTGTGTGGACACATCCAGTGCGGTGGTGGGTTCGTCGGCAATCAACAATTCCGGTTTGCAGGCTAATGCCATGGCAATGGCTGCGCGTTGTAGCATGCCACCGGAAAATTCGTGGGCATACCGTAGGGATTTTTGTCGGGCATCTGCAATCTGCATGCGTTCAAGCAGACGTACTGTTTCGTGTTCAGCATCCTTGCGACTGTAGCCGTGCAACAGGCGCAGTGGCTCGGCTATCTGGTAACCAATTGTCAATACCGGGTTAAATGTTGCCATCGGGTTCTGGAAAATCATGGCGATGTTTTTCTGGTATTTGCCTGTCAATAGCGGCTGTTTATTAAACAATGCTGTGTGTGCTTGTGTGCGTGCTGAATCGGGCAGTAATCCCATAATCGCTTGCGCCGTCACGCTTTTGCCGCAACCGGATTCCCCTACCAATGCCAACATTTCACCTGCTGCAATAGCCAGATTCACGTTACGCACGGCATGTACAATTCCACGCGCGGTGGGCAGTGTGACGGACAGCGCTTCAATCTGCAGTGCGGGATGGCTCACTGGCGCGCCTCCCGGGTCTGTACATCCAGTGCATCCCGCAGGCCATCGCCAAATAAATTGAAAGACAGGACTGTGAGGCTGATAAACGCTGCAGGAAATAACAATTCATGCGGGTGTGTGAGCAAGGTAGACAAACCCTCGTTACACATCGAGCCCCAGGAGGAAGCGGGCGGCACCACACCCAAGCCGATAAATGATAAAAATGCTTCTGTAAATATAGCAGCGGGAACCGCAAAACTCAGTGTGACCAGTATGCTCGGCAATACATTGGGCAGCATGTGGCGCCACACAATGTAAAAGCTGGATGCGCCTTGTAGTCTTGCCGCATCCACATACGCCATATTGCGCAATTGCAATACCTGGGCCCGCACTAGTCGCGCACTGTTTGGCCAGCTCAAAAGTAATAAGGCAAACAACAATGCATGGATACCGCTATCGCCTGCGCCAAGGCCAAATGCGATACGCAATAAAATCACGAACAACAAAAAGGGCAGGGCAATAACAAAATCGGCAAATGCCATCATGGCTGTGTCAATGCGCCCGCCGCGGTATCCTGCCATTGCACCATACAGTGAGCCGAACAACACATACAGCAATGGTGCGACAAAACCGATGAACAGCGACGTGCGGCCGCCTTCAATCAATCGTGCCAGCAAGTCACGGCCGAGTTTATCGGTTCCAAATGGGTGTGCTGGCAGTTCGTAAACAGGCGTCTGGGCAATATTATTTATGTCGCGCAGGTTTTCTGCAGGTGTTGCATGCGCGACATCCACAGCCAGCGTCTGGTAACCGAGAGGTTTCCCGTTGTTATCCAGTGATACAAGCGAGTAGAAATAGCGGCGGTTCTCCAGCAATAACTGGTCGACGTAGCCAAGCGTCAGCGATGATGTGGTGGGAGACAGGATGCCCAATGGCAAACCCAGATCCTGTAAACCGGATGGTGGTAGCGTATGGCGATATAAGGCAAAGCTTCGAGCATCGTTGATTGGCCAGACAAGTTTTACTGCTTCGGTGTGGGCTGGTTCTGCCAGTTGCAGCGAATGAATATTGTCTGGTGCAGTAATTTTCTGCGTATCGTGCGGGTAAATCACCAGTGTTTTCAAACCAAGGTGTGGTGGTTGTGAGATTTGTGTCAGATCGAGTGCGGCAGGGTCAACCGGCCAGACATATTTGCCTGTTACACAGAACATCACCAGTAGCAGCATCAGGATAAAACCGGCCATTGCAGACGGATTGTGGGCGATATCGTGCCGCACATCCCGCCAGAGGTTGCCGGTTTGCTCGTCCATATCAGCGATCATCCTGTAAACGGATGCGGGGATCGACCAGCGCGTAGAGAAGATCGACTACCAGCACCATCAACACCAGAAAACTGCCGTAAAAAACAGTGGTGCCCATGATCACGGTGTAATCCAGCTGTTGCACGGCTTGCACGAAATAACGGCCAAGGCCGGGAATGGCGAACACCGTTTCCACGACAAAACCGCCTGTAGTAATGGCAGCAATGGCGGGGCCTAGTGTAGATAAAACCGGCAATACAGCATTGCGGAGTTTGTGAACCCAGAAAATGCGCGCAGGAGACAACCCTTTGGCGCGGGCAGTGCGGATGTACTGTGCTTGTTGCACATCCAGCATGGACGAGCGCATCAGGCGCGTCATATACGCCATTGTCCCTAGCCCTAATACCAGTGCCGGTAGCAGCATTTGCTGCAGTGTGCCCCAGCCTGCCAGTGGAAATTGTGTGCCAAACCGTTGGTTGATATGTAACACCGCAATTTGCGCCAGTGCTGCAAACACAAAACCCGGCACGGAAATACTGGCCACCACAATAGCCATGACCAGATAATCCGGCCAGCGACGGTGAAAGCGTGCAGCGAATGCGCCCCATACCATTGCGCCACCAGCGGCAAATAATAACGCGACACAACCCAGCATGGCAGATACAGGAAAATGCGCACGGATAATGTCATTCACGGCGCGGTTTTTTTGTGTAAAGGAAAGCCCGAAATCACCGTGCAACATATTGTTGAAAAAACGCAGGTATTGCACAGACAGCGGTTGATCCAGCCCGTAATACTCCAGCAATGCAGCACGAATTTCTGGCGGCACAGCCTTGTCATCCGCCAATGGGTCACCGGGTACCATGTGCATGGCCAGGAATGTTGCGCTCGCAATAAACCAGATCGTTATCAGGCCGGTGGCCATGCGTTTGAGAGTGTAGTTCAACATAAAAAATGGCGCATCATGGCACGTGTTGCCCGTCAATATATGCGTGACGGAAATCCGGATCACCACCAAAGCGGCTACGTTTTACATTTTGCAGTTGCCTGTTTTGTACGTAGATAATCCCTGGCTCTGTCAACGGTAACACGGCGATATCCTGCTGGATGATCGTTTGCATGGCAGCAAAGGTGTCTGTGCGTGCAGCGCCAGGCGGCAATGTGGCTGCCTGCATCACAAGGTTATCGTATTTTTCATTGCGGTAGCGTCCGTGGTTGTTGGCATTGCTGGATACGAGCAGGTCCGCAAAGGTCATCGGATCGTTGTAATCCGGCCCCCATGCTGATAATGCCAGATCAAAATCGCCGCTGTTCAGTTTTGCCAGTTTCTGTTTGAAGATCTGTTTGTCAATGATCAGCTGGATGCCCAGCGTCTGTTGCAAGACGCGTTGCAGGTATTCTGCTTGCCGTACAGCAGATGGGGTGTCATAGATTAACAATGTGAGCGGTGGCACCTGCATGCCCAGTTCTTTTTCTGCTGTGTGCAATGCTGTTATTGCCCGGCCAATATCCGGCGCAGGTATCGCATTGGCTGTTGGCGCGAGACCGGGTAACCATGCTGGAAAAAAATGGGCAGTGGGGCGTGTGCCGGGTGCGGCGATCACTTTATTCACGAGTGATTGTCTGTCAATCACCAGACTGATGGCTTCGCGCAGTGCATGATTGCGCAGTGGGCTTTCTTCGCGAAAATTGAATTCCATATAGTTCAACATGCCATTCAGGAAAGACTGGATGTACAGCCTTTGTTGCAGTGCTTGTGGCAAGGTTTCCCGGCTCAATTCTGTGAATGCAATTTCACTGGACTGGAACAGGTTGAACAGGGTGTTGGCATCGTTGGTAATGTGCGGAATACGAATGCTATTCAACTTGGTATTGGCAGCATTCCAGTATTGTGGATTTTTTTCCATGACGAGACTGGCGCCATGTGTCCATTGGCTCAGTATGAATGCGCCGTTGTATAGCAGTTTGTCTGCATCTGCAGCATAGCGTCCCTGTTGCTTGCGATAGAAATCTTCGCGCAGGGGATAGTAGGTAGCAAAGGTGGTAAGACTGAGGAAGTAGGCAGTGGGCTGCTCCAGTTCTATGCGCAGGTGACGGTCGTCATCTGCGTATACGCCGAGCGCCGTTGGCGGTAATTCACCACGATGGACTTTTTCAGCGTTTTTAATCGGGTAGAGTATGAATGCGTAGTTGGATGCAGTGGCGCGATCAAGTGCCGTGCGCCAGGCAAACAGGAAGTCTTGTGCGGTCACCGGCTTGCCATCGCTCCAGCGCGCATTGTCACGCAAGGTAAAACTCACCTGCGTGCCATCCATTTGCCAGCTTTCCGCCACGCCACCCACCAGCGTGTCATTGTCGCCGTAGCTCAGTAACCCTTCCTGTGTGTGTAGCAAAACAAAAAAACTGACGCTGTCTGTGCTGGTGAGGCTGTTGAGATTGGGTGGCTCAGTACTCAATGCCAGTTGCACAGTGTGTGTGTCTGTATCCAGGGCATGATTCACTGCCCATGCTTGAAAAGGCATGCATAGCAGTGTGGCGAATAAAAAATACTTATAATTTTGCAATGACATCATCAGCAAAACGTTTGATGGCATCGAGTTTTTCAGTCAGTGGGCTAGTAGGTTTTCCTCCATAAAAGAACCAGGGCGGGGTGCACAACGCAGTGACGCCCATATCGCGCATACGGCAAAAACCGTCGAGATCATAAGCATCGCGTGCATTGAAACACAGGCGTTCAAACGGCAAGTGATCGCGCCCGAGTTCACGGCGGTATTGTTCAATCCTGTCGAAATAGCCTTGTAATTCTGCACTGGTGTGCACATCAGAAATCCAGCCGTCATGTTGTGCTGCGCGTTTCAGTGCCGGTTCGGAAAAGCCGCCCACGTATACGGGTAAATCTTGTGATGGTGCAGGACGCATTTTTAATGCGGGCAAATCAAAAAAATTCCCGTGGTGTTCGATTGTGTCGCCAGACCAGAGTTTATGCATCACGTCCAGCATTTCATCAGCGCGTGCGCCACGTTTTTCGAAGGGCTGGCCGCCTGCCCGGAATTCTTCCGGCATCCAGCCCATGCCTGCACCGAGTGCGACACGGTTATTGCTCATCACGGCCAGCGTCGACAGGAATTTTGCTACATGCACCGGGTTGCGTGCGGGCAACACATAGACGTTGGTATAGAAGCGTAATTGTTGTGTGACTGCAGCCATCGCGCTGATGGCGATCCAGGGATCCGGCCAGTTCGTGTCTTCGCTGAAGCGCGGTTTTCCATCTTTTGTGTAGGGGTATGGCTGCGAGAATTCGCGGGGATAAATCAGGTGGTCGGATACCGCGATCCAGCCATAGCCGCACTCATCGGCCGTTCTGGCAATGGCGGTCAGTTCAGTGGGGTCGCACAGTGCGACGGGTATGGCAAATTGCATATTTAAAAACCTAAATACTGTGTGTGGCTACGGTATCATCTGGCACATTATTTTTGTGCCATTTTTTTCAGGAGTGATGTATGGGGCCATTAACAGGCTATCGCGTGATCGAGTTGGCAGGTATGGGGCCAACGCCATTTGGCGCCATGATGCTGGCTGATATGGGTGCAGAGGTGATTACCATCGAGCGCCAGCCGGGTTTTCCGGGGCTGCGACCCGTTGACCCCACCTTGCGCAACCGCCGCTCCATCGTCGTCAATCTCAAGAAGCCGGAAGGCGTTGAGCTGCTGCTGAAGCTGTGTGAAAGCGCTGACGCACTGATCGAAGGCTACCGCCCTGGCGTGGCAGAGCGTTTGGGGCTGGGGCCGGATGTGCTGCTGGCGCGCAACCCGAAGCTGGTCTATGCCCGTATGACAGGTTGGGGGCAAGACGGCCCGCTCGCACATACGGTGGGGCATGACATCAACTACATTGCGCTGTCTGGCGCGCTGGAAAAAATGGGGCGCGACGCTGGCAGGCCTGTGCCGCCACTCAATCTGGTGGGTGACTATGGCGGCGGCGGAATGTTCATGGCCTTCGGTATTGTCTGCGCATTGCTGGAGGCGCAAAAATCCGGCAAGGGGCAGGTGGTGGATGCAGCGATGATCGACGGGGCCGCCACATTGATGGCATTTCTCTACGGTTTCGAGAAAAACGGTTTCTATATGCCGTACAGGAATCGCGGCTCGCATCTGTTTGGCGGCAGCAACCATTTCTACAACACCTTTGAATGTGCCGATGGGAAGTTTGTGTCTGTTGGCGCGCTGGAAGTGCAGTTTTATCTGGAATTCATCGACAAGCTCGGCGTGGATAAAACCGAGTTTGAATCGCAGTGGCTGGGTAGCCCGGATCAGGATGTATTAAAAATTCCTGCGCTGGAACAGAAAGTCGCCGCAGCATTCAAAACCAGAACGCGTGACGAATGGGTAAAAATATTTGAAGGCAGTAATGCCTGTTTTGCCCCGGTGCTGGATATCCAGGAAGCTGCACAGCATCCGCATAACGTCGCGCGTAAAACCTTTCTCGAAGTGGATGGCCTGTTGCAGCATGCACCTGCACCGCGTTTTTCACGTTCAACAGCAGAAGCGCCGGATGTGCCGCGTGTACCGGGCGAAGATACAGACAATGTGTTAGCCAGTTTTGGTTATAGCGCAGACACCATTGCAGCCATGCGCGCAAGTGGCGTAGTTGCAGGATAGAGGCGGGCTGATGACACAAAAATTTCATTTTATATCCGGCTTGCCGCGTTCAGGATCTACGTTGCTTGCAGCTATTCTGCGGCAGAATCCGCGTTTTCATGCGGGTATGTCCAGCCCTGTCGGCGCGTTGTTTTCCAGTATCTTGGCGAACGTCAGCGCGGGCAGTGAGTTTGCTGCTGTGGTGAGTACAGAGCAGCGCCGGAACCTTTTGCGTGGCGTGTTCAATAATTTTTATCAGGATATTGATGATAAAGATGTAATTTTTGACACCAACCGTTTGTGGTGTTCAAAAATGCCTGCCCTGATGGAGTTATTCCCCCAAGCAAAAGTCATTGCCTGTGTGCGTAACGTGGCATGGATTATGGATAGCATGGAGCGCAAGTTCCGTGAGAATCCATTTGAAAATACCCGCATATTTAATGACGATATCGAGCGCAACACAGTTTATAGCCGTGTGGATACACTGGGGCAACGTAACCGTCTGGTTGGTTTCGCCTGGTCTGCGTTGAAAGAGGCATTTTACAGTGAGCAGGCCGGTTCGTTGCTGGTGGTTGATTATGATTTGCTGAGCAGCGCGCCTGAAAAAGTATTGCCCCTGGTGTATCAGTTTTTAGGCGAACCGTACTTCGAACATGATTTTAACAATGTGGAATACGATGCGCCGGACTTTGATGCAGCACTGGGTGTTGCCGGTTTGCATCGTGTTCGCCCCAAAATTGCCTTCGAACCGCGAACCACTTTATTGCCGCCGGATTTATTCAGTAATTACAGTGACATGAGCTTCTGGCTCAATCAGGAAGGCAGCCGTGCCAATGTCATCACAGTTACTCCGGTAAAAATCTAAAAGGAAATACAGCCATGACAACTATCACAACTCAGAACAAGAACAATAAAACACTATGGCTACAGCCCAAACCGATGGTGATTGCAGTGTCTTTGGCGGTTGGCGCGATGGGCGGTATTTCATCGGCGGAGGCGCACACAGCCAGTGTCAGCACGGTAGCGCAACTGAAAGCGGCGATTACAACGGGCAGTACAGATAGCCTGGCAGATACCATCACACTAACTGGCAACATCACGTTTGCATCGGCGGCAGATGCCATCACCATCAATGTGACAGACGGGCAGACGATGTCGATTGTCGGTGGCGGTTTTACCCTGAGTGGTGCAAATCTGGCGCGTGTTATTGATGTTGCCGGAGGCAATGTCGCTATCAGCAATCTCACTATTACCAACGGGTTTTTGACAGGTGCGGGCGGCAATCGCGCTGCAGGGGCGGGGGGAGCAGGTGGTGATTCACTCGGAGCCGGTATTCGCAATGCGGGCACGTTAACCATTACCGGTAGCACGATAACCGGGAATAAAGCAGCAGGCGGCGGCGGTGCAGGTGGCAATAATTACGCCGGATCTGCTGCTGGCGCAGGCGGCGGTGGCGGTGGTTTTGGCACAACATTTGGCGGTGCCAGTGGAACGAATTTTGCCGGTGGCATTCAGACGGGGCCTTCGGCTGGTACGGGGGGGCGTGGGCACGGCTTCAATAGTGGTGCGAATTTTCTGGGTGGTGCAGGTGGCACTACGGTTGGCGGTGCTGGCTCCAATTACGGTGGTGGTTATAGCAACGGTGGCGCCGGCGGCACGGCGAACAGCGGCTCCATTGCCATTGGCGGTGGCGGTGGTGGTTCTGGTTACGATGCAGCAGGCGGGCGCGGCGGAAATGCAGCAGGTGGTATTTATAACACTGGGACTTTGACCATTCTTACCAGCTCTATTACCAACAACATTGGCGCAGGAGGCGGTGGTGGTGGCGGTTCGGTTGTCGGAGCAGGTGGTAACGGTGGTGTGGGTGGTTCTGGCACGGGAGGCATCTGGAATGTTGGCGGTACGGTGCAAATTGACTCTTCGACCAATACAACCCTGGCGACCAGCAATACCGGTGGTGCTGGCGTAGGCGGCGCTGCATCGGGTGGCAGTTCGAGCGGCGCAGCAGGTACAGCCACGGCGCAAATTTCAACCACCGGCGGTGGCACTACCAATACCAGTTACGCTCTGACAGCTTCCATCGTTGTTGCCGATACCGCATTACGGGCTGGCGAAACGTCGTTGGTCACTTTCACATTCAGCGAAGCGGTAACGGGTTTTACCAATGCGGATTTGACCATTGCAAATGGTGCATTGACTGCGGTGAGTTCATCAAACGGCGGCGTTACATGGACAGCGACATTCACGCCAACAGCCAGTGTCACAGATGCCACTAATCTGATCACTATTAATATGACAGGTGTGAGTACTGTCAGTACTTCAACACCGGGCGTTGGCAGCACGGATTCCAATAACTACGCGATTGATACCCTGCGCCCAACTGCAAGCGTTGTAGTAGCAGATTCTGCACTGGCAGCGGGTGAAACCTCAACAGTTACGTTCACATTTAGCGAAGCGGTTACCGGCTTTACCAATGCAGACTTGAGCATTGCGAACGGCAATTTAAGTGCCGTGAGTTCATCCGATGGCGGTATAACGTGGACGGCGACTCTGACACCAACAGCCAGCATCACGGATGCGACCAACCTCATTACGCTGGCTAACACTGGCGTATCGGATGCCGCCGGTAATACAGGCACGGGCACTACTAACAGTAACAATTATGCAATCGATACCCTGCGCCCAACCGCGAGTATTGTAGTAGCGGATACAGCATTGGCAGCGGGTGAAACTTCCACGGTCACTTTTACATTCAATGAAGCCGTGAGCGGATTTACGATTGCTGATGTCAATGTAGATAACGGTGCGTTGTCCGGTTTGTCTAGCGGTGATGGCGGCATTACCTGGACGGCAACCTTAACGCCAACAGCGAGTATTACGGATGCTACCAATGTCATCACGCTGGACAACACTGGCGTATCAGATGCCGCCAGTAATACAGGCACAGGCAGCACTAACAGCAACAACTACACAATCGATACTGTTCGACCAACAGCAAGTATTGTGGTGGCTGATACCGATTTGTCAGTGGGTGAAACATCAACGGTTACGTTCACATTTAACGAAGCGGTTACCGGCTTTACCAATGCAGACTTGAGCATTGCGAACGGCAATTTA